>Ga0307511_10006140_pt1 | contig 12127 bp, 10 predicted proteins | sample 13_EM_MG_FD_200266 | JGI IMG/M metagenome (GOLD analysis project Ga0307511, IMG submission 200266) | Populus trichocarpa ectomycorrhiza microbial communities from riparian zone in the Pacific Northwest, United States - 13_EM | ecosystem: Host-associated > Plants > Roots > Unclassified | place...
TTTTTTCAATTTAAAAAGCTTAAAATAAGTTTTTTTTTCATATGAAGAAAGCCAAATTAGTTTATGGTAAGAGTTATATATTTGGGTTTTTTTTTTTGGTATGAAGAATTTTTTAAAAGATAAATACATACAAAAATATTTTGATGGGTTTTTTGGATAAATATTTTTTTTACGGGTAAAGACAATTATCCCTTTAATATCCCTTTAATATATATCAAATAAGCATCAAGAAATAAATATACAATTCATAAGTTCACAACGATCAATAAGATCAATCATTTTAATTCTTAAAAATAATCTGATTATCGAATAATTAAATAAAAATAAGTTTCAAAAATCACCCCGCATGCAGCAACACAACACACGATCGAGTTCATGACTAGGTTCAATTCTATTCTATTTTGATTTGTTAGTTATAACCATGGAGATTGTTGAGTTTAAGCACTAATAGGCAGGCAAGGCTGGTCCATAATATTTGGATGATAAACAAACTAATCTACCTAATCATCAGTTATAAATTAGAGAGATTTTATTGTTAATCTCTATTTTTAGGGGAACAATACCTACCTAGAGTTGTATTACATTAGATTTCATTATGTTATTAAACACATAATTTATAACTGAAATTACAAATATATAGTATAATTATAAATAAAAAAAACCCCACCATTCCCCAGCTCTTGCATTGCAAATCTCTAACTCTCTCCCATAACTTAATTAAGACAACATCATGGGTTTCTCTATTTTCTCTCATTCGATTTCTATAATTCCCCTGGTTTCCCCTCTGTCGCTTTCCCATGGTTTCCCCTGGTTTCCCCTCATTCTCTAATTCCCCTGGGTATTTGGTATTCAGTTTCCCCTCCTGTTTTCTCTGTTCTCTCTTACAATTCACTGTTCGTTCTACTAAGTCCTTAACTTTCTCTATCGGTTGTTCTCTCTCGGTCCTTAACTTCCCCTGGCTTTCTCTCGCCATTCCCCTGTTCTCAAGAAGCAGGACAACATCACAGATTCAAGGGGCAAGGGCAGGAGGGCTAGACCTCAAGGACCTGCTCCTCCTTCCCAGTTCTCATCCCTCTCTCCCTCAGCTAAATGTACTGATAACACTGGGAAAGAGAGAAAACAACAGATTCACTGATCCCCCCCTTTTACTTTGCGTCTCTCTCTTTGCGCTGGATCCGGGGACGAGGAAACAGGGTAGGGACTGGATGGGGAAGTTTGGTTTCCGTAAAGAAGCTACTGAATGTGCAAGAAAAAATGCAATAATTTTTATGGCTTGCTTGTGATGAATTTGGTTGGTTTTTTCTGTGAATTTTTTTGAACGTGACGAGGTAAGGTGAAGAAGAAAACTGGGTATGGAAAAAATTTAACAAAGTGTTTCAGATATGTGTTTTATGTAAAGATAGGAAAATGTTTTCCTTTTGACAAGGAAAGGAAAACACTTTCCTATGATAAAAGGTAGTTTTTTTTTTTAACCGGAAAAAACTTTTCTTTCTGGATGGTTGCCAAATATGGAAAAATAAGAAAAATAGATTCTAGGAATTTGGTTTCCTTGAAACAAACAAGGCATGATCAGTATCACCAAATTGAAGAACTGAATTCTACCTGCAAACGTCGATATGAAAAAGAAAATCTGAAGGGAAACACGCCTCTCTCTGTTTTTTTTTCTTCTTCTTTAAAGAGACAACAGACACATGTCATTTTTATGTTCCAAAAATGTTGCCGCGAGAAAGAGAACTCTATTGATACACGGACTTCCACCTGTGTACTCCACAAGGAAACTCCTTTGGTACACGAATTTCCGTCTGAAGGAAACTCTGCCTGCCTGCCTGCCGCAAACATTTTCTATGAAGCTGACCCTCTATGCTTGCAAATTAACATCATCATTTAAAGCTACAAAACTCCATTGGAGGTTGCAAATAATGAACACACTCTAAATTTAGGAAAATAGAGCTTTCGAGATTTGACTACTGTTTGACATAAAGGGACTTAATTGCAAAATTGTTTTTTAATTCAGGAACTAATTGTATTTTACAAGAAAACATGAGGACTAAAAAACTTCAAGTTAAGGACTTATCTGTGAGAAAAAAATATGAGGTCTGAAATAATTTCTTAAAAATAAATGAGAGCGAAAATTTCAATTTTTTCCTATGTTATATTTTTAAACGGGTGAAGATGAAGAAATGCTTATCTCAATTTATAAGGTGAATGCATAAAGGAATGTAAGGATACACTCTCATGTTTTTCAATCTGTTCCAAGTGGTCTATTTTTCCCCAATTCAGTTCTTTTTTTCTCTCTTTGTACAACTGATCATTCTTTTTCCTCTAAATCTCTATGTCGTCTTGAGATTTTCCTTGTCTGGAACCTATACATTAAAACACTGTCGTTTTTTAACGAGGAAAATACCGAAGTACATGTCAAAATTCTCAAGGTCAGTAGGACGCGCCACATGGATAATGTCTACCATTGATGTACCTCCTGCAGAAATATCCTACTAAAAAACATACTAACCTGGAATACAATGTCCAAGTTTTCATAACAAGACAAGGAGCCCACAATCTCATCAAAATTTCTTAGAACATTCTCCTGTTGACGATTGATATAAAGGCGGGGGGGCGTTTCCACCATTGTTCTAAGCAACATTAATGCTGCTACCTGTTCCAATCGTAGTCTCCCCCATATCTTGGATTCACATTGTTCTCCCGGCTACTGTCTGCTGATTTTATGGAATTTGCATTCGCATAGGCATGCCAACCTAGGAGGTATGGCAAGATATACTGCAGGGGGCAAAAAATGAAGAGCATCAGAAATAACAAAATGAATGGAGGAATGAATAAAACAAAATGTTCACTCCAAAATGAAACTTAATTTTGAAGCCAAGTTAAAAACAAATATATAAGCCACCATAAATTCAATCTCCCCAGTATTTCACTCATGTCCAAGGATTTAACAAGTAGTTCAAAGGCCAAGAAGCAAAATTTTTTTGAAAGATGTACTACTTGTTACACAAGATCCAAATGCATTTGGTGTTAATTATATAAGAGCCATCAAGTTCTATTTTTAGACTGGGCAAATTCAAATTATTTCTCCAACTATCCACCAATTCTCAACTAGGTCCCCAAACTATGAAGTTTCTCAACTGGATTCCCAAACTATTAAATATTTCTCTATCGAGTCAATACATTCATGTCTGTTTAATGTCTCCATCTAACTTGCATATAGTATGCACTAAAACAACATAGATTTGGATTTGACATTTTCTGGAAAAAAAAGGGGAAGATCTAGGACGAGCGACCCAAGTGAACAACATTTTAGTTTGGAACTATATTGAGAATCAATTCACACTTGGGGACTATTTTGAGGTCTGCCATTTTACATTTTGCACACTGTCCTGCTTCTTTATTGACCATCCAAAGGCTACTGGATAGCAACATTCATCATGTTGGGCAAGAGGTAGAGCTAATTCTATCACATTAATTCAACAGAATCCCTCGATTTCTGATGCTTGCAATTGAGAGAGAGAGATAGAGAGAGGGGTTGTACATTAAAAGCGGAGATGAGGACAGTGTACTCTGCCCTGGTGACTGGAATGTATATACTCTCATCTATATTCAGAGCTTTGTTTTGAACACCTGCACAAGAACAAGAAGCACGGAAATGTTGGATGAACTTGCGTTCGCAATGTAAATGAGCCACATTTACATACTCGACCATCCAATTACTATTTACACATGAGAATTTATTATTGTTCCAACACAAATAACAGAATTGAGTTTTGATGAAGATATAGGAAGAAGCACTTGATATAATACCACCCCAAAATACAATGGTAGAATCCAAAGCCAAAACAAAACTAATTGAATTAATCCATGGGTACAATCTGTTCCCAAAATTTCAACCATACATCACACATGATTTAAATACTAATAATAATTGATGGTTCTTTTCGCCCAGATGTGGTAGTAGACATATGTGAAGCTTTATCAGGGTGATAAATGAGCAAGAACTCATGTGAATATGATAAGTCCTCAGGAAATTAACTGAGAATTGATGCATCATCTTCACATAGAACATGCTTTTGGAATTCAGTACCAGGAGTTGTGGGAAAAGAGAATTACTGAGGTTAAAGAAGTGACCAGAACCATCTGGAAGTGGCTCTACCTTCAACACCTTCCTGACCTTACCTTCCTCGCTGCAAATATCAACAGTTTAGTTACACTTTACAAACTATTAAAACACTACTGCTATAACTTGCAAATATTCATGTTTTCCGTGGTCAATAATAAGCATTCCTGCAATCTATACTGAGCAGAATGATAAATCCACATCAATAGGCATACAGGATACAAACATTGCAATAGGGTGGGCACGATACAGTTGTTAAGGAACATAAAAGCCAGTCTCAAATTCTGAGTATCTCAGCTCATAACAAACTGCAGATTTCAGTGTGAGTCAATAATGAGAGTTGAAACATACCGTGTCTACTGTTAGTTGGAATTGGATGCAATTACAAATTAACAGAAATTGTTGCTCATCAATTATAATCATTTGATGACTGGCAGGAAGATGGAATCACAAAAAAGAGTTTTCATATATTCTTCATTGAAGAACTAATTTCAGATTGCAACAGATGAAATGGAATTTATATATATATATTCAAAACAATGAGTACAAAAAGCATTCAAATATAGCATGGCCAGCTGTTTAGGGCTATATAATCCGTATCAGCTATCATTGTTGGAACACAAGATTACAAAGAAGAATATAGAATGAATAAGAGCATGCAAACAAGTTCAAAATGTTTAGTCTGCTGTCCACGTGAAAGATTAGAAAGTACCTTCTTCCCTTATTAGGATCGTGAAAAAACTCACAGGAATCTCTTGCACCAAGACTTACAAGATGTCCAATTTCTGTCACCGACAATGAAAATACCTACAAGATGTCCAATTTCTGTCACCCGCAATGAAAACTCCTACCGAGATCAATCAAACTCTAAACATAAATTAAAGGATAAATTGTGATGCAGGCCACATGTCAAACGCAAGAACACGTTTTTCTTATAATCATGCCAACGGCCTGCTTCTCCAATATGTGGAGTATGGCGGGTCAAACACACTTGGGGTTTGGAGTTCGGGGATCCACAAAAGGTGGTTATGGTCCTGGTTTTTCACTTATAAAATCATTAACTAGGCAAGGACTGGAGTAAACCTGATCTGAAGGTTTTTTTTTTTTTTCAATTGAAACGGTAGTTCGAACAGGTTGCAATGTTTCAAGTAAATTGTAGGTTACCTGCTTTCTCGTCCAATCATATTGACGAGCAGAAGATGCAGGAGCAAACTGTGACAGCACGAAGCCTTCCTTGACTAATTTATATGCCCCTGACTGCAATATATATTAATTTGAAAACATAAAGAGAAGCAAAAAAAAACAGATGAGAAGAGCAGTAGGCTTACCTCTAATGGGGAAAACTCTGGGGCTCGAGGCTCGATTGTAAGAGCAGCCTTCCCTTTGTATATTGAATGGCCCACAAAAACCTTGGGCGGAGATTCTCCAACTGTGCGCGCGTGTGTGTATATATATATATATATATATATTAAGTAACAATAATAGAAATAAATAAACATCTACAGGTGATTCGAGTTAATTAAAAGTGAAATATGAATATAAAATATAAAAATATAACCTGGAGGAGCAGAAGAAGAAGACGGCCGTGAGGAAGAGGTGAAGCTCTTCTGCTGGTGGTCGTAGTACTGGTATTTCACACTCAATTTTTTCTTCTTCTTGGTGTTCGAGGTTTTACTATTACTAATACTGTTAAATGCGCTACTATCTTGTGAGCTTTGACTGTTGGATTGGGGAAGCCATAGCATAGGGTTTTGGGTGGTACTACTCAACCAGCTCACACTGTTTAGCTGCAACATTTTCCCTCTTTCTTGTTTTTCTTTTGCTGAGCAACCAGAGAGAGAGAGAATCAGAGAGAGAGGGATGGATAAATTATAAAAAAGACTGCCATTCCCTTTCCATCAAAACGCTGTTTTGACATGTCGTTTTATTGTATGGACACTTTTTCTTGTGACACGTGTTATTAGTTTTTTTTATTATTAATATTTGTACTTTATTGATTCAATTATTCATAATATCCACACAACTTTCCTCCTTCATCTCTTGTTTCTTGCAGGATTTATGAGAATCTATGTTGTTGGTCAGTTAAGAATTGAGATAGAGATCACAAACATAAACATGTCCTCCTTATGGTCTCTTGGAGTTGGGCTTGGGACCATTATTCCTGCCTCTACAGGTCATAATAACAATAAGTGGAGAAGGCACAGTAATACTCACTTCCTCATTGTGCTTCATTGTTCCACCACCACTCGGAGAAGCTCTCCTCCTCTCATTTCCTGCTCCTCCTCCTCCTCATCATCATCGTCAAACAATCACAACTCATTGCCCAAACAAACCTCTCCTCAGGCACTGGCATCTCTCTCTGCCCTTTTCTTATACTTCACTGTGTGTTTTTCTTTTAATGTGATGGGATGCGATTGGTGGTATTTATTTGGTTTTGGTTTTGTAATTAATTAATAGCAGTTGGGTTATGATCCTTCAGCGGACTTACTTGGAATCCAGGTCAATCCAAAGCCAAGGTCATTCCCATTTGGATATATATATATGTTATTAAATTGATTTCATTTATCGGTTTTTTTAATTCATCTAAAATAGCAATTTGATGACCAGGAATGATATATCCTCCGATCCACCAAAACCAAGGTCTTGGTTTGGTCCGAGTGGTCAGTATATCAGAGAGCTTCCCTGCCCAAGTTGTAGAGGAAGGGGTTATACTCCATGCTCTGAGTGTGGAATTGACAGATTCAGATTAGATTGTTCACTCTGTAATGGAAAGGTACTTACTTTGCTCGCCTCTTCCCATCGTACCAGTTATTTATGCTAATTATAAACATGACGAAACTTAATTTTCCTGTTGAATTTCACTTCTTTCACCATTGTCAATCATCATAACAGGGTATGATGACTTGTCGTCAATGCTTGGGTGATTGTGTCATATGGGAAGAGTCAATTGACGAGCGACCATGGGAAAAAGCCCGCTCAATGTAACTTCTTCATATCATGCTTTTCGACTTACATGCTTCTTACATCTTGCTTTCTAAGTGCATGCTGTTAGTTGTTACATAGTGAGTGTGATCAACTCCTATATCCATGTTTTAATATCTTTTTCATTTGGTCACACGTATGAATAGATGACAAACAAATGTCGGTGTTGATCTTTGTGGATGACGGGTTCTTGTGAGGTATAAATGGAGTTCGTTTCCATACCCATGGCACTCTAATAACATGCACGAGTAGTAAGGGAGAGGAGTGAGAGGACAAGAGGGCACTCGTAGTTGAATGAAACATGTGCCGTGACTTGCAGACCCAAATGCAAGTAATTTAGAAAGGTGCTGCAAGGAATTCCCCTGGTTTAATAAATATGAAGTAGGGTAATTATAAGGAATGACTAGGATAATAGATAGCAGGTATGATTCGTGAGGGGATGTTCATGCAAGCATGGTTGTATATGAGGCTAGACAGAGAAAAGACGATGTAAAAATGAGGAAAAAATCCTTGAATGATAGGCTTGAGAGCACAGTTATAATATAGAGGAGTTGATAGTTGGCTGGCCAATGAGAGTATGCCAAGAATTTGATGCAGATAATTAATGAGGTGCCATTTTTCAAGGAAAAAAACCTGGATTGTACTCAAGCTTAATATGAAGGTCTGTGGGTCTTGAGCCATGTGGAGTCCATCAAGTCAAATATCTATAATTCATTCTTTTAGTTTCGGGTTAGTCCATAGATCCTGCCACCAACCCATAACTTATACTATGTGCAGCTGAAATTAGTGATAACTGTCCTTGACAACAAGAAATTTTCAAGTGGAAAGGCACATTTTCTGATGAATTCATCCAAGCATGTTTATTCCATATTCATGGGATAATCAAAGGATGAAATGAGGGAATTAGCATGATTTTGCATGATAATAATACTCATAGAATGATAAAATAACTTAGATTGTAATCAATGCTTATGAGAATAATGCTGTGAAACTTGTTGATATAGATGCGCGACCACGTGACTAATCGAGGGCAATTCTGTAAATGAGAAATGCAGTAAAAGTTGAGAATCTAGAGTCTTTTAACCGTACACACACATAGAAAATGTAAACTAGATGTACATGCATTGACAGTGTAAGAGACTATGAATTCCTTGCACTACACATAAAGCATAAAGGTATGTAATGTTTTATATCTTTTATGCCTTTATGCAACAGTCTTGTATTCGTTTCACTGTGACATGCAGTGATTTCCCATACATATTGTGATATGTAGAGGATCGAAAATCTAATGATAAAACTCTCCTGTTAGCTACTAATTTTGGTTGGCAAGGAATTTGTCTTATGGAGTGGTATGGTATGTTTTCTTATTTACTTTTTTAAATTGCATGCATGGCTTTGCTTGGTGTGAAGAGTGTAGCTTGAAAAAGATAATTTTGATTTGCTTGTTTGTTAAATGTCTGAGTTTGTAGATGACAGAGCATGGGCCTTATGTCTGGTTTGTGTTTTGTCAGTTCTCCATTCAAGGTGAAGGAGGACGATGATGTAGACAATTTGGAAATAGAGCTGGCGAAGAAAAAATCAAAGCGTGTTTACCAATCACTGTCTCCTGAAGTTGGACTGAAGATTAGTAGATCACTAAAAGTTAGTTTGTTACTTCAATCCGCTTATACGTTCTATATTCATAGCATGATGCATGAGTTTCATGAAGACAATCTAGAACCATACGTGAGAACATGCAATCACAGCTATGTGTCCTTGTTATGTGGCATATCTTTATCCTCATCGAGTAAATGTAGACTAGGTGGTATGGACCCTCATCCAGCCAGGGCATTATGGTCCTCTGGATCCTCTCTGTGCAGCCCCTTGTACTAGTCTCTAATTGTTTTTTTTTTCCTAATATAAAGGTGTTATGCAAAACCCATGCAACCAAACACAAAATATAAGGACACACAAAGTTTAATATGGTCTGGCAAATCTCCTAATCCCCTAACTTCGGCTATTACTATTAGAGACAACTTCAGTAACCATCCCAAAGAAAAAAACTCACAAGAAAACACTCACAAACCCAAACCCCAAAGCACCGAAGGAAACAATCCTCTAAATAATACTTCAAAAGAATCGCAAGAAAAACAATTCCTCAAAACCCTCATGGTGCAAGCCGTCTGATTTTCTTGGCTGCAATGCCAAAGAAATATACCTGTGCTGCTAAGGTGTATAGCCTAGCATTAAGTCGGTTGCTATAGGTCCAAAAACCAAATGGGTAAGTACATTGCAACTGCCACTTCCAGACAGGAAAGGAAAACCGAGTCATTTGACCAATAGAAGGTGGAGGTAGACTAGGCACCAATCTTCACACCTGGTCATTGCAGCTCCAAATAATGTGAGCAAAAGCATTTTGGGGACTGCTTGCAATTCTGCAAACTTAAGATGTCATTGAATTTGAGTTAATGGCCTTTTCTAGTTACTCAGATTAGAGAGCTTATATTGGATTTATAGTTCCTCGCAGGGTAAATGCAATCCTCAAATAGGCAACTATTAAATTATTTATCCTTTGTCAGTTTACAAAATCTTTATTGTTTCCTGTGATTGTTTTGGCTGATGCACATGTTTACAAGGAAGTTTGAAGTAGCCAGATCATGATTTTAAGCTTCTTTGTTTAGTTGGATAATTGCAGAGTCTCAATGCGAAAACTGGACTATTTAGTAAAAGAATGAAGATCATCCATCGTGATCCTATGCTTCATGCACAACGAGTGGCTGCAATCAAGGTATAAGATTCATAATTTCCTTTACCTTTGGGTTTTCATTTATTTTTGTTGACTGTGTTTGTTTTGCCATTAGTATATATCCAAAATTCTGCCCTGCAGCGTTGGAATTGTAGTTCAATTACTAAGATGCATGAGAGTCGTCAAAATGGTCTCATAATCTTGAGACAGTGAATATAATTGAACTATTAATTTTAAACATAATATTACATGGAGATTGCTCTCTAAGGTGTGCTTTAAATATGAAACGCAGAAAGCAAAAGGAACTGCTGCGGCAAGAAAACGAGCTTCTGAAACTTTGAAAGCTTTCTTTAGTGATCCCGAGAACCGTAAAAAACGGAGCATTGCCATGAAAGGTCAGATCACGTCATCCACTAAAAGTTTGCTGTCATTGTCACGATATAATGTTCTGTTTCTGGTTTCCCAAACTAATACAAGTCTCACTTTTTACTAATTTACTTCAGTTATTTCCTATTGCCATGATCTATGAATATAACCTGGATGAAGGCTACCTTTCTTCTTAATGTGGTTCCTGCCTTTTCTGCTCATGGTATCCATTTTAAGCTTTCCAAAAAATTGTTCAGGACTTTTAAGAGCGTCATAAATTTGGGGAGAGAGTATGACAGGAATATCTGCAAAAAATTCGTTTTGTATATTGCTGGTATTGGGGGAATGCTACTCCAGATGATTTTGTTATCATCACTAAGTTCTTGATTGATCAATTACAACATTTGATCTTTTATTTGTCATTCTGAATTGATTTATAAACAAAACTAATTTTGACAATTAGCATGAGAATTTTGTAATTTAAACTAATTCATTAATCAATCCTTGGTGATTATTTTTATTGACTCAAACTAATTCATTCATCAATCTTGAATAGTTGAATAATTATGATCCCCACCAGAATTGCTGCTTCCAGTGAGATGAGTAATCTTCATGTATTCTTTGGTATGTGTGTTCATCAGCTTGATTTCGGAGTACCAACTATGTTCTCTTTCTGAAACAGGAGTGAAATTTTACTGTTCCAATTGTGGACGTGAAGGGCACAGGAAACACTACTGTCCAGAACTCAAGGATAGCTTGGTAGATAGGCGGTTTAAGTGTCGGCTTTGTGGAAAAAAGGGACACAACAGAAGAACCTGTCCAAAGTCAAGAATGAGCAATCATAAAGGCAAAGTTACATGGCATCATCGCTGCAGGATATGTCGTCAAGGAGGCCACAATCGCAGGTCCTGCCCTCAAGTGGTTGGGATAAAATTTGGTGGCAGCGATACATTCAAAGGTTTTATGGTTTCTGGAAGCAGAAAATACACTTGTCGATTGTGTCGAGAAAAGGGCCACAATGCGAGGACATGTCCTAGCAGAAACACAAGGCCTGCAATGCTTAGTCCTCCACGTGAATAGGAAGCCACCAGCCTTTCTGGTGAATTATTGCTTCTTCCTATTATTTTATGTTTAAGTGATCGAAACTCCAAAAAAAAAAAAAAATTGTGATGGTGCTCTGTATAACGATTACGAGGACACATCTATCCCTCTGTAAAATACTAAATGTGTAAGGAATCTATTATTTCTTAATCATATTATGTTATATAAAAAATTTATAAAATAAGATTAGCCTTTTGATATAAGAAATAAAAAATAATAATGATAGATAAAATATCACATCAGCTTTGACGATTGAGAAAATAAGTATGAAAATCTGAATCGTTTTCTTATAATATATTTGTTTTTATTGTTTTTATTTAAATTAATTAAAAATCCATGTTGTAAACCTTAATTTAAGAGGTATATTTAATGTTTTTTTGTTGGGAAGTAGAACTAGAAAAAAAAAATCTATCCATGCTAGATCAGTCCTTGCCACAACCCTTTAAATTATTTTAAAAACTTATAATAGTACAATAGTTAAATTATATTTCGTTTGCAACCTTATTGTTTTTCAATTAAATCATTTATTAACAAAATACAAGTTTTGTAACTTTTTGAATTGAATATACTTTAAGAATGTAAAATATATCAACGATTTATTTTTGTTTTTTTTTCTATCATTTTTTTTAATTCATATCATTAACAATCAATTGATGAATAAGCATGTTTTTATTAAATGTATTTGATATAACATGTGTTTTGAGTTAATAACAAAATAATTTAGATTAATAATATTGCAGCATACGACCTCTAAAATTTGGGTTAATAAGTATCTTTCACGGGCATCTATTTTATTATTGTTTTTCTTTAAATAAAACTAGATTGTTGAC
>Ga0307511_10006141_pt1 | contig 12126 bp, 12 predicted proteins | sample 13_EM_MG_FD_200266 | JGI IMG/M metagenome (GOLD analysis project Ga0307511, IMG submission 200266) | Populus trichocarpa ectomycorrhiza microbial communities from riparian zone in the Pacific Northwest, United States - 13_EM | ecosystem: Host-associated > Plants > Roots > Unclassified | place...
CTCGGGTTCACGAGACAAGACTCGACTTGTATATTTACATTTTGATACTTATGTAGTTAGTTAGTGCTTAGTTTATATATATCTTTTATCATTCTTTTCATTGTCATCGGAGCTATACAGTATACCCGGTGTAATATTCGCGAAAAATACCTTGCTAGAATAAGACCCCTGGGATAGAGTATTGGGGTCTTTTCGTTGCGGCGATCCCACTTCCAGCCCTACCTGGACATCTTTTTCACGGGTTTTCATCATACGTGATAATTCGTATTGATCTTCAACTGATCGCTCTGAATCGGTCTTCCCGTTCCCTGCGAACCGTGGGAACACGGGTAAATAGATACAGTGGGGTAGCATATCAATCGAAACCAGATATTCTGCCGTTCCGTCGTACAAGCTTGTGGGAGATCACCCCGCATGGAAGTATACAGTATCAAACTGCATAATGCAACGCTTTCGGTAGTGCTGAAGGCCCCCCAGTGCGAATTATTGTGCAGTATGCAGAGATGTGCATCTGTTTCATCCCGAGACATTTTTTGAAGTTTGCAACTTCAATTGGCTTGTGCCACCCAGGTACTACTACTTTGTTTGGGAAGTCAATAATGCGTGGCAAATACGGCACGAAGGAAGGTAAGAAATATTTTGTTCTAACAAAGCAACAAGGAAAAAGAGGAAGAAAAAAAAACCTTGGTTCCGACCCGAAACAAAAGAGGAGATATTCCCGAAGCAGAATCCGAGCTGAGAAGGGGAGAGGAGGCAGACAACGACACCACTAATAAAAACTTAACCACCCCGAATCAATGAGAAAGAGCGAGCAAGGTCTTATGCTGCACCCCAATGTCATGCCTCATGTTCAACATTGTCATGTATCTGTGTGTATTTTGATATCTTGGACTCCGGTTGCCGCTATTCGGTGTCCACCCAAAAAACGCCAGCTCCCCGCATAGGTTGTAGATCCCACCCACCAACATCGGACCGGAATTGGTTTCCGCACGACACATAACATTGCCCCAAGGGCTGAATTTGTACACGGCGATAATGGCGTTTCCTAAGGCTGTGATTTGATCCTTCATTCCAACGCTGGATTTGATAAGGTGGGGTCGAACGGCCCAGAAGAGTAATACTACAGCGTCTATTCCCTCGCATATGTCAATCATCACTCCAGTTATTTCTAGTGTCAAACTACAGAGTTCCATACTGGACAACCACGGATAGAATACCTCCTCCAAGAGAAGCGGTTGAATGTGGTGATAGGGGTCTTTAGGGCGCAGGAGGGTGATCAGTGATTTGACCACCGCCAAACAATTTGCTTGCAGACCAGGAGAGGCTATCGACACTTCCAATCTGCGGAGGTACGGGGTAGGAGGCTTGTACTGCAACCGACCCTCTGGCCGCTAAGTGAATCCCCCCTTATAAGCTTTTTTTTTCGGTGTCGAAAATCTTATGCGATGGCAACACTGCCATGACCGGCCGGTAGTAACGCCGGACCGCTCGGCTGTAACTACTCTCGCAGCCCATGCTCTACTCCAGAATTCCCTCCTTGGCTACTTGTGCAACACAGAGAAATTTAATCTCCATAGTGATGCGCGGATTGGCGAAGGTCTCGTGAATCCAGGCGGCTTCCAGAGGTATGGAGATGCGTGATCTGGATGGAGCAGCTGTCCTGTGGAATTATTCTGCAACTATTTGTCAATGAGATTTACTAAAATCTCGAGTACACCCTATAGCGGAACAGCTGTGGTTAGCAAATATTTAGACTATCTATGGGGGTGCAGCACTGAGGCCCTACCCGACATGCTAGATTTGCTCCAGCATGCTGCCTTAATTGAATGACTAGCCCTGATGGTAAATACCACGGCGGTCGCTACTAAGCTTGCTCGCCTTTTGTTTCGCAGTTTTTGGCATTTCCAGATATCGGTGTACCTAGGACAGTTAAGCATGATGAACGAGCTAGTATCCTAATCTGGGAGAGGAGTGAAAGAACTAGGTTCCGAGTCAACGCTATAGTCATTAGTAGCGTGTTCGAAGGAAGATGTATTCCTTTCTTTTCTGTATTGTCACTGTAGATTTCCACTCTGTCATCTGTGGTAATCTTACAGGTGGTATTCTCGGAAAAAGATGTTGAAGGTTAAATATTTTTGGGCAGATTATCGTCATATGACCTGCCATACAGAAGCTAATAGGCGGAATTAATTGGCTGTCTCAAACTCTTTGACGAGCCTATACTCGTATGCTAAGAGGTTTTTAAACTGACAAAAAACCTCCAGGTGGCTGCACCAATCATTTCTTTGACCTTGTAGGAGATTCCCAGCTTGCTATAAGAAGGTGCAGGATGACGAGCGTGACCGGAACCCTCAGTCCTACCGGCAAGTAGGTCGATAACCGGGTAGATGTTCTGACCCATTCAGCAATGCGCCCCAGGACAACACAACCAACCGCAGGCCTACAGCAATGCTGTATATACATTGCCAAAACTTCCGTCATCGTTGTTGTTAGAGTCATAGCGCCCTTGTTCTCCACATTCTCAGTTTCAACGGTTGAAATAATTCTAGCAGAGCTTGCTGGCCATTCAAAGGTATCTGCTGTATCGATATATCACGGGTATCTGACTCATGCACCGTGCTAGTAAATTTGATAGCTTTAAAGGATTCTGCGTGCCCCCCTAAATTGCCCAGCAGATTGTTGGAACCAACTAGACCAAAGTAGGATTTCGAGTCCCAGGTTGTAGTCCTAATACCGTTACTTAACAGATCACTTCTGTACCTAGTCCTTGGTTTCGTGTTCGCATAAAAATAGAGTCATTGAGCTAGACCGCTCCCTGCCTCTAGCTTTTCGGACTCGGAGATGGTGTCTTGTTCTGGCACCCATCCATGGTGCTTCTGGAATGATGCAGGCTTTTCAAAGTACACCAAGCCAAACAAGGGTACGATGCCCGTTGTGCTCAACGATGTCAGAGTATACACTCCCGCAGTCGATGTTGCGCTAATGATCTCTTGTAGGACATCCGTGAAGGTTACGGAACGGCTTTAAGTGCCCCTTCGGTTCGGGAAATACCGCTAGTAGTGATGCTAGAACTGCCTGCAGGAGAGGTTTTCGTCAATATTTTCAGCATTAAAGATTCCATAGACTTCTATGAGTACGTCAATCTGGGTGTGACTTAGGATCCAAAACAGATCCACTTCGACGACATTCACTTCCAGTCCTTCTCTTGACACTGCCGTGCGTACTGTCGAGAGAATAAAACGATGTGGTATTTATTAAAGAAGAGAAACCATTTAACTAGCCTCAGGGTGTGGATGTGCCAGGATGAAAGTCTAGGAATACCAGAGGAAGATAGCGAGATAAGAGAGGATAAGCGATAGAGGTGGGCAGAGTTGAAGAGCTAAAGCAGAGAAAAGTGAATGAGAAGTACCAGTAGACTTCCCCAAGCTAGTGGAGAGGCAACAGTAGAGACTCGTGGATATAGAGGACTACCACCGCAGTCGCTTACCTGAGATTGCCGCAGCAATTGCCCAGCTTACCAGGAGGAATAGCGGCCCAGGTCTTTCTAGTACTGCCAAAACTGACTATACTCGGGATGTGGATGTGCCAGGGTGATGAGGAAGAATGCATTCCTTTGCACGCGTGAGTACCCGTTCCTTAGTTTGAGGACAGTGCTCTAATAAGGGATTTGTTAGCTTCCCATTCCGATATTCAGAGGCACCCTACGTACATACTTCTAAATTTAAGCCGTCTGTCATTGCTATCCTGTCAATACATAAACTGCTGGAAGTTCTTGGTCACATGGGCCTCAATTACCATGGTAGCCATGTTTAAAGCCTACTGCAGCGATATTAAGAAGCGGTGACGATGTAAGGAGAGGTGAAGATGTACGCGATGGTGGCGATATAAGCGGTGGTGACGATGTGAGTGGTGATAATGTTTCAACTATGAGAGCACGGTGTGAACGAGAGAAAGTCTCACGACGCTTAATCTTAAGGAACCAGACTAATCTTAAGCTTCGGAGCTAGTGTCCCAAGATCTGCCCCGACTCCAGCCTCGAGCCTCAACCACTTCTTCTGTACCATATAGTCTGGTTTGTACCATAAGGAGCTTGACCTTGCTCCACAGGAGCGGTCGTGCCAACCAGGCTACTTGACCTTCTAGGTTCTTCCATTCATAAATCGTCTTAGGCGGTACGAGACTAGGTTAGTCATGTACTGTAAAACCCTAGACCTGGTGTCCAGCTTCAGTATTCAGCTTGCCTATATACTGCCGGAAGTAATTCACAAAGATTATAAAGCTAAGATGCCTCACATCTGCAGGTGAAGACTCTATTTCAGGAGATCTAGATCTCGGCTGTTGTGGATTCAGGGTAATACCAACCTAACTGAATATCCGACGAGATTTATAGATTAAGGGCTTTTCACTCTCCCCTCTAAGATCAGCTAGACAACAGTGCCAGACTACAGGCAAGAATTCCCGCTGGTATGCAGGGATGTAGCGGCTACCTAGGCAATAACTCATGTGGTACCGGTCATGTGGGTACGGGGATGGGTGATATATTGAATTGGTTAAGGGTAATGCACCATTCCGTCAAGTTTGGTTCATTCTAACCCCTTATACCACGACCAGACTAGGTATCCACATCGACTACCACCTCTGCTGGCCTTAGGTCGAATGCGAGTATAGACTTTTTTTAGCAAAAAACACATCAGCTGCTCTGGCCTTCTGCTTCTACGGCTCTCTATGAATATGCATACGCCACCGGCTGGAGTTTGCAACTTTTTCTACAGGTGCCATCACAGCACCATTTCCGACAAATACTCTCCCTGCAATCTGCAACACAGGTCAGCAGAATGTCGGGATATCGACTGAATTTGTCGCTCTCTGCCACTATAACCTCCTCTTTAATGTCCGGATATGAGGGATGTGATCAAATGCGACGATTGGCTGAAATGACGCCTGCAAAGTTGAGTGTAGTGTGCAGTGGGTGACGAGTGACATTAGGGGCTGTATGTATCTTAATCGCGATCGCAGTATCGATTTGATTTCACATGTGTTTTCGCAGAATAGTTCGCTACCGTTGACCTCCCGCTATGGAGTGAATCCTCGATATAAGCATCCTCCGCTATAAGAAACCTCCAATATAAGCCACGTCCGCCAGAATTTGTATGGGAAAAAAAGAAACTCTAGTCTCGATCGTGGGGGCGGAGCGTCCCCCGGATTAGCTAGTGTTACACGCGGCATTGGCTAGGGTTGTTCGATGCGTGGCACAGGCATATGACGGAGTCGGGGAGGGGAACGGGGGGATGAACCAGAGGTGGGGAAAAAGGAGGGTCCGATTAAGCTTGTATTCCATAACTGAACTGGGCTGGCTGCTGGAATTCTGGACGAAGCATAGAGAATTTCCTCTTCGCCGCCACTACTCACATTGGATCCTGAACTATCTTTCCAAAGGCCCGTTCCTGGGCAACAAGTAAATATCTCAATCGAGCTCGACCGCGATTCTGAGGCCAAACATTCCCAGAGCTCAACTTGAAGCTTCTCCGTATCTCACCACTCTTGGCCGCCTAATATTGCAGGCTCTAATCAACGCCAAGATATCTAATCTGCGTACATATGTCGCAAACGCAGTAGGATAGATGCTGGGACAGCAGATATTGTGGTTGTGGTTGTGGATAGAGTGGCCACTTGTTATACATAGATATCCAGTTTCGGCGTTGGGGTTGGTATCACATTGTTAGTCTCGCACATTGTATTATATAAATCTTCAATTTGCGCCTCACTTTCATCTTTGTTTCTTTCCTTACTTAAATTCCTTGTCCATCATTGGACTTATTGCACACCATATACTCTTCTATCCCTTCTATTGCTGCTTCATCCTTTCCTAGAGGAATTATATAGTACCTATCTACTTGACGCACTCCTCCAATATACTTACATCACTGTTTATTTCCATTTCGGCATGTTGCGTTCAGGAAAACATGGAACATCAGTATGTTAGTTGCATACAAAAGTATTTCTTCAACCTACTATTTTTAAAAAGAGTACCAATCGAGGAACAGAGAAAAAATACCATTGGTCCCTACCAACTATTAAATAAAGGTGGAAGGGGTGTGATTACAGGCGGCTGTAGATAAAGTATTACATAAAGAACACTGGGTCTAAATAATAATTATAGCCCTGATGGTCTAGAGGTATGATTCTCCCTTCGGGTGACAGCCTGGCTTGCGTTAGTAAGCTTTGTCTGGGAGAGGTCCCCGGTTCGACTCCGGGTTAGGGCCTGTATATTTTTTTTTTGCTTCTCTTTGTAATTCTATTTTTTTCCTGTTAGACTCTTAGCCCCTGTCCTATCGTATATATGTAAGTGAGAATTGCTATTCTAGTTTAAGTAGATATATCTAAGTATCTAAGTAGTTGAAACTCGGAATGGAATGTATGCAAGCAAAGGTATATAACAGTGGACCCATTCTATTGTCATACTACTCCGAAGTGCAGTCTTCGTGTTTTACCGTCAAACTTCAAACACCTGCCTTCTCCTCTCTTCGATCCTTCCCTCCAACACTCCCCACCTTCACCGCACGCCCCACCATGCCCGTTCCTTCCACCACCCACCGCACTGGCCCCGTTAAGGCACCATCAGCAAATACATCTTCACCAACAGTTTCCCGAACCTCCTTACCCACATCAGGCACATCCCCATAATCCCACTCCAGGTCTCCGCCGTATTTCTTTGGCAAGTTTTCTGGCGCTATGCACACCTCCAACTTCTCCCGGAGTTCTTTTGGGGTTAACGAGCCAGAGAGAATTGTGATTTTTGATGTCGTTACGGGGTCGAACCACTTTTTAATCCACCCCCATACGGTCGGGAAGAACGACGGCGCGTTGACTATATACTGGCGATGTAATGTCTCCGGGTACCGATCGGAAGCGATTTTCGCCGATTCCTGCATATGCCCCTTCAGGTTCCAGAATGTCCAAAGCCCGACATTCCCAATGTCAGTGATGATTGTAATTGAGGAGACTGATTCCAGTTTGTTTTCGGAATCAGCGGTAGGTGTAGTTTCTGTTGGGGGGGCGACTTGATTCCGCGCACGGACGTGTACCGCATTGGCAACGGGAATAACGAATTGTGTGACGGTCTCGTAGAGCATGGCGAGTCGTTGGAGTTTGTTTTTCGCAGCGGTATATTCTTGTAGGTTCGTACCAGAGACGTGGGAGATGGTGTACACGAATAGAGGCATACCGTCGCGGTCACGGCGACCAGTCCATTGTGGGTGCTGGCGGGTAGCGGTTAATGAGGGAAACTCCAGACCAGACCGGAAGCAGTGGGGGTAGAAAGAGAAAATACCAATTTTCGACAGTGCTCATATTCGTCAACATCAAAATGGTCATATACATCATCAATCTGCTCATCCTTCCGCCACTTCTCCGAGTCGCTAAACAGCATGAGTGCATCTGCAACAAGAAACCTCCGAGCACGCAAAAACCGACTGTTGCCACCCCGTTAGTGCACTGCCTTCAATAAATCACCGACCCCGAATTCCGAATTCCCTCCCCATGAGGCTTCCGAGTCCTCGTCATCTGCAGTTCTTGCTAAACTTACATCATCAATATATCGTCATGACTCGCCGGCTTCCCGTTCTCTCCCGCTTCTGCTGGGGTGTATATTCCCTTCTCCGCACACAACTGCTTAAATTCCACGAATGCCTTCTCCTGCTCTGGGGTAAGGTGGCCAAGTTGCCCCGCGAACGTCACAGCGGGAGTCGTATTGGACATTGTTGGTACTTCACAACAGCTTGAAAATGGTACGATTCGTTTTCCAGCTGGGGTCAACGGCTGCGGGACAGTTTATTGGAAAAAAACGCGAGAAGGAGAAGTATAACACGCGGCAAGGAGAAGTATAACACGCGGCAAGGAGAAGAACAGAGACGAAGGATGGCAACTCCCCCTGGAGAGAACGGGTACGAGGCTAAGTAAATACTCCCTGATCCAAGAGCTGCACTAGGAAACATCCTTGCGTGTTGGTTCCTGACTGGTTCTATTCCGGGGTTCCGGGGTTTGTTGCGATACGAGATATCTCCGCAGTGCCAAGTAGGCGCGTAACCACTCGGAATGGCTTATCGTGTTCCAAATACCTGCATTAAGTATGTTAATATATTCTACATGACTCTACCCATAGACAGGGGCATGCAGCCGTTATCAAGTGAGTGAGCTGCGTTGTTGGGCAGTGACGATGCCGATGGCAGCTCGGGTTGTGTGCGGCGCTAAAGCGAGCTTGGAGACCCGCCGAATTGGCCACCCGCTAATTAATGGAGGCAGTACAAATATGTACTCTAGAGGCAAATACATCCAAATCAATCAATTGGTATGACTGAAAACAAAATGGAAACGCGTCGGTAAGAAATATCAATCTAGGGAATGCTAATGATTCTGAAAATCTAGAGTGTTGTTATGTAGTCAGATAGGTGTGGGGCAACGTGTGAGACTTGGAGGCATAACGCAATATCGTGAAGACACCTCAATTCATGCGAATCTAACTTTCTTTGGCGTGCGAGCAGAAATGGAAACTTCTGGGACGATGCTTGCTGACTGAAGAACGTCCGCCATGGGGCTTAATACTGTGGTTTCTTTCTCTCTTGGGGTCACTGGCGATCGGCGCTCGATTATCTCAGCGGCGTTGGCGTCAATGTTGACTGGATCTTCAAGTGCCCGCATTATATATACGCCTGCATCCTGCAACACTAGATCCAGATGAAGGAGTGGAAATAGGACAAGTACCGGAACCGAGTAGCCTGTTCTGCTTTAGCCAGTTACGCTCTGGGAGGAATATTTCCAAGGGAGGAGAAAACTCACCCAGGATAACAGGACCTATCCCGGAACCGAAATCCACACCATCCCAATCATGCACAAGCTGCAGCAAGGGGTTTGATTTTCTATCCTTGGTATTTCCAACAACCTCCCGCTGAAGGTCAATCGCCCAACCGTGATCTTTTAGCCCCGTATACAATGCCTGAACTGGTCCCGTAATCTTTCGCATTGGAGTTAGCAGGGGGCTTTCATCAGTTACTTGAAGCAAACCCGAGAGCGGTTGAGTAAACGGATTTTCGAGGTGCAATTGCCATTTTTGATAGTACCCCCTTTGTGGCTTTCGACTAACCGCTGGCCTGGCATGCCTACTTTCTTCGAAATGTAATGTCGCATAGAGGGATCCAAAATTCGCCTCGAGAGCACGATCACTGAGCATCCTAAAAAACTCCCCACCTTTGAATCTGGTATTATTAAGAAATGCCATTTTTAGAGAAACTCTGGGACTATTTGAGGAGTCACCCTCCACAGCATCTGCCATAGCAGCAACTTGATTGAGCTGCTGTTTCCATTTGCGTAGAACGTGCCGAAAGCGAGCTTCGAAACAGGTCATAGTTCCCAGGAGAGAAGCGGAGGGGACTAGGTCTGGAATGCTCAATGGCCCTGACTCTTTGTGATAAATAATATAAACCAGTCCACAAAGGTTGCCTTCAAGGATTGGGGTGGTAGCCAAAGATGTATCAGTGAACCATGACAGGATTTGGTAGGAGGAATCCGAAGCGAAACGGGGCCTGGATTCCATCGCGGTGTGACTAGGGTGGGTAAAAGTAAAATCTCCGCCGGCAAACCAAGAAGGAAGCAATACCAGCATGTAGGCGATACCTGCTTGCCTTGATGGTGGTCTAGCATTTACTGGGTTAATTGTAGAATAGAAAGTCTTTAGAGTCAGACCGACCTCAGTTCTGCTGCAACTGCCCCGCCCTCTTCGATGATCAAGAGTTCTTTCAATTGAATCAGAGTCCCCCCACCAGGACCTTCCCTTGCATCTAGCCCCAGGTCTCTGCAGACTTTACTCAGTACGCTATTCCTGACCCACTGGCCCCATCTAGGGTTTCTAAACGCAATCTCATTTGGCGTGAAGCGGACAATCGATCTGTTGGGTCCAACGATAGAGGAGGCGGCGGCTGTTCGAAGAGGAAGAGAGAGTTTTCTGAAGTCATTTCCTGGCGAGAGGTCCGGTCCAGTACTCCAGAGGGCTAAGGAAAGCCCAGGATTGGGGTGCGTGTCAAAACTATAGGTCGAGGTTGAGGCGATGTTGCCTGGGACACGGCTCTCATGACTAACAACAGTGGAAAACATTTCATGGATTATATTTCGCTGCGGAGCCATGGCTGCAGGGCCCTTATTGAGCGAGCCGATTCAAGTCACGCACCTGAGACCTTGATGTTCTTGCTTTATATAACCCATGTAGGTATGTAGAGCAAGAGTGGGCTGGAGAGCCGGGCGTTTCCGAGTGTAAATGCTGAAACCTTGAGCGCTGATGAGAGTGTGGATTGCCAGTAGTCCGGCTGTAACACCTGTGGTGGAGAGATTGTCAGCTAGGGACTCAATAGAAAACTGAAATCAAGAGAAGATCTTGCCAGCCAGACTACCTATGTCGCGAAGGCCATGTGAAGCCATCCCTTGAGTTACCGGCCATCGACCCGAGCTAGGTAGTGCCCTTTCATTGGTGGTTGTGTCGTCGTAAGATGGGAAATGAACAAAGAAAAGCCCCACACGAGGAATATAGATACTGGCACGGTATACGTATAGCAATAGTTACCAGAAACTAGGTAGACTAAAATGGGTGCCAGAGAACAAGACCCAAATAGTCTGTTGTGCCAACCAGACTACGACACAAGCAACATGGCGCAGCGGTAGCGCGCCGAGCTGATCACTCGGAGGTCCCTCGATCGACACGATGGTGTTGCTATATCATGGGTTCGACTCCCCAAAGAGTCGACTCTTTTTTTTCTCGATCAAAGGTACATGTGCGAACTCCAAGGCAAGCATTTTCCTCCCGAAGTACCGGTACCTAGGTACAAACTAGTCCAGTATCGTAGCGCTGTCTAGTATTTTCTTTTTTTTTTGAGTCTATGTATATATACAGTACTATATAGGCATGGATGCAAGTCCCAATTGGAGTACAGAATAGTCTTTTATATAAGGTTTAGGCCTAGCTAAACGTAGGAGCGATTCTATGTTTATTCTCTATGGAAGCGGATGTATAGCAATAAGGTTTCTGTACGTCCGTATCTATATCTTACCCCGCTGCAGGGCTGGTGCGGTATAACTTGCTCCCTGTAGTGGTATAGACATGAGGCCTTTCTCTTGAGTAAAGCGATTCGCTCTTCAATAGTTAAGCCATTAACAGTGATGCAGGATCATTAGTGCACGACCAAGACTCTCGCAGTTCTGACGATAAAATCGCGCGTAGGACCGCGACCGTGCTGGCCGACGTCCCGCATCTATTTCTTCAACTAGTTATAGGCTTCAACAAATGGCAACCGCATTATCGTCGATGTAACGTCGTACCACGTCAAACGCGGGACCTTACTTCAATGACAGCAACCCCCATACATCAAGCGGTGCCTCAGAGTCTACTCTTGGAGTCACGAATGCAAGACATACTTAGCTAAAACCGCATTAACCTGGGTAAGATCGGGGTAGGTGAGCTGATGAACAGCTGGGATATGCATATATATATACATATGTCCTGCATAGGCGGGGGTAGATCATATGATCAATAACTGTCTTGCGGGCACTGACATGAGCCGAGGTGAACAAAGTGAACGAGGGGAATCGATAGTAACTACAGTTGCTCGTAAGGTTTCGACATAAAAGGGCTATTGGATCCGTAGTCGTCGGCGAGGGCTTCTTCAGATGATAAGAGACTCTAGCAAATCGATTATAAGGTGTTTTTGACTGGCTCATCAATACATCCCTATTACGATCAGGAGAAAACAATCCGAAACCAACCAGTGTGGACCGAATTGCAAGCGGACAAGTTCTCGCTCCGACGCGACCTCCGGATTCGGATTGGTATTGGTACTGAGAGGTCTAAGTCGGTACCAGCGTGGGAGACGTTATTTATATTCCCCTGGATCAAGGAACTGAGAAGATATTTTTTTCCCCTTCACCAGTGCAATGCCTGGGTGCCTCACTCTCCTTCATTCACTCTTTCCCTTTCTTTCAAATGACACCGACTGTGCGTCAGTTGTCCGCCACGAACCGGTTCCACGAGGACGGCTCCCCGCACTCTTGGTAGCAATTGACACACGTGACGAAAAGGATCTTGTG
>Ga0307511_10006142_pt1 | contig 12125 bp, 10 predicted proteins | sample 13_EM_MG_FD_200266 | JGI IMG/M metagenome (GOLD analysis project Ga0307511, IMG submission 200266) | Populus trichocarpa ectomycorrhiza microbial communities from riparian zone in the Pacific Northwest, United States - 13_EM | ecosystem: Host-associated > Plants > Roots > Unclassified | place...
AAAAATAATTAAATAATGAATCTATAGTAAAATGTAAGAGAGTAAATGATATTTATGTGCACAATATTTTACCCACAGCATTTAGAGTTTTGTGTAATACTTATATACACTTGCTTTCACCATTGGTAGTATAATAGCAAAAACATTAAAACTAAAAGCAAAATCCCATAGCCCCTCACATATTTTTCTATTCTCCATTGACCATTTTTCTCTTCCTAACAAAAATTGCTTGCTTTTGAAGTGGGGGTATTTTGATATTTTCATATGGTATTGACCCGGGCAACCCGGTCAAAACCCGATGACCCGGTCAAAATTTAGAATCTGAATTTTAAACCGGGCCGGATCTAAAAATTATAATCGAAACACTCTCTTTTCATATGTTAATATCACGTCATCATATTAAAATAATTTAAAAAACTAAAAAAAAATATTTTTTTTTAAATACGGCTGGTGAGCTTAATATGAAAAAAAGAGAGTAAATTAAACAGAATAAAAAAGAAAGACTAAGGGCTAAAATTTGACCTTTCTCAAATAAGAAAACGTTTCCCCACCCCCGAAATTGCATGTGAATAACACACTAGCAGTTCCAAGGCGAACTTTTATGGAGATTAAACAACACCATAAGCATCCACATTCTCCAGCTTACAATTTACTTCTCCAAGCAGGACCACGTCTCAAACTTCTTCACCAAGTCCACGCCCATGTAATAGTCTCAGGCTATGGTTGCAGCCGATTCCTTCTTACTAAGCTTCTCAATTTAGCTTGCGCTGCTGGCTCCATTAGCTACACGCGTCAAATCTTTCTCATTGTCCCAAATCCAGATTCTTTTCTCTTCACTTCCCTTATCAGATCCACCTCCAAATTCCATAACTTCTCTGTTTATTCCCTTTACTTCTATACCCGCATGGTCCTTTCTAATGTTGCACCTTCAAATTATACTTTTACGAGCGTGATTAAATCTTGTGCTGATTTAGTGGCTCTGAGACATGGGAGGATTATTCATGGTCATGTTTTGGTTAATGGGTTTGGATCGGATGTGTATGTTCAAACTGCTTTGATGTCTTTTTATGGAAAGTGTGGAGTTTTGTGCAATGCGAGGAAGGTGTTTGATAAAATGCGTGACAGGAGTGTTGTGACGTGGAATTCGATGATCTCGGGGTATGAGCAAAATGGGTTTGCTAAAGAGGCAATTAGATTGTTTGACCGAATGAAGGAAATAGGTGTTGAACCGAATTCGGCCACGTTTGTGAGTGTTTTATCCGCTTGTGCTCATTTGGGTGCATTTATTTTAGGGTGTTGGGTGCATGAGTATGCTGTTGGGAATGGTTTGGATTTGAATGTAGTGCTTGGCACCTCGTTGATTAATATGTATACAAGGTGTGGGAATGTGAGTAAAGCGAGGGAGGTTTTTGATTCGATGAAGGAAAGGAATGTGGTGGCTTGGACGGCAATGATTTCTGGGTATGGAACAAATGGTTATGGTAGCCAAGCAGTCGAGTTGTTTCATGAAATGAGAAGAAATGGATTGCTTCCTAATAGTATCACATTTGTTGCTGTTTTGTCAGCATGCGCTCATGCGGGGTTAGTGAATGAAGGGCGCCGGGTGTTTGAAAGCATGCGAGAAGAGTATCGTTTGGTGCCCGAAGTGGAGCATCATGTTTGCTTGGTGGATATGCTTGGTCGTGCTGGACTTCTCGATGAAGCATACAATTTTATCAAAGAAATTCATGAAGAGCCAGCACCTGCTATTTGGACAGCGATGCTTGGAGCTTGCAAGATGCATAAGAATTTTGGCCTTGGAGCTCAAGTTGCTGAGCATCTCTTAGCTTCTGAACCAGGAAATCCAGCTCATTATGTGATCCTCTCAAATATATATGCTCTGGCAGGCAGAATGGACCAAGTTGAAATGGTTAGAGACAATATGATTCGAAAATGCTTAAAGAAACAAGTTGGCTATAGTACAATAGATTTGGATCGTAAGACTTATTTGTTTAGCATGGGGGACAAGTCTCACACTGAGACAAATGAAATTTATCATTATCTAGATCAGTTAATGCGGAAGTGTAGAGAAGCTGGTTATGTGACAGTATCCGATTCAGTTATGCATGAATTGGAAGAGGAGGAGAGAGAATATGCACTTGGATACCATAGTGAGAAGCTTGCGATAGCATTTGGGTTGTTGAAAACCAGCCGTGGGACTGTTATTAGGATTGTGAAGAACCTTCGAATGTGTGAAGATTGTCATTCTGCCATTAAATATATTTCAGTTATCTCCAATAGAGAGATTATTGTTCGTGATAAGCTTCGCTTCCACCACTTCAAGAATGGCTCATGTTCTTGTCTGGATTATTGGTGAAGACTCCTTTTGGCATCTTTGAACCAGTACGAAACAAATATCATCTAGTTGTGCTTTGATGTATCACCCAAAAATAGACTTGGAGACGCATCAAGATTTAACTGGTCAATAGGAGTCCCCGTGTTGTGGTTGAGAAAAGCAAAAACATTCATGAAGGGCATCGATTGCTCATTTTTCAGCCTGGATCCTCTTGATTAAGACATGAATCATTGTAGACATGGGGGATGAAGGGATCATCACCAAATTCATTTGCACAATAGCTGCCTTATTTCCTGAAATGTTGTCATTAAGCTATTACTATTTGGATCATCCCGCAAGAAGCTACAAATCTTTCAGTGTTCCTTGATGAATACCAAGCCACACTGGCAGCAGAAAAACAGTGCTTTTCTTTATGTGGTTAGTGATCTAAGGAATTGCATCAGCAGCGAATACAAGAGTAATAAGAAAAAGAACAAGAAGACGAACCATCAATTGTCCATTTAGCTTTAGAAGTGTGATCTTGTAACATTATCACATATGTAAAACTCTGATGAATTCAATTTCTTTTTAAGAAAATCAGGTGGTACAATTCTCAAAGGTAACAAATGTGAAAAGATTTGCCTGGATATCTGCAGCATTTGGCAGAACAGTGTTCTGCAGCCTATTCTTTTCAGCGAAGAGGACTGGCTGCATGATGCGCCTGCAAGAAGACATCTGCCGCAAGCAATTCTCTAATCATAAACATAAACAATCAAATAGAAATCATAATGTTTATGATCTTACAACTTCATGACTTTCACGATCAAATAATTATCTTAGGAAAGTTACTGCGGACATTTGTCTGGTCTTGCTTTATCTTGGGATATGCAGCTTTGCAAAACTGCAAATCATGGTTGGTGAAAGTCCAGAGGTCCTCAATTATCAAAGAAACAAATCCCGGTCATCCTTACCACCCTCACACTATCAATCAAATATCAACCCGTCTTTACTGCTGCTACAGATAGACAGCAATGATTCTGAAAATGCGGTAGAAAAACTATGATTAGGGGGGTGAAATAACAAGAACAGCCCCGCTTTCATATGCCTAGTCAATGAGAATTTTCTTTTTCTAATTGAAAATGTAGGCCAGGAAGAAATAAATTTATCTTAGCTCTTTGGCTGTTAAGAGTTGAATTTGATAAGGGGTGTGAAATACTTTGATGGTATTTTATAATTTGCGTCGACATTAAAAATATATTGCATAAAAACATCATGTTTTTTCTTCTGTTGGTTGCGGGCAATTTGGAGTCTGGAGAACCATACAGTCGTAAGAATTTCATGCCATGCAAGCTGCTTTGACAATGTTCCAAAGGAAATTTTAAAAAGCAGTGACACCATCACTATAAAATCATTTACACACCAATCCAAATTTTATTTTATTATTCAAAGTTTTGCAGTCTGCGCAACCCACAATACATTATTGTTTTTTGAGAATATGTATTTGACTGAAAATCACCAAGAACACGTTGATATCATACAGAATTACAAATATAGGAGGAATGCCTTGCTATGCCCATTCATTTCTCTTGCTCAAGGAATTGGCTGCAATCAATTCCTTTACCAGAAAATGCCTCCACAAGCTTTGAGAAGAGCTTTCCTAGCATGATTTTGAACCCTGTAGAAGCACCCTTTTGATTTGCATGCGGAGTCTTTCCACTGTCAGGTGCATACGCCACCGGAGCTCCTTCCAGATATGATTTACAAGACGATAGAATATTCTGGGAACGTTCACTTAAGTGCTCCTCCACGAGAGCCTCAAAATGCTGTAACAGGACATTGACACAATTAATCCTGATAGTAAACAGCTTTCTTTTACCGTGTTTCTACAGTATTCATAGGGGGGAAAGGGAAAGTTTGAGGAAATAACAGGATATGGAAGTCCAAAATCCCGTAAATCTCACATAAATAGTTTTAATGGAGAATTTTCTTGTAAACATAATATGGACACTCGATCATCATGATATACAGTACTTGAAAACGCATTTATTGTTGAAAGTGTTGACTCCACCCTGCGATTTTGGAAATGAAGGTGCCTTTTCAAGGACCATGCCAAATTCATCTATGGGATCTAAGCACCCCCAATAATATTAGACTAATCCAAAAGTAACGAGTAGTAGTCAACAAAGCAGCAGTTGGCTTTCTAATGATATAATGATTATTATCTCAAAGACAACTATCATCATAGTCATTACTAAAATTGATGCAGCAGTGGAGTAATTTTGATACCAGAAATGTTTATTTTACCTTTGGTGGTTGGCGAATAAGGTAAAGCATGGACTTCCATGTCATAAGGAATGCCTTTTCATTATAGCTTATAGAGTTTTTCTCTCCCTCAGCCCTCCCTATCTGCTTATCATACCCAGCTTCGTTGAAGTATGGTTCTTCATTAAGCACAAGGGCCTGGAGGGAGAGAAGAACTTGGAGAATACTGGAGCTTTCTGGATTCCATACTTCAGAGCCTGAGCCTGTCCATGTGTTGAGGAGACTGAGACAGATTTTTCCAGACTCGTACAAATTCGGATTGACTCGAAGTCCACCAGAACGATAATGCACCGACTGCACGAGAGATTACATTGACCAAAGGTAAGTTTCTTGTAAAAAAGAATGCATCCTCATTCATACAAGTAGATATACAGTTAAAAGAAAAAAAAATACAGAATTCTAAATTGGATACCCTAATTTAAAAAAAAAAAATTATGTCCCTTTGAACAATGGCACTACATAGTCAAATTAACCCTTTGGTAGAAGGGAAAACAACTTATATAGACCATGTTGTCTTTGAACCCTGCCTGATTTGCAGCCATTTACTCAAGCAGCTCTAGAGTGTAAGAGCTTTGGAGCTTCAGATTAACTTACAGGTGGTTCCTGAGGATACTCCGGTGGAAGAAATATATCGAAAAAGAACAGCCCGTCATGATATGGAGTTCCATTTGATCCAACAATGGCTGCCCGAAGGAGATCCATTCTATCCTCATAGACGCGGACATAGATTGACTCTGTTCAAGTAACCAAAGGTCTTAGAAATGATGCAAAAGTTTAACAACTAACCTCTTCACAAAATAACAATCAAAAGTGAAGTACAGAATTAGATAAAAAGCTTACCAGGAAGATTCTTTTCTAGAATACTCCATTCCTGTTGAACTTTCTTCAACCAACCTCTTTTCACCTGTGTAGAGAAAAGACAGAAAGCATATGATTGATTATTCCTGTTGGCCACTAAGTTTACGGGAAAATGAAGTCAAGTTTCTGACCTGAGACAATGCCAGTGCATTGCCTTCACCATAAAAAAAGTGGTGGTCAGAGCAATCAACAACCATATCAAATCGTTTGAACTGTTCTGAACTATTGCTGGCAGATAAAGATCGATGTTCTTTGCTTTCCTTATCATCATTGGCTTCTGGCTTTAAATTTGTCCCTTCAAATCTCAGGATGTCACCAACGACTGAAGGTTGCAACTCCATGCACAGATCACAAGTTTCCAGCTTTTCTTTCTCCTCAGGTGTCTTGGATCGATTTCCATCTTCAGAAATAGAGTCAGATGATATTGGGCCAGACACTGATGTGGAACCAAAGGATCCAAATATACCTTCTGTAATCCTTGAGAAAAATCCAAGAGTGAATTCAGGAAGGGAAAAGGAACTAGACTCCCATGGGCACTTAGCGTTCTCATTGCCAAAGCTAATGGAATTTAGCGAGTCCTGAGAATGTAACTATTCTTCAGTACAAATTTTCATAGGAGATGAAAATGCGCATGATACAACAAGCTTTATCAAATAACCAAAACATTAATTTAGAGCCTACTTATGTTTCATTAATTTCTTTTCCCAACAGTTTATTAAGCAATCAAAATGGGCATTAAGCTGAGTGAGTTTTTAGTAGTACAGAATATTTTTGTGCTATTCAGCAGATTAATCCTAGATGTCTCTATACTTCAAAACTCAACAGATCATTCGCCAGAATTGTAACAGGTGAAACATGTCGCAAAACTGAAATCCTGATTTGGCAGAAGCCATTTCAGAAGTCCATGGCTCCAGACTCGACATGCAAGTTGCTTCCTTAAATTCATTTCAGAATGTTATCACCCATATAAAACTCCCAAAACTGGAGAGCAACTCTATTTTCTTGTTACAAGAGGAGGGGGGGAGGGTGAATTTACCTTTCCTTTCAGGATTGAAAATTGTTCGTCATGATCAACCGTCTCTTTATTCACTTCCTCTTCACGTTGTTCATGTTGCATGATTGTTTCGGCTGAAACTTCACATCTATCAATTCGAAAAATGTGATTAGGTGAAACCTGTAACAATGCCCAACATGGTATTTAAGATTGATGCTTCAATCAATCTCCTCAACAATGAATGAAGAACAAAAGGCAGAGAGTTATTTAAAAGCTGATTTCAGAAGATGAATTACGCCCTACATTCTAAGTAACTAGAATATTTAACTGTTCTTCGAAACTGAGATTATCATAACACAAATATAAATCCTGCTGATATATGTCAAAAGGAAAAGCAAAAGAAATTCAAAATACTGACCCCAAAACTAGACCTGTATCCAAAAGTGCTCGATAAATTAATTTCCTTTTTTAAGTCAAACCATAATGTGAATATCACTAGGAGCAGGGTGGGGTGAACTAACCCAAGTAACCTGCTGGCCCTATTTCTATGGCTCATCTAGGATTCTGCCGAAAGCTCAATAATGGTCTCCTCTCTAAAAGAACAAGACAATTTCATATAAGTAGCAGTGCAAAGTCCAAACAACTCTTAGTCCAGTGGCTGCCGGGTGGGTTGCAGGTTTACGACATAAGCAGCAAGATCTGTAATGAGTAACGAGGATAAGGAAATATGCATGTTCTAGATAGTAATAACCAGACTAACTAGAGCATACATTGCCAGTTGCACTCTGGTTTTTTCATAAAAAATTCAGAATTAGCCTTTGGATCTTGTGTAACTTCCATTCTATCACCCCTTGTTCTGTAACACAAAGCACAACTTACAACTGATGATAGAGAAATGAAGTGAGCTACACCTTCTACATGTGTCCAAGACAGTGCAAACTCATCATGGACTCTCAAATGCCTACTAAAACTAGAAAATGGTAAATCAATTAACAAAATAATAATATTATTTCAGATGAAGAATGAAAATGGCTAGAGCTCGCACCTTGGTTTTGAGACTAGAAGCCCATGTCACCTCAACATCACCATCTTCAAAACCTGTCACACAGCCGATACAGGATAAGTAATCAACCTGATCTTTACCATGGGCACAGCCTTCAAGAGCAGCATCCGCACCCATTCCAGTGTCTCTGTTCAAGTGATCTTTATTAGCTTGATCCAAATTTTTAAATACAATATCCCCATAAGAGAAGGAGTATTCAGGGTGTTCAACCAGTTCATAAGCACTAACAGTTTCCTCAATCTGGTCACTTCCTACAATGTCAGCCTGGTTCACTCCAAAGGATTTCCATTTCACCTTAACAATCTGTTCCTTTGCATCCACGCAATTCACAAAACCCCATTTTTGGTTGCCTGAAACATATGGATCCTCACAAGCACCCTTGCCTAGTACGAATTGCCCAGGCCAGAAATCATGAGCGTTGACAATGTTTACAGGGAGCAGAGACTTTGAATCCAATCCCTGCGAGCAACTACCGTCCTGCCACACAACATTAACAATGGTTTTTGTCTTCACAATAACAAATATATCCTGAAAAATTGGAGAGGGGTTCAATCCCGTAAACCCCTGGCCCCTCTTCCTGTCCTTTTCGATGATCTCAATGATAGATGCATCAAAAAGTATCCGCTCCTTCCCACCCGTACAATCAGCCAAAGGAAGCATACACCAGTCACCAAGTTGCCAATTTTCATGCAAAAAGCATGACAACAAATTGAGTTTTTTTGCATCCTGCAAACGCTGAGGAGCAGGCAAACTCAAATCACTACCAACAAGAGCACAGGCAAGCCAATCTACAGACACCAAACCTGCTTTTACAGCAGAAACAGTCCCTACATCCTGATTTTCATTCCAAGCTCCACATAACCATGTAGCTGATTTAGACAGCGCTGAGAGCCTGATCTGCACTCTCTGTCCTGGATAATAAGGATGCATCGAATCTTCAAGCATGTTGGGAGAAATTGGCGAGAGCTTTTCTTGATCCACTGCAGTGACCTCACAAGATGTCCCATCATCAAAAATGACAGTGACAGATTCAATAACTTCATCAACCCTTCCTATCCAGGGTCCGTGAACCACATAATCTCCCACTGAAATGGAACGAATCTTCAAAAGCTTCTTTGAATCAACATCTTTTATGATTCTTCCATGACTACTTTCCAAGTTGACGAGCATATTGACATTTACAACTCTGCCCATCTGTCCAGATGGATCGGTCGCAGAACAAACAACGTCTCCATGTATGAAGCCCCTCTCAAATGAGAGGAAATCATCAATTTTCCCTTTGCTTTCCTCCAGACTAGAGAGAATGCTGCTTGCCCTCCCGCAATACAGAAAATCAAGTTCTTCTATGTCCTCACTGCTACTGTAATTTCCACTGGAACTTTCCCAATCAGAGTCATTAGGAAGCATATCCATCGCGTACACCAATATAAATAAACTTCAGCTCTGAGACAAGAACAACATGATGATTTAAGGTAATAATAATCCAAAAATGCAAATTTAACAAATGAGTTGAAAAAAAAGAGACATGAGTAGTGAGGAAGAAGAGAGAAGTACCGTTCAATTAACACTTTTTCCAAGCAACTGTCCAAGAGCAGCGCCTGTAATGCTACGATAAACACACTGGCAGTGGATAACCAAATGGTTGTGTGCCAGAGGATCGAACAACAGGTGGAAATAATGTGGAATGGGTTGAACAGTTATGTATTTTCTCAATCAATGCTGAGGATCAATATAGATATCCCAACAAGATATCCTAACCTTTAAAGGCAGAGATGACGTTCGAAACACCAAAAATTTTCCTTAATGGGATAACAGGAAGAAGTTCCTAATGCCAAAGGAGATTTTCCCTACAGGGATAACAGGAGTCGACGAGGACTCCAAATGCCAAAGGAGATTTGCCCAACAAATGGACTGAAGCTTCCGCAAGAAGAAACTTCCAAAGAAGATAATGCACAGCTGATAAATTGATGAGCCACAACTGTTGCAGATAGGAGTGAACTCAACAGAGAAAAAAGAATTCAATGCCAAAGAAGATCTTCTCTTCACATGGAGGGGAATTCTTGGTGGATGATGATAGATTACAGCTATCTGAAGTATCAACTCTACTCGAATATTCACTTTCAGGTGAATTTCCTAGCGAGAGAAACTTCAGTTACTTAGCCAAAAGAGATTTGCCCTAATTAAGAGCTTAATCTCAAAGTTTAAATACTACTACCGTCTACCAACTCTTAAAAAGTAATAAAATTTGCTTCTTTTGGGAAGCAGATTTATACTGCCAAAGAAGATTTGCCCTGTTCAAGCCAAACTTTCTGCCAGGTTGATCTAGTGCCAATTGCCAAAACCTCATGAAACGTACTCAGCTAAACGGATTAAGAACATAAGACCAGGTCACCCAGACAGACTTCTTGCAGCTTAACTTGATTCAAGGAAACTTGATCATGTGCTCAATGATATCTCAAAACAGAACTCTCTCATAGCCACCTGTAGTTGCCAAAAGTAAGCCCTTTTGCATATAGTTCAGGTTCTCCATGCAACCTACAAGAACAAAACCTATAGTTAATATTATATAAAGAAGATATAAGCCCATAAATGAATAAGTCACGAAAAGGTAAACTTTTTCTCAAAGAATTTAGTTATGTAAAAGTAGGAAAATCCAAAACAAGGCAGGCGCAAATGTTTAAAAGACAGGTTTGAAACATGATGGATGAATTTTTCTGCCTATCGTAGCCATACTTTCTCATGAGTGAAAGCCCTTGAAAAAAAAGAATATTAATTCCAAAAAACAGAAATCTACCCCCATTCGATCTGAAAGAAAGAACTCTTCGATTCAATTTTATGTACCATGCTTCATGAAAACATACATAAATTCACAGACACGGGCAGATATATTGACAGAGAGCAAAAGTATAGAAATATGGAAAATGTTAGCCCCATGCATGTTGAATATATCCTAAAGAAAGAATCAAATCGCCTAAACTATGTTTCTCTGCATATTCCCAGGACAACTTCCTTCAATAACAGCATCATAAAGTAACAACTAACAACATAAATAAAACTATATAAAGCACATATGCACCTTCTAAACATCTGAAAGAATTGGATTCCATCAAAAGCCAACAAAGGAATCGGATTCCAAATCCCAAAGCAATTCAAAACAATATGATACGTGAAAAAAAAATGAAAAACTAACCTCAAATAACAAGAACCAACAATCCACACCGCAGTTCTTAAGACCTCCAAAACATATAACAATGCATCAACCCCACCATGAGGCATAGCATAAATGCACATTCTGTATGCATGCGTGCATGTAAAATTAAAAAAGAAAAGAAAAGAAAAGAGAGAGAGAGAGTTTAAGAGAAAAGTACCATTTGAAGCTTCTATGCATCACAGGAGCCATGCGTGCAAACTATCACCAGCAGTCCAACACCACCAAGAAAACCACAGAAAGTACTACGTGAGCCAATCAAAAGAGGTCAAACCAGTCATAACTCGGCAATAAAAACAAGCTCTTTGACCTTTCTCACGCACCAAGGAAAGAAGAAGAAGAAGAAGAACCTTTAAGTTACTGGGAAATCAGAGAAGTCAGTAAGGACGTCCGCTCTGAATCACACACATCAAGCCATAAACAGAACTGGAGAACATTGCACAAATACAGAGACAGTGAGTGGAGAAAGAAAAGGAAACAAGGGGTCGATTTCTTTATCTCTCTAGAATTTAGTTGGTAAGTGTTTAAGGCTGTTTTGGTTTGTTTCTCTCTCCGGAATCTGAAACGTTGGAGGTTTTTTCTGAGTGCTTAAATTTTCAGTCCCGTCCAATACGATATAGAGACTGCTATCGCGGAATATACCATCAGTATCAGACACAGACACTCTGCGGTACTCCCAAGAGAAAGAGTGAACTAAAACAGCTATATGACTGGAATCACTAATTTGCCCATTTCATGTGTTTGTTTGAAGGTTCTTATCAAGAAAATAAACATTAATTCGCCTTTAGGGATAATTAATTTAGTGTCAAAATATAGCAAATCTTTCTTTAACTCAAAGTAGTTGAAAGGAGAGGGAAAATAATTCATTATGATTTGATGTCTTAGATTGAAGTATTTGATAAATACGTGAAAATTAAATAAAATCTTTTGAATATTATTAAAATGGACGAATAAGAGTAAAAATGTAAGATTGTCTACTGTTAATTGATAAATTAAAGTGTGTGAAACTCCATTGATAGTGGAGTAATTCCTTGAGGTTGAATTGAGGGTTTTTTTTTTTTTTTTTTTTAAATGCCAACGAGATAGAGTCCTTCCTTTATAATAGTCTCCCATCACTCAAGTTTCTTCCACTAATGTTATGCTGACTTTCTAATTGTGCCTTGTCGGATTGCATATTCAAGCAAAATCTGGGTAAGCCAGTCGGCAAAGTTAAAGTTTTACAACTTGTTTTTTTTAAAATGATGTTGAAAAAAATTATTTTTTTATTTTAAGTTAATTATTTTTTAATTTTAGAGTATGATATTAAAAATAAAATTTAAAAAATAAATAAAATATTATTTTAATATATTTTAAATAAAAAACATTT
>Ga0307511_10006143_pt1 | contig 12125 bp, 8 predicted proteins | sample 13_EM_MG_FD_200266 | JGI IMG/M metagenome (GOLD analysis project Ga0307511, IMG submission 200266) | Populus trichocarpa ectomycorrhiza microbial communities from riparian zone in the Pacific Northwest, United States - 13_EM | ecosystem: Host-associated > Plants > Roots > Unclassified | place...
TGTGTTTACATATTATCTCTCATATGAATAATTCATATAATTATTTCATTTGTTTTAGATATACAAGACAGGCACAGCGATTTATGCATCCCACAACACTTTTAATTTAACAATACTTTCAATTTAGATGATTCACAAGACTTTTAATTTAACAATACTTTTAATTTAGATAATTATCTAAGATTTGATATATTGTCTTGGTTCAGTTAATTACTAAACCCAAATATTTTGAATGTGATATTTTTTCAGGTTCATATTTTCTTGGGTATAACTGAAAGGCTGAACCCAAAAATTTAAATCTAGCAAATCAGCAGGCTCAAATTTCTTTGAGTTTAGCTGATGGCTAAACCTAATCATATTAGATTAGGTATCTTGTCAGGTCATGCTTTGTTGGGTTTAACTGACAATTATAATCAAGTATATTAGGTCATTCTTACTAAACCTATATTTCTTTGGTTTCAATCATTAACTGAATTTAAATATATTGGTCTTGCATATTATCACACTTATCTTGTTCCAAAAAAATTTAAGTCTAAAAAAGATAAGCGAAAAACAATTGACTTATCAGTTGCCTTCCCAAACCTTTAATGCGTATCACGTATTCTTGTTTCAACCAAAAAAAAAAGAAAAAAAGAGATGTGTCTTGTCTCCCCTTCGGATTGGTCCGAGGTCTAGAACTAATGCTTCCCCGCCTTCCCCCCTGAAAGGAGGGAAGCCAGGAGTCCTCAGGAGGTTTCAAACCTCAAAGGGAAAGAACGAGTGCGTAGGACCTCTATAGATAATGTCCAGAGCATGGTAACTTCTAGCCAAGTGGATGCGGCCAATCTTTAACAACCAGGAGATTATGTAGTTACGCTACTAGAACCTGATGACTGTCTCAGAAGTCATCAACAAGCACAGTGGAGGTAAATTTTTAATTACAACCCTCATTTGCATGTATGAGTTTAGTTGCTTGTTTTTTTACAAGGTTTTGTGAATGAAGTGCCCAAATACTATAATTTGAGTATAGCTCAACTCCATCCTAATTGCTGAACTATTTTGTATTCAACAAGTTCCTCGTAATACTGGAGGAATAACCTACATTCAACCTATTCCAAAACCTTTAGTGAAGAAAAGTGGGAAAGCCGATTGAACTATAGTCTAATCGACACTAATCTCCGCATCTTACGTTGGTTGATTAATTATCTAAGCTCTACCCATTTTCTCTTTTAGATTTAGAAACAACGTTCTTCCTATTTTTCCAGCACATGATTAGGCACACAAATAGGCAGGTGGCCCCTCCGTGGCTCTAACCACCACCCCAAGAAAAAGAAAAGGAAGAAAAAGGAGTAGTGGTCAATGAATTTCTAATGAATCAGCTCCGCTATTGGTAGGCACCATCAACAGGTCGAGAGCACGTGTGTGATGACAGAGAATGGCTATTTGATTGCCTAACTAATTCGTCTTTCTTAATAGAGAATCTAATTATTCTTATCCTAATGATAACACCAAATCCCATTAAACAAACTAATTAACTATACAGTGTAATTATCACTAAATCGTCCTCAACCAAAACTTTCAAAGTGATGATCATATATGTTTCATTGTCCTACATTAAAACTGAAAAACAAACCTTGGATCTATATATATATATATTAAGTTTTATCTGTTCAAAAATAAAATTAACTTTAATAATAAAGCCGTGGAACATCCATTAACCTAAGCACACTATTGTCTCATCCTAATAAAAACTCAATTCAACTTTTAAGTTTGAATTTGTAAATAAATTAAACCTTCTGTTTTCTAATACAAATTGTATAAAAAAAAAATAGGAGTTCATTCTTTTGACTCCTTAAATTTTAATTATAGATGACACGATGGGATTGTAGTTTTTATTGATGTTTTTCCACGAAGCTAATAAGGTTCAAGGCAATGTTGGAGTTCCAGTTCATTGTTGTTTCTTCTGTTGTTTGATCTAAATTTTATCCATGTCCAATTGCACGGTAGACTTTAAGCCAGTATATTCTCTAGGATGAAATGGGGCTATTAATATTGGATTATCATCTATCTATTAACCTCGCAGAAAAAGAAATCAGCTTCAGAGACAGTTGTAAAATGCCAGCACCAGAGGAAACAAATTCGAAGGAAGCAGTGACCAGCCAAGAAATGCCACATGCCATTGTCATGCTAAGACTTATACTTGTTGTTGTAGGGAGGAAGCTCTCTCGCAATCCCAACACATATTCAAGTGTTTTGGGGCTTCTTTGGTCTTTAGTCTCTTTCAAGTGAGTTCCTCGTATCAGTACTCTCTTTGCCAATTTTCTTTATCTATAAACTTCGTCACATTAGTTTTTATTGATAAAGATTTCCATGTGAATGAGCAGATGGAATGTGGGAATGCCCAGCTTGGTGAAATATTCAATAAAAATAATTTCAGATGCAGGTCTTGGGATGGCTATGTTCAGTTTAGGTATTTGGAACCCCTTTTACCAGCCAGTATGCTTATCCATGCATGGGTGAATTCAATTCAATTTGATTTCTGATGCTGCATGTGATAGTTAGAGATGTAGATCATAGAAATAATAAATGAACTGTTAAACATAAGAAAAACAGATACATCAATTTTGTGTAAAATATTTATATGTTCGTATAGCATTATTCTTCTCGAAATTAATGGTGAATTTTTACCAGTCAAAGGAGCTTCTCTTCACAAGTATGATTAATTTATTAACATATCTATATAGTCAGGTTGAACAACTCATGCAATTTTTAGCATCATAAACAGAGCAACATTAATATAGCTCATGTTACTGGCCCATGAATGGTAGGCCCAAAATTGCATGCACGTCCAGGTCATTAATTTGAGATGTTTTGGTTTAAGACACCCCAATAGTAGCACTTTGATTGACACGTTCCAAAAATTGCAGGGTTGTTCATGGCTCTTCAGCCTCGGATTATTGTCTGTGGCAAGAAGAGGGCGACCATGGCAATAGCAATCCGATTCATTTGTGGACCCGTCGTAATGTCAACCGCTTCGCTTGCTGTTGGAATGAGAGGGGAACGGCTCCGTGCAGCCATAGTGCAGGTACGGTGCAACGCTTGGTTAATAAAGAACTGATGCATTCATTATTCGTGATTATTTCATATCTGCGAGCATACATGATTGATGGATAAAATTGGTGAAAATTAAATACACAGTGCATTTGTTTTGTGGAAAATTCTCAGCCAGAGTCTGAAATATTGTTACCGTGTAATGCCAGGCAGCTCTCTCACAGGGGATTGTGCCATTTGTCTTTGCAAGAGAATATGGGTTGCATCCTGATATAATGAGCACAGGGTAAGACAGAAGCTAGACCTTTACTTTGAGATTCCAAATGAAGTTCATATATCTTGTACATGATTACTCTGATATTGTTGATTAAGTTAATGCCGACACAACTATGAGGACGTACGTTGATTGTCCACGGCTCCATGCCATTTATGGGAAACGCAACTGTGTCGGCACAAAATATGCCATATGATTAATTTACATCAAGTAATAACTTAAAGTAAAGGGATTAGGATTCGGGACATCCTTTTAACTGGAAGGTAGGTAGTGCTGTCTGATCACTTCACACTTTAAAGTAAAGGAATCTAGTTTGCCAAACTAAAATTTAACACCTGAGCAGTGAGCAACAAATCATGGAAGCCATAATTCTAAGGTCCTTCAGGATTTGACTAGATGGGAAAATTGTTGTAAGTGAACACTAAACAAGAATTATGCGGCAAGAAGAAGTGGTGGTGCATGAAAATAACATGAGAATTAGGTATTTTATACACAGTAATCGATCCGGATCCATGTTTTTTCAATTTGGAGTTATTGAATGACATAGAACAATATAAATTATATTACAGGTTTAGTTTAAATTTTTAGGTTTAGTTTAAATTTTTAGATTGAGATGTTTTTTTGATATGTTTCTTTGACTTTAATTGTGTTTGACATTGAGGTTCAATTTGCTTTTAATCAAAATTTAAATTTTTATTCTGCTTTAATTTAGTTTTGTTAATGTTTTTGAATCGTTTTGATGTATTGATATCAAAAATAAAATTTTAAAAAATAAAAAAAATATTATTTTAATATATTTTCAAGTGAAAAACACTTTAAAAATCAACATCTACCACGCTTCTAAATACTCTTTAAACCGATGAGGCATAGCTCATCTGTTATTTAAGAGATCTCGAATTCATTCTATTTGTAATAAAAGAAAGTTGGGAATTTAAATTGTGTTTCTACTGACTTTTAATAATCAATGGTGTATTAACTGTGGTTCTACCTTTGCAGGGTGATTTTCGGCATGCTAGTTTCCTTACCGGTAACCCTCCTCTACTATATATTTATAGGGCTGTGAGGATAAAGAAATGTTAGATCATCATTAGCATTGAAGCACACATATATGGAGAATCCAAGGCATTAATTATTTCCGAAGAAACAATTTTTCCATGTTCATATCACAGGACATTGTAATGTCATTACAGTATGCTAACCCGCCCACATCTGTGGTCGATTAATAATATAGCTGCAAGCGATATTTCTCCCGGGGACATCGAATCGCAAGGGCTGGATATTCAAAGGTCAAAATTCTAAAACCAGGGAAAAACTTACATAAATCAATTTCCGGGGCCCTCTTGTGGACTTCTTGTTCGATCCAACGGAAAAATCCACAGGAAAAATCGATCATCCAATACTTTTATAACGAGCACTCCTTGACGTCTTTCGCCGGTAAGAAAAAACTACTCCGCCGATAAGGGTTGTTTGAATAAACGTGGATTCCGTGAGCTGGAAACGTAAGAATTTTCTCTAGGGGGTGGTAAGTACAAGTAAGTCCCTGTTTGCAGTGAGGGTTTCATTCAAGTTCCTAACCAACAAATTAAGACACTTTATTTTATTCAATTGCATCCCTGTTAACATCAATTAGTCACAAGATTTTATTTTCCCTGTTAACATCAATTAATCCCCCGTTAGCATTTAATTTTCATAGCAGGGAATAATATTGATATCATATTTTAGTGAATTTTTGTAACTACTTGTGTATATGATGGGCAGTAACTTAATTTTGAAGTTTATAAACTTAATGAAAAGTATCATTACAATTGGAGGACTTAATTTTCTATTAATTAATTAATTCAACTTTTAGGGATTTTAAAATAGGAAAAGGGAAAGAGAGCGGGAAGAGAACGTGTATTGACATTCATTAGTTATGGGCCCACGGGTTGCTCTCTTTTTTCTTTTCTTTTTTTCATTAAAAAAAGAAAATAAATTTTTTTATGGTCAGTGAGTTGAAAATAAAATCTCCTAATATGACTTTTTATTTATATTTAATCAAGTCAAATAAAATATTATGAGATGAATATCTCATATTTATATTTGATTAGTTAATTTAATTTAACTAAAAAATAAAATATTTTTAATAAAAAATAAAATAAAAATTCAAAATATTCTTGGTTATTTTTTAAATTAGTAAACAATCATATAAAAATCAAATAAAAAAATTAACGAAGATCAATGTCTAATTAAATAAACAATAAATGATGAAACTAAAAAAAAATATAAGCTTAGAAAAAAAAAACAAACCCTAAGAAAAATCTAAACTTAGATTAATCACCCAAACTCAAAACCCATGAAATTTTAGACTCAGACTCAATCAAAAAACTTGACTCTTAATCAATTTAACGTTGAATGATGAAACTGAAAAAAAATATCATTTTTAAAAAATCAACATAGTGGAAAAAATAACAATAAGAACAATAAGGATCAAATCTGATATGAAAATAAACCGAAGAAGGATGAAAGCGTCAAAAAATTCAATTGTAAAAATTAATTCAAATAAAACAAATAACAATCAAAAGACTGAGAATCAAATTTGACAGACAATAAAATTGAAAAAAAATGAAATTGAAAAAAAAATCTTATAAACTATTTAAAATAAAACAAATAGTAACAAAAGAACATGTATCAAATATGAATAAAAAACAAATTGAAGGGGTACTTTGAGATTTTACAAGGGTGAGTGTAAGAATTGAGGATGAGAAAGAGAAAAAGAAGGCCACCAATACCAAACAAGAAGTCCATTGATCACATGCATCATCTAGGAGTTGAAGGGCCAGTAGAAAGATTCAAATGCTGCCTTTGAAGTTGACATTTTGCCGTTGGCCGACATCGTACGTTACGGTCGAATAGCACAATCACAATCATGCGTTGACGATATCCATTTTAATTTTTTTATAATATTTATATTTATAAAATTACATTAACATGACAATCACAAAAAAAAAACCAGAATAAAAACACAAAAAAATCCTTTGATGTAAGAAAATTCAACTTTAATGTTATATAAATGACTATACTTGAAAAATAAAAACACAAAAGCACTTCGAATACCAATCTTAAAATAGAAATTGATTCGAAGGTGATGTAGATATTTTACTATGCTATAAATGTAAAAATACGGAACTATTCCCCCGTAACACTGTAACGACAAATGAATTATTGTGAATAAATCATTTCACCTCCCTCAACTAATTATTCGGTTTGTTTTGAGAGCGACAAGAAGATTTTTTTTACTGTAGATTACTATAGCTGTTGTCCCACGACTTTTATATTTTCTTATAATTATAATATGGATAGACCTCAGACAAGGAAAATCAAACCAGCATATGGTTGTGTTTTACTAAAGTACCCAGCGCACCTCTAACAAGACAGATGCATTAATGACAAAACAAAACTTAAGATTTGGATAAAATATATATAAAAAACGTTTCTAAAATTAATTAAAAAAAAACGATCCTGAAAAAAAATAGAAGAGAAAATTAATTACGCGAAAATTATACCTTGACAAGAGAACGAAAAATCAAATCCACAAGCCATTAACCAAAAAATTAAAATCAAACATATTAATTAATTTTTATGATATAGTCGCGCCGAGGCTCCCGAGTTTCTGCGTTATTAGTGTCTTATTCTACGAGATGCTTTTGGATAGGATTTTGCTTAAACAGTGAATATAAAGTGATGATTTTTTTTTAATGGTTAATATACAATTCTGTTTTTCAGTATTTTTTATTTAAAAAAACATTAAATTAATCTTTTTTATATAAAGATATTAAAAATAAAAATAAAATTATTTTAATATATTAATATTAAAAATAAAAAAATATTTTTAAAACATAAAAGTAAATGAGCTATCATATCATTATCAGACGCCGATCTAGACTTCTAGTCTACTAGTCTACTGCTCTACAATGACAGATCCTAGAGGGGGAATGTACACACACGAAAATCCCAGCAGCAGGGGCGCCGAATGGTGTCCTGGCTCAGTGGCCTGTAATTTTTTAATCATCATCCTTCATTATTAATTCTTATTTCTCCCAGGTTTAGATAAATAATTTCGAAATCCCTGTTGATGATAGCTGTGCTGCTCGAGTGCTCCACTGTCTTTCCAAAAGCAAATTCACCGTCGACTTGAAGGCCACGTGTGACCATAAATAAGATTAGAAGATAAGACACAGAAGAAAATATCCCAAGTAACTACGAAACGTTAGGCGCCACCAGTAATCAAAACCACTTGACAAATTCCATCAGACCACTGTACTGCTTGCAGAGTTGTAGTCGTCATTAAGTTCACTATCTCTATAAATCAAACCACGAGACGAGATTGTTGCAGCGATCAAAACACATAATCCATCATCTCAGAAATACAAAAGAAGAAGCCATGTCTAGCACAGTTGGTAAAGTCATTCGCTGCAAAGGTACCGTATACAGTGCTCACAGTTATCACTGCCGTCCCTTTATTTTTCAGGCCGGCTAATACCTTGTACCACTTTTCCGATTAGATATATAACTGTGGTCTATCTTTTATCTTGAATATATATATATATAATTCAATCGTGTATATTATATTAATTTAGTCTCTGGGTTTGGTAAAAATCTTGAATGTTTGTTTTCATCTTTAACCGATCATCTCTCTATGTACTGTTTAGAATTGGCATAATGGTCCCTCTATGTTTAACATCCGCTTAAATCAACCTCTGAGCAAAGGTGATCTGAGCCCCTTCACCCTGATTTATTACTGATTAAATGGCTGTGATGAGTTCAGTTCAGATCTAACTGGAAGGAGGTTCGCAAATTGCTTTTAGTAGGAAGCAAAGCGATTAGTTTGTTTTAATTTAAAATATGGGATCTGATTCAACAAAATATATAAAGTGGAGGGACCGTGTTTTTATTTGATTTTAAAAACATGGGTTCTTTCTCTGCATGATACACGTCTCTTTTTCTCTTTTGAGTTTCATATATTTGGTGTTCCCCCCCCCCCTCATGAATCCAAGTGCTTCCATGCAGTGTTAAGTCAACCCAACCCAACCCAACTTGTCCGGTCGGATCTTAAATTAAACTTAGTGAGAGCTAACATGGTCAAAATTTGATCTAGATTTTTTTTTTCAAAATTCTTTTTTGTTCTGTATTCATCGGATCAACCTGGGTTAATTGTCTAATCGACCATGTGGGGTATTATACGTAGCCGCGGTGGCATGGGAAGCAGCGAAGCCACTGTCGATTGAAGAAGTGGAAGTGGCTCCACCACAGGCTAATGAAGTTCGCTTGAGGATCCTCTTTACCTCTTTATGCCACACCGATGTTTACTTTTGGGAAGCTAAGGTGACTCAAGTTTATATTTATTCTAGCCAAAAGTACACGGAGACGGTTTGTGTTTAAGATGCATTAAAATTGAAATTGGAAATGGTTCTGATCCTTTACATTGCAGGGACAAACACCTCTGTTTCCACGCATATTCGGTCATGAAGCTGGAGGGTAAGTACTTCTCTATATAGAAATACTAACAGCAGCATGTTCGCAAATTTGTTTATTTAGATTATCACACTGCAATATGCTTATAAATATTTTGTTTCTGTTTGCTGGCTCCTAGAATTGTAGAGAGCGTAGGTCCTGGTGTGACTGATCTCCAGCCAGGTGACCATGTCCTACCTGTATTCACTGGGGAGTGTGGGGATTGCAGACACTGTAAATCAGAAGAAAGCAACATGTGTGATCTCCTCAGGATCAATACTGATAGGGGTGTTATGATCACTGATGGAAAATCAAGGTTCTCTATCAACGGAAAGCCAATTTACCATTTTGTTGGCGGTTCCACATTTAGTGAATACACCGTCTGCCATATTGGGTCTGTTGCCAAGATCAACCCTGCTGCCCCTCTAGACAAAGTTTGTATTCTTAGCTGTGGAATATCAACAGGTTTGTTAACTACAATCACTGGCTGCTATTGTATCATCTATTGACATTGTTGATATGTAGAATATATTACGAATGTTAGTGGTGAGATAAAACCCTTCTACATTGTTGATACATATGGTCTCTGTGGTTGTAGGCCTTGGCGCAGCTTTGAATGTTGCAAAACCAAAGAAGGGCCACACTGTTGCGGTTTTTGGACTGGGTGCCGTTGGTCTCGCTGTAAGTTGTCCTCGTTGATTGTGTTTTCACTTCTGCCAATCATATAAGGTTTGTGGTGAACTCTCACGCTTCATCTCTTTTCTTTTGAACTAATTTTAGGCTGCTGAGGGAGCAAGGTTATCAGGGGCTTCGAGGATTATTGGGGTTGATTTGAACCCCAGCAGATTCAATGAAGGTAGAGTGAGTTTATTTGCCTAGAATACATACTTCATGTCTTAAATATTGTGGCATTTCACTAATCTCTGATGGTTGTAACTTATCCTGTTCGTCTCACAGCAAAGAAGTTTGGTGTTACTGAGTTAGTAAACCCAAAAGATCATGACAAGCCTGTTCAACAGGTGGGTTATGAAACATTCTTGTCATATTTTGTATGCACCTGATCACAGCCTTGCTTCTAGTTTGGCTTTCAATCATACTATGGCACATTACTTTCGATGCATTAAATAATTTTCTCAGCTGGGAAGCTAAGCATGCTGAGTACTTGATCACTGCAAGATTAATTGAACATACTTTCTGTCTTGGCCAAAACTATAGGCTAAATGTTATCCATTACTATGACCATTGTTTGCAGAATTATTAATATATAACACTCTACTCAAGCATGTTTTCTAGATTCCAAAGGTTCACATTACTTCATTTTAAACCTTTATTGAACCATCAAAATTTTGATTCTACTAAATGTTATATTGTTGTATATAAGTATGTATAAAGATTGGCGATTTTTAAATAAATTCAAGGCTTGATGCCAGAAAAGTGTCACTTGCATGATTGATATTGCTTTTGGTCAGGTGATTATCGAGATGACTGATGGAGGAGTTGATCGGAGTATTGAGTGCACAGGAAATGTCCAAGCCATGATCTCAGCATTTGAATGTGTTCATGACGTAATCACTTCCCATAGCTTATATGCTGTTTAATCATACTAATTATATATGTTCCTGCATATAATCGTAAAATATCTCATCATATCATCTTGGCCTCTCAGGGTTGGGGTGTTGCAGTGCTTGTTGGTGTCCCGGGCAAAGATGATGAATTCAAGACCCACCCAATGAATCTGTTAAATGAGAGGACCCTTAAAGGGACCTTCTTTGGCAACTACAAGCCTCGCACTGATCTTCCTGGCGTGGTGGAAAAATATATGAATAAGGTAAAAGCTAATATGCATGTTGGTGGATCTGCAGCCATGTAGTGATTACTTGATGAATTTTAAGACGTCCTATATCGATTTTTGACGAAGATTTTGTCACAAAATGATTTTCAGTCGAGCCTACATACGGTTTCATTCAGTTTTAAGGTGTTTACTTGTGTTATTGTCGCTTGCTAACTTGCATTTAAACTTCAATATTTTTAATTTTCAGGAGCTGGAAGTGGAGAAATTCATCACTCACTCTATTCCCTTCTCGGAGATTAATAAAGCATTTGATTACATGCTGAAAGGAGAGGGTCTGAGGTGCATTATTCGCATGGAGGGTTAGCTAAAGAACTGCAAGATCCACCTGCTACATGGAGGCCTTGGCTTTCGATATAGTAGAAAAGTAATGCAATGGCTTTTGGTTCTGGTTTTTCTATCTTATGAAGAGATAAAATATAAAAGTTGTTCGCGGTTGCACTGTTTGTGGCGGTTGCACTGTTTGTGGCGGTGGCCTTACGGCATATAATAAACAGAGTTTTATCTATTTGAACACGTTATTATGTTCTCATGTCCCTCCCTTTTGCCATCTCCCCATCTTTCACTGGGTATAGTGAACTCGAGAACTCACACCACTGCAATTTGTTATTCATTCATTCTGAGGCTGTTGTCTGCAATTCTGCTCTCGGTGTGAGAAAGTTTGAAGAGCTTCTGGTTAAGCATTCAGGCTTCGCTTTAGGCTCAAATAGTGACGAGTTTGATTAGGATTGGGCCTAGGTCTTGATTTTGGGGTTGTCTAGTTCATATCATTATAGGCTAGGGGTTAAATGGCTCGGTTGGTCCTCTTATTTTGATTTTGCTAATCCATTAAAGGGCTTGTTTGTTTTTCTTTTTATTTTAAAAAAATGTTTTTATTTTTTTATTTTAAATTAATTTTTTTGAATGTATTAATTTGAAAAATAATTGTTTTAAAAAAATATTATTTTAATAAATTTTTAAATAATGTTTTTAAAAAATAACAACTATGACATTTCGAAAAACTCTTGGGGTTGTTTTTTCTAATAGTGATCTCTTTTTTTTAGTTCTAATGCTTTTTGACGTTTTAGTTCCTTAATTTTTTTAACATGGATAGAGTCAAGTATGCTTAACTGGTTCAATTATCCTTTTTTTTTGAAACATTCTACAAATAAAAAATATATTAACAATGCATGTATATTTTTTTTGTTTTTAAAAAAGATGGTATAACTCGGAGCAAAGTGAAAAAAACAAACAGTGAATCTCCTGCTTATTTTAAAACTTCAAATTAAAACATGGAAGAAATACATAACCCATCCTAAATTCTCAACAATTTTTATTTTGATTCAAATTATTTTTTTATTTTTCAATCTTTGAGTAAAAAAAAAAAGAGAGAGATGTAGGAAACAGTGAAAGAAAGAGAAAAAAGAAAATAATTGATTGTCGTGATAATAACAAAAAAAAAAAGATAAAACTCAAATTTGATTTTTTAATCCTTTGATTTTT
>Ga0307511_10006144_pt1 | contig 12124 bp, 12 predicted proteins | sample 13_EM_MG_FD_200266 | JGI IMG/M metagenome (GOLD analysis project Ga0307511, IMG submission 200266) | Populus trichocarpa ectomycorrhiza microbial communities from riparian zone in the Pacific Northwest, United States - 13_EM | ecosystem: Host-associated > Plants > Roots > Unclassified | place...
GGGTGGAGAACGACCCCGACCTGCCCCCTAGGGCGTGTCGCGCATCACCAGCGCGCTCTGGCGTTCCTTCAACTCGGTCTGCTTCAGAAGCAGCTGGTCGAGGAAGGCGAGGAGCGTCAGCAGGACCACCAGCCCGGGCAGCGTCATGAAGAAAACGAACTGCACGGACACTCCCCGGGATGTCGACGGCGGACCCCCGGTCTCGGCCCGCTCGGCCGTTTGCCACAATGGGTGAACGTTTGTGCTCGCGTTCACAAGCTGTGGACGTCTCCCTCACCGAAGGTGACCTGTGGACATCAAGACCGCCACCGCAATCCGCCGCCTCCGCCTGGTGTCGGCCCCCGAGGCCGTGTCCTTCCTCCTGCTGCTCGTCTGCTCGGTGCTGAAGCGCACCACGGACTTCAACGCGGTGCCCGTGATGGGCATGGTCCACGGTGTCCTCTTCATTCTCTACGTCCTCTTCTGGGCCGACGCCTGGAACCGCACCAAGTGGGGCCCGAAGACGGCCGCCCTCTACTTCGTCCTCTCCGTCCTGCCCACCGGCGGTTTCTTCGCCGAGCGCAAGCTCCGGCGCGAGTCCGAGGACGCGATCATCGCCTCCCGCGCCCGCCAGGAGCAGGAAGGGGCCGTGAAGGCATGATCGTCGCCTTTTCCGTGACGCCCCTGGGTGTCGGCGAGGACGTCGGGGAGTACGTCGCCGACGCCGTCCGCGTGGTCCGCGAGTCGGGCCTGCCCAACCGCACCGACGCGATGTTCACCTCCATCGAGGGCGAGTGGGACGAGGTCATGGACGTGGTCAAGCGCGCGGTCGCCGCCGTGGAGGCCCGCGCCCCGCGTGTCTCCGTGGTCCTCAAGGCGGACATCCGCCCCGGAGTGACGGACGGCCTCACCTCCAAGGTGGAGACGGTGGAACGACACCTGGCGGAGTAGCCGGAACCTCATCGGTCCGGCGCCGCGCACAACCGCGACACGGCCGTCAGGTCCGGCACCCGGCCCAGCGAGGCGACGACCTGGCCGCTCGCGAACTCCCGCTGCGCGGTGGTCACCGTCGGGTCGACCGCGCACTCCGCCTGCACCCGCACATAGTTGAGTTCGGTCGCGAAGAGCATCGAGAACGAGCCCGGCCCCCGTACGACGGCACGCCCGCCGGCATCGCGATAGGCCCGCGCCACCCGGGCACCGGCCTCGACGTCCCCCTCGTTGCCGCCCGACCACACGAACAGCGCGCGGGCCAACTCCCGTTCCGCGCAGGCCGATCCGGCGTTGTCCCAGTCGAGGAGGACGGGACCGTCCGGGCCGACCAGCACGTTCTGCGGCTGCAGATCGAGGTGGGACGTCACCAGGTCGTCGGGGCCGGACGGCGTCACCCAGCGCGCCAGTTCCACGGCGGAGGTGGCGATGAACCGGCCCAGCGCGTCCGCCCACGGCATCCCCGCCCGCCGGACCTCCGTGTGAAGCGCCGCCCACTCGTCGTCCCGCGGGCACCGCTCGTACCAGCCGCTCGGTGGCTCGGTCTCGCCCGCTCCCGCCCGGTGCAGCAGGGCCATGGTCCGGCCGAACCAGTCCAGGACGTCCGGGTCGGAGGCGTCCGCGCGGGTGCCGTCGATCCAGTCGTACAGCTTGACGGGGGAGCCGGAGCCGAGGCGGGAGACATGCGCCCCCTGCCGGTCGGGCATGAGCCGCGGCGACGCGATGCCCAACTGCTCGGCGGCCCGCCGTAACGCGGCCTCGCGGCGGACCTGTTCCTCGTCGCAGCCGAAGAGGAGCTCCTTGACCGCCCAGGAGGTGCCGGCTCCGGACAGTTTCCAGATCTGCCCCAGCGCGCCACGAGTGACCGGTGTCATCGTCCACGGTCCGGCGCCGAGCGCATAGGTCTCGGCGATGAGATCGGCGGTGTCGTGCATGCGGGTGCCCTTCGGAGTGCTGATCGTCGCGGCATTCTCCCGGAGCCGTTTCTCCGCCCGTTCCGCCGCCGGGGTCAACCAACCCCCCACCCACCTGGACGCGCCCAGTTCGACACGTCCTCAATTCTCCACTTGTGTGTGGGTATCGGCCCGGTCGATCTTCGGAGCCCAACGGTTCCGGCGGTCCCCCGGGCGCCGATCACTCCTCAATCATCGGAGGGCGCTGTGCGGCCGGAGGGCTACGACTACGACACCTACAGCCGACTGGCCGGGCCGCTCAGCGAGCCGTCCGGTGCGTCGTACCAGGTGCAGTACACCTCGCTCCTCTCGCGCGAGCCCCACCGAATACGCGCTGTCCTCCTGATGAGCCTCGCCCCGCTGCTGACCGCCGCCCTGCTCGTCTACGTCGTGTGGCCCACCCACTGGGTGGAGCGCGAGGGAGGCCAGGAGTGGATGGTCGGGCTCGACGTCACGATGCTGATAGCCATCGGCCTCATCGAGCTGTTCATGGTCGTCAACGTCGCCTCCGTCGCCCACGCCACCCTGGTCGCCCGCGACCCCATCCCCGTCGTCCCCGCCCCCGGCACCCGCGTCGCCTTCCTCACCACGTACGTCCCGGGCAAGGAACCCCTCTCCATGGTCCGCGCCACCCTCGAAGGCGCGGTCAAGGTCACCCACACCGGCCCGGTGGACGTCTGGCTCCTCGACGAAGGTGACGACCAGCAAGCCAAGGCCCTGTGCGCCGAGTTGGGCGTACGGCACTTCACCCGGCACGGTGTCCCGGAGTGGAACCGCCCCAAGGGTGTCCACAAGGCCCGTACGAAGCACGGGAATTACAACGCCTGGATCGCGATGCACGGCGGCGACTACGAGTTCTTCGCCTCCGTCGACACCGACCACGTACCGCTGCCCGACTTCCTTGAGCGGATGATGGGTTACTTCCGCGATCCGGACGTGGCCTTCGTCGTGGGACCGCAGGTGTACGGGAATTACCACAACCCCGTCACCAAGGCCGCCGAGTCGCAGCAGTTCCTGTTCCACGCGTTGATCCAGCGCGCCGGCAACCGCTACCGCGCCCCCATGTTCGTCGGCACCAACAACGTCGTAAGGATCGCCGCCGTCAAACAGATCGGCGGGCTGTACGACTCCATCACCGAGGACATGGCCACCGGCTTCGAACTCCACCGGCACCGCAACCCGTTGACCCGCACGCACTGGCGCTCCGTCTACACCCCGGACGTGCTCGCGGTGGGGGAGGGGCCGGCCTCCTGGACCGACTTCTTCGCCCAGCAGATGCGATGGTCGCGCGGCACGTACGAGACGCTGATCAGGCAGTACTGGAAGGCACCGTTCACGATGCCTCCCGGGCGGCTGTTCTCGTACACGATGATGCTCGTCTACTACCCGATGACGGCCGTCAACTGGCTGCTGGGCATCCTGAGTTGCTTCCTGTTCCTGTGGTTCGGCGCCTCCGGCACCCAGGTCGCCGCGTCCGTGTGGCTGATGCTCTACAGCGACGCGGCCGCCCTCCAGGTCGGGCTGTATCTCTGGAACCGGCGGCACAACGTCTCCCCGCACGAGCCCGAGGGCTCGGGCGGTCTCGCGGGCATGGCGATGTCGGCGCTCTCCGCGCCGATCTACCTCAAGTCCTTCGGTGCGGCGCTGATTCGCAGGCCCAGCCGGTTCGTCGTCACCCCCAAGGGCGGCGACGCCAGCCCGGACCGATTGATGACCTTCCGCATCCACCTCTTCTGGGCGATCCTCCTGGCGACCTCGCTGGCCGCCTCCGCCGTCCTCGACCACACCCACGCGGCGATGCGCACCTGGGCCGTCCTCGCGATGGTCATCTCCCTTGCGCCGATCGGCGTTTGGGTCGGCTCGCTGGTCAAGGAACGCCGGGAACGGCACTCGCTGCTCGGCGCCGCGCGCACCCTCGAAACCGTCGAACCCGCTCTCGCCACCACCGGGGCCGGTCCGTCCGTCTCCGGCACCACGACAGGGGGCAACTAGACCATGGCGTACCAGCCGTCCCGGAAAACCAGGAAGACCGTCCTCGGTATCGGCGGCATCGCCGTCCTGGCCGGTCTCAACGCCCCGGCCGCCCTCGAGTTCGCCGGCGAGCAGTACCACGAGTACAAGATCACGCGGCCCGACTACATGGCCGAGTTCGGCTCCTGGGACCAGATCGACATCCCGAAGGAGTACCGCACCAACGCCATCCACGCCTCGCTGCTGCACACCGGCAAGGTCCTGATCGTGGCCGGTTCGGGCAACGAGCAGAAGAAGTTCAAGGCGGGGTCCTTCGACACCGTCCTGTGGGACCCGAAGGCGAACACCTTCAAGAAGATCCCCACCCCGGTCGACTTCTTCTGCGGCGGCCACAGCCAACTCCCCAGCGGCAACCTGCTGGTGGCCGGCGGCACCGCCCGCTACGAACTTCTCGACGGCGAGGTCAAGCGGGCCGGCGGCGGTATGCGCGTGAAGAACGAGAACCCCAACAAGCCGATGTTCCTCAAGAAGGGCACCGTCTTCCGCTCACCGGCCGGCGTCGACTACGTCACCAACTTCGACGTCACCGTCCCCAAGGCCAAGCGCGATTTCAAGGTCACGTACAACGCCCAAGGTGTGATGCAGCCCTGGCAGACCAAGGTCACCGCGAGCGAGGTCCGCGTCTTCGTCGAGGCCGCCGAGGCGGGCCCGATGTCGGTCACCGAGAACCAGGCCCAGTACGACATCGTCGGCCTCAAGGGCATCGACGCGAACAACACGTACGGCCTCTCCGAGAAGATCACCCTGGACAAGCAGGACTACCAAGGCATCCGCGCCGCCTACGAGTTCGACCCGAAGGCCGAGCGGTACATCGCCGTCGACCCGATGGACAAGGCCCGCTGGTACCCGACCCTCGTCGGCCTCGACGACGGCCGCGTCCTCGCCGTCTCCGGCCTCGACGACGTCGGCGTCATCGACCAGGGCGACAACGAGATCTACGACCCGAAGACCAAGAAGTGGACCCCGGGCCCCAAGCGCTACTTCCCCACCTACCCGGCCCTCTTCCTCACCAAGGGCGGCAAGCTCTTCTACCCGGCCTCCAACGCCGGCTACGGACCCGCCGACAAGGGCCGTGAGCCGGGTATTTGGGACCTGAAGACCAACAAGTTCACCACGGTCGCCGGACTGCGCGACCCCGACGAGACCGAGACCTCGTCCTCCCTGCTCCTGCCGCCCGCACAGGACCAGAAGGTGATGATCCTCGGCGGCGGAGGCGTCGGCGAGTCCAAGAAGTCGACCCCGCGCACCGCCGTCGTCGACCTCAAGCAGGACAGCCCCGTCTTCAAGGACGGCCCCAACCTCCCCCAGGGCACCCGGTACTTGAACAGCGTGATCATGCCGGACGACTCGGTCTTCACCACCAACGGCTCCTCCGACTACCGGGGCCGCAGCGCCAGCAACATCTTCAAGGCGCAGTTCTACGACCCGAAGGGCAACGCCTTCCGCGAGGCCGCCACCCCCATGGTCGGCCGCAACTACCACTCCGAGGCACTGCTGTTGCCCGACGGCAGGGTCGTCACCTTCGGCTCCGACCCGCTCTTCGACGACCAGGCCAACACCAAACTCGGCCACTTCGAGCAGCGCATGGAGATCTTCACCCCGCCCGCGCTGCACAAGAACGGCGGCAACAGGCCCGTACTGAAGGACGGTCCGGAGACCCTCGACCGCCACCACCGGGCGACCTTCCGCACCGACCACCCCGACCGCGTCGCCAAGGCCCGCCTGATGCGGCCGAGTTCGGTCACCCACACGACGGACGTCGAGCAGCGCTCCATCGAACTCGGCCTCGTCAAGGACGGAAAGTCGGTGACGGTGGACGTACCGAACGACCGGGCACTGGTACCGCCCGGCTGGTACATGCTGTTCGTGACGGACGCGCAGGGCACGCCGTCGGAAGCCAAGTGGATCCAGGTGAACCGAAGTTGACGCGGACAAACTGAACTGCCGTGCTACGCCTTGGAGTTGCGCGCCAGCTCCAAGGCGTACTCCGGCCACCACTGCCCGGCGTCCGGACCGCCCTCGCAGGTGCCGTCCGAGGCGCCGGGCCGCTTGATCCACAGATAGGCGTCCAGCGCGGGTTCACCGGTGTCGGTGGTCGGCCGGGTGCCCAGGCCCCGGCCCGGCGGGTTGCACCAGGCGCCGGGCAGCGGCCCGTTGCCGTTGCGGCTGGAGTCGACGACGAAGTGCTTGCCGCCGAGGTCCTTCGACAGGCGGACGCCGTACTTCTTCGTCACGTCGTCCGTCTGGAAGTTGGAGACGTTGAGCGAGAACCCGTCCGCTTCCTCGACACCGGCCCGCTTCAGCGGCTCCACCAGCTTCCAAGGGTCCTGAATCCAGGCCGGGTTGCCCGCGTCGAGATACACCGTCGCACCGGACTGCTGCTTCAGCCGGACGACCGCCTCGCTCAGCAACTGCTCCCGCTCGCCCTGGTACTCGCCGGGCGTGCACCCGTCCACCATGTGCGCGACGGCGTCCGGCTCCAGTACGACCAGCGCCTTCGAACTCCCCAGCGCCTCCGCGAACTTGCCGATCCAGGCCCGGTAGGCGTCCGCGCCCGCCGCACCGCCCGCCGAGTGCTGACCGCAGTCCCGGTGCGGAATGTCGTACGCCACGAAGACGGGCGTACGCCCCTCCTGGCTCGCGGACGCCGTCGCCGCCCGGATCACCGGGCCGGGGTCGAGCTCGCCGGCCGGCCACAGGGCGGTCGGCTGGTCGGCGATCCGCTTCAGCAGGCCGGCGTCGTGCTTACGGCCCTCCCGTTCCCACAGCTGGATCTGCTCGGCCGCCGGGCTCGCCGGGTCGACCCAGAAGGACGTGGCGTGTGCCGGGTCCTTGGACCGGGCACCGGCGACGGAGGCCTCGTCGACGTCGGCGGCGGACGAACAGCCCACCGCGAGCCCGAACACCGAGAGCACCGCGAACGTGCGGATCAGCCCGGACATGCCGCTCCCTTGCGCGAGGGGACATCAAGTGACGATTCGTCAGCAATTGTGAACGATCCATCACTCTGCCGGGCCCTGGCGCGCCGGTCGGCCGGTGCCTGAGGTCGGCGCGTGCGGTCAGCCGTCGCCCGAGGCCAGCGCGATCCCCAGTGGGGTCCGCTCGTACAGCACCTGATGGCCGTAGCGCCGCGCCGTGAGCAGGCCCGCGTCGCGCAGCACCGTCAGATGCGCGGACACCGACGAGGGGGCGAGACGGAGGCGGTGGGCGAGGGCGGTCGTGGAGGCTGGTTCCGCGAGCGCGGTCAGCACAGTGGCCCGGCCGCGCCCCAGCAGTCGTAGCAGCGCATCCGGTGTGCGGTCGGCGGGCTCGGACCACAGGGCGCCGATGCCTCGGGCCGGGTAGGCGAGGGTCGGCTGCCAGGGGTGCTCGAAGGTACTCACCACGTTCGGCCAGATGAAGACGCTCGGCAGCAGGACGAGGCCCTGACCGCCGAGATCGCGCTCGTGCTCGCCCCGGAAGTCCACGGTCAGCGTCCCGGCGTCCCAGACGCAGTGCCGGCTGATCTCCGGGAGCAGTACGCCGAGCCCGACCTCGGCGAGGCGGCGCGAGTGGAAGGCGATGTCCGCCTCCAGCAGGGCGCGCAGCCGTGGCCAGTCCGGCGCGACCAGGGTGTGCCAGACGGACTCCATCGAGTCCGCCAACTCCTCGATCATGCGGGCGGGTTCACGCAGCCAGGCCCGGCCGCGCGCCGACTCCAGCGCGCCCGGGGTGGACGCCAGCGACCTGGCCGTGTCCTCGCGGGCCTCGGCCGGATCGGCCGCGCGCACTGCGGCGATCTCCTGCTCGAAGGTGGCCGCCGGACCGATCGGCGGCGGGCACAGCCAGTCGGGACAGTGGCCGGTCTGCGGCATCAACAGCCACAGCGGGCCGAGGTCGAGACCGGCCGCCGCCGCACCGGTCCGCCGCAGCCAGTCCGCGTGATACCCGTGCCGCTCCGGCCGCTTCAAGGTCCGTACGACCTCCTGCGTCTCCCAGAGCGGCGACACGGCGAACCGGCACCGGAGGAAGTCGTCCTCCGCGAAATACAGCCGCGACGGCATGTCCCACCCCTGGAAGAATCTGTTCGGAAGATTCGGCTCTGGCCGAAACTCTATGGCCGGAGGCCGCCTCTGAGCACGCTGTTGCCCATGCTCCAGGCCCCGCCCGCGCCGCCCACCGGCTACCGCCGCGTCCTCGCCGTCCCCGAGTTCCGCGTCGTCTTCGCCGCGCACGCGCTGTCCCTGCTCGGCGTGGTCGTCACCGAGATCGCGCTCTCCGTCCTCGTCTACGACCTGACCGGCTCGCCCCTGATGAGCGCGCTCGCGTTCGCGGTCGGCTTCCTGCCGTATCTCATCGGCGGGACGCTCCTCGCCGGGGTCGCCGACCGCTACCCGGCCCGACGCGTGCTCGTGGTCTGCGACCTGGTGTGCGCGGGCTGCGTCGCGGCGATGGTGGCGCCGGGCACCGGCATCGCCGTACTGCTGCTGCTCCGCTGCGCGCTCGCCGTCGTCTCGCCGGTGTTCGCGGGCACCCGGATGGCGACGCTCGCCGACATCCTCGGCGACGGCGACCTCTTCGTGCTCGGCCGCTCGCTGCTGCGGATCGTGTCGCAGAGCGCGCTGCTCGTCGGCTACGGACTCGGTGGTCTGCTCCTCACCGTGGTCTCGCCACGTCACGCGCTGCTGATCACCGTGGGCACCTTCCTCACCTCCGCCGCCCTGCTGCGCCTCGGCACGCGGCGCCGGCCCGCGAGGGCGAGCGGCGGGGGCGCCCTGCTGGCCGACTCCCTCAAGGGTGCCGGGCAGGTGCTCGCGAACCGCCGGGTACGGGCGCTGCTCCTGCTGTTCTGGCTGCCCGCGATGTTCTCCGTCGCCCCGGAGGCCCTCGCCGCCCCCTACGCGGCCGAACTCGGCGCCGGTTCCACCGGGCTCGGGCTGCTGATGTGCGCCCTGCCCGTCGGCACGATCGCCGGCGAGCTGTACGCCGGCTCCCGGCTGCGCCCCACCACCCGCGAACGGATCGCCCTCCCCCTGGTCTGCTGCACCCTCCTGCCCTACCTCGCCTACGCCGGCCGGCCGGGCCTCGCCCTCTCCCTGGCGCTGCTGGCGCTCGCGGGCGCCGGGTCCGCGTACACGCTCGGCCTCGACCAGTGGTTCGTACGGGACGTGCCCCAGGAACTGCGCGGCCGGGCCATGACCCTGCTCACCGCCGGGCTGATGACGATCCAGGGCGTGGGCATGGCACTGGCCGGTGCGGCCGCCGAGTTCGCCGGGGTGCGCGGGGCGGTCGTGGGCGCCGGGGCGCTCGGCACGGTGTGCTGCGCACTGCTTGCCGTAGAAGCCCGTAGGACCGCGGAAGCCCATAGGACCGCGGAAGCCCGCAGGACCGCCGGGGGACCGAAAGACGAGACGGGGCTGACCACGATGTGACCGGCCGGTAAGGTCTGGTGACGTGCCGAAGCCGCTCAGTCTCCCTTTCGACCCCATCGCCCGTGCCGACGAACACTGGAAGCAGCGCTGGGGAAACGTACCGTCGATGGCCGCCATCACCTCGATCATGCGGGCACAGCAGATCCTGCTCGCCGAGGTCGACGCGGTCGTCAAACCGTACGGACTGACCTTCGCGCGGTACGAGGCGCTGGTGCTGCTCACCTTCTCCAAGGCGGGTGAGCTGCCGATGTCGAAGATCGGCGAGCGGCTCATGGTGCATCCGACGTCCGTCACCAACACCGTGGACCGGCTGGTCAGATCCGGGCTCGTCGACAAGCGCCCCAACCCCAACGACGGCCGCGGCACCCTCGCCTCCATCACCGACAAGGGCCGCGAGGTCTGCGACGCGGCCACCCGCGACCTGATGGAGATGGACTTCGGCCTCGGTGCCTACGACGCCGAGGAGTGCGCGGAGATCTTCGCGATGCTGCGCCCGCTCAGGGTCGCGGCGGCGGACTTCGACGAGGACTGACCCGGGCAAGGACGAGGACCGACCCGGGGAAAGATCGCCCGGAACCGGTCGTTACGCTCGTCCTCATGAAAAAGAGCGTGCTGACCCGCTACCGCGTCATGGCGTACGTCACGGGTGTCCTGCTGGTCCTGCTGTGCCTCAGCATGATCGCCAAGTACCTCCTCAAGATCGACGGCGCCGGGAGCTTCACCGAGGTCGTCGCCATCGCGCACGGCTGGCTGTACGTCGTGTACCTGCTCTTCGCGTTCGACCTGGGCTCCAAGGCGAAGTGGCCGGTCGGCAAGCAGCTCTGGGTGCTGCTCGCGGGCACCATCCCGACCGCCGCCTTCTTCGTGGAGCGGAAGATCAGCCACGAGCTGGAGTCGAAGATCGTCGAGCCGACGCCGGTCGCCGCCAAGGTCTGACCCCCACCGCCGTACGAGTGGCGTGCGGCGGTTGCCCATCGACATTTACTAGGACGTCCTAGTAAATTCGAGGGTATGGACGCTGACGCCATCGCAGAGGGCCGCCGACGCTGGCAGGCCCGGTTCGACGCCGCACGCACGCGTGAGGCCGACTTCACCACGCTCTCCGGGGATCCGGTCGAGCCGGTGTACGGGCCACGCCCCGGGGACAGGTACGACGGCTTCGAGCGGATCGGGTGGCCCGGCGAGTACCCCTACACGCGCGGGCTGCACGCGACGGGCTACCGCGGGAGGACCTGGACGATCCGGCAGTTCGCCGGGTTCGGGAACGCCGAGCAGACCAACGAGCGCTACAAGAAGATCCTGGCCAACGGCGGCGGCGGCCTCTCCGTCGCCTTCGACATGCCGACCCTCATGGGCCGCGACTCGGACGACCCGCGTTCGCTGGGCGAGGTCGGGCACTGCGGGGTCGCGATCGACTCCGCCGCCGACATGGAGGTCCTCTTCAAGGACATCCCGCTGGGCGATGTGACGACCTCGATGACCATCAGCGGGCCCGCCGTCCCCGTCTTCTGCATGTACCTGGTCGCCGCCGAACGGCAGGGCATCGACCCTGCCGTCCTCAACGGCACGCTCCAGACGGACATCTTCAAGGAGTACATCGCCCAGAAGGAGTGGCTCTTCCAGCCCGAGCCGCACCTGCGCCTCATCGGCGACCTCATGGAGTACTGCGCGACAGGCATCCCCGCCTACAAGCCGCTGTCCGTCTCCGGCTACCACATCCGCGAGGCCGGCTCCACGGCCGCGCAGGAGCTCGCGTACACGCTGGCCGACGGCTTCGGGTACGTCGAACTCGGCCTGTCCCGGGGCCTCGACGTGGATGTGTTCGCGCCCGGCCTGTCCTTCTTCTTCGACGCGCACGTCGACTTCTTCGAGGAGATCGCCAAGTTCCGTGCGGCGCGCAGGATTTGGGCCCGCTGGATGCGCGATGTCTACGGCGCCAAGTCCGAGAAGGCGCAGTGGCTGCGCTTCCACACCCAGACCGCGGGTGTCTCGCTGACCGCGCAGCAGCCGTACAACAACGTCGTCCGTACGGCGGTCGAGGCCCTCGCCGCAGTGCTCGGCGGGACCAACTCGCTGCACACCAACGCCCTGGACGAGACGCTCGCGCTGCCCAGTGAGCAGGCGGCGGAGATCGCGCTGCGCACGCAGCAGGTGCTGATGGAGGAGACCGGGGTCGCCAACGTGGCGGATCCGCTGGGCGGTTCGTGGTACGTCGAGCAGCTCACCGACCGGATCGAGGCGGACGCCGAGAAGATCTTCGAGCAGATCAGGGAGCGGGGGCTGCGGGCCCATCCGGACGGGCAGCACCCGATCGGGCCGATCACCTCGGGGATCCTGCGCGGGATCGAGGACGGCTGGTTCACCGGTGAGATCGCCGAGGCCGCCTTCCAGTACCAGCGGTCCGTGGAGAAGGGCGACAAGCGGGTCGTGGGTGTCAACGTGCACCACGGGTCGGTCACCGGGGACCTGGAGATCCTGCGGGTCAGCCACGAGGTGGAGCGGGAGCAGGTCCGGGAGTTGGGGGCGCGGAAGGGAGCGCGGGACGAGGCGGCCGTAGCGGCTGCTCTGGACGCGATGCTCGCCGCCGCGCGGGACGGGTCGAACATGATCGGGCCGATGCTGGACGCGGCGCGGGCCGAGGCGACGCTCGGGGAGATCTGCGGGGTGCTGCGGGAGGAGTGGGGCGTCTACACCGAGCCCGCCGGGTTCTAGGACCTGTCCGGCCGGACAGGTCCTGGGGCACCAGAGCCTGTCCGGCGG
>Ga0307511_10006145_pt1 | contig 12121 bp, 12 predicted proteins | sample 13_EM_MG_FD_200266 | JGI IMG/M metagenome (GOLD analysis project Ga0307511, IMG submission 200266) | Populus trichocarpa ectomycorrhiza microbial communities from riparian zone in the Pacific Northwest, United States - 13_EM | ecosystem: Host-associated > Plants > Roots > Unclassified | place...
ATGATCAACTACATTACCCGAGTCAGAGTCGGGTGTCGCGCGGTCTTTACGTTCGGACTCACGACCATTGGCGGTGCCGAGGGTGTTGTCGAAGCTGGACATCGCTGGGGAGGGGGGAGGAGGGGATGCGTTGAGACGGGAACTCGGCCGTTGTCCTATAAGTAGCTCGTGAATTAGGCGCCCTCCAGGCACCACGCTCCGCAGCACAATGAGTCTCGCAACATCTGACCATCAGATCAAATTCTCTTTGGTGGGCGGCCGGTCGTCGGTCCCGACTTGAACACACCGCGATTTTCCTTGACCGTGCATAACGCCTGGGAGTTAAAAATACAACGGTCTCTCAGAGGTGTGCACAACGGTTCAGTGGCGCATGCGCTTTCGGAACTTGTGAAACCCCTCAGCGTAAAAGCCTCAAGGCCCCAGCCGAGAAGTGAGTGAGACACAGCTCGGCCGGCCGATTCCATAAACGATGTACGCGCTTTGGCAGATTCACAGCCTCCAGTGTTCTTTAGACTCTATCTTTCCTTCTGATGAGGGGCTGAAACTACCAGTGTTGGCTCTGCCGGCCACGATGCATTGGGTGACTCTCCATAAGCCTAAGGAGAAGTTTGCTGGTTCTCTGTCAGTGATTGCCGTGACAAAAAAGGTAACTGTCAGGACCCCGAAGGACCCCGACCACTACCTCGGGTCTGGGCGTTCCTGGGCATGCGGTTGCGGAGTTACCGCGTGAGCCACGAGTTTTTCGGGGTCGAGTGATGATGAAGGCCTATTCCGGCCCTATCCCCGAACAACTCTTGCTCACAACCACCATGAACGTTGAACTCAGCAGGTGGACACTGTCCGCTACAACAGTCCCACCCGCCCCAACATCCTGCCTCTGTTGGCGTCGAACCACCCCAATGCTTCGCTCGCCTATGTTCGGATCGCCCTGTCATGACTTGCCCGCACACGACGTGTCTAAACTGTCTCGGAACGTCTGCCCATTCGCCCATCTATGTTGTGGGCCGATTTATCTGACAATTTTCTGGCGTGGTCGCACCACCCTGAGTTCGTGGCCTCTGCTGACTGGTCGATTTTCTTCGGGAAACGTGGCCGCAGCAAGTTGTCAGAAAGCTTCGGGCTGAACCGGGTGGGCTCGCCGCCCGCTGAGGTTGGCCCCACCCCTCTGTTATGTTTGGTGGCCTCACGGCGAGCCAGAGCCCGGCGGAATATTTAAACGGGGAGATTCTTAGGACTTTAACTGTCCCCCAGAGTCTCGTCGCCCCCTGAAACCTCTCATCGCTCCGGATCCAGTTTTTACCAACGCTATGGCATCCCTTGGAATCACATGGTGGTTTCCAGTTGTCGGTGAAACTCTTGCTGAAGCAGATGTTTGTGCGTACAACTGTATTGTCGCTGTCAACTCGGAGCGTTGGAGACACTGCCAGGGGGTAGTTGAAGAGTATATCCCCCTCGTCATGCCAACGGTAAGCATAGCTCCCTTTCTAGAACTCGTCCGCCCATGGGTTGACCCAATTTCTAGTTGAACAACCCCGGCGAACTTGCTTTCTGGTACCATAGTCTGATTGAGATGTACGGGGTTAACATGCTCCCATGCATGTACCGGGTATGTGATCCCCTTTCTTTTAGCAGATTACGCAGCTCACCTTGCACGGGTTCTAGGATAGTTATGGAGAGCTTATGCTTCAGGTATTGTTTCCCCCACCACAGCCGCTAGTAATTTTGTTTCTGATCCCTTGTTTTCCCAGTTACTTCCCCAATTACCCCCAAACGCCATGGTCGATCACCCTCCGACTTTGAGTGCACCCAATCCCCAGTTACCCCCAAGCACCATGACCGGTCACTCTCCGGTGTTGAGTGTACCCGAACCCATTCGGTCATCGGGATGTGTACGACAACCACGCGCTGTCAAGCGTGTCTCACCATACATCCGCCGGACCCAAGCCGCCAGGGCCAAAGCGCACAACGGGCACTACTCGGACGAAGAGGTTGAGATCCTCCTCGACGTCATTGATGCGCAGCGGCCGACTGGTCCGATGGGTTGGAAGGTAACAGCAGACTTGTTCAACCAAGAATGCCAGTTGCGTTCAATCGACACGACACGCGACGATGGTTCCCTGCAGCGCAAATTTAAAGATGTATGTTGTTTTTCTGCCTATGTCATCAGAACATAAACTTACTCATCCAAACCGCAGCTTGCGGGTGCTCCGAAGCCGAGTGGTGAAGGGGTGATATCACCAGACATTGAGCGTGCCAAAAGGTTATCGCGGATCCTCGATGAGGAAGGTGGTTCTCAGGATCTCGCGGATAAGACCCGTCCTGCTACCCAAGGATCTTTACCGACCGTCCGCGCCGTCAAGACCAACACTTCGCTCCCCCGATCGACACCCCGACAGCCGTCTTCAAAGGGTGATGAATTTGTTTCCAAAATCACCAACTACCTCGATGAACGTTCCTCGTCCTCATCCTCTTCCTCTGGAATCAACACGACACTCGTGTTGATGACCTCCCAAAACGGCGAACTTCGGAGCCAGAATTCAGAGCTTCGTAGCCAAGTTGATCGTTACCGGATGGAGGTGGACCGACTGGAGAAGAAGCTGGACAAGTTCAGGAAGAAGTCCGACATGGCAGACCTGGTTGATCGCCTTGCCAACCATTCGATCACCCCTCGTTCGCCGTCCGTCCCAGACCTCACCCAGCGTGTGCTGGCCCTCTCAACCTCCGAGCAGGTTCCCTCTCCGGATCTCCAATCCCAGCATATCCCACCCTCGGATCTCATTCCAGGGCCCCCAATCCCGACTATGGGAAGAATCACCCGATTCTGTCCTGACGGAACGGAGGTCTGGTACCCGGGTAACGAGATGCCTGGGGACTTCCAGTTGAACGCTGCAAATGCTAACTACGACCCGTACCGCAACGTCAGCGTGGATAACTTCCTCGCGGGTTATGGTGTCACTTCGTAGTCCCTCTTCGTAGTCCCTCTTCCCAAAAATTTCTTTCTCTGATACTTTCTTACTGGACCTAATCATAAGGTAGAATAACTCGATAACGCACTAATATACTACAACCACTCCTCCTGAACATGAAAGTTGCTAACCCTACCGAGTTGCCTCCTCGGGAATAAAACAGACTCAAATCCACCCCACGGTCGCTCAACAGTATTAGAATAGACATTGCGGATCTGGTTGATACCAACCAAGCGTGCCTTGAGGTTGTGGAGGCGGAAACAGGCCTCCAGGGTGTTCACCCGTTGGTCCCGATCATTGATGTTGAGCGGGAGGGAAAGGCGTCCGAATGATCCCTGGAGCTGTCGCATTCCCCATTCGGCTGTTTGGCGGTAAGACAGCACTGCACGGGAATGCGCGAGGGCAAAGCGTCGCTCATCTCCATCCAGCGGTAGGGGATCACCATGCTGTAGCGGGACCTGGATTTTTCCCGCAAGTCTCCGTTTGCCCCGGGGGAATGCGGAATCTGCGGCGAGGGAATAACCTTCGGGGGTTTCCAGTTCTAGTTTCTCGTAGATTCCGGTGGCGACGCGGGAATCGTGCCAGCTTCCAGGGCAGTTGGTTCTGGCACAGATGATTTCCCCTGGCGACCGGGTCATTAGCCTAAATAGTCAACGAAAAAATCCCCCAGACGTACCTCGAGAACTGAATGCAATAACAGAGCTGATGAAGTGACTGTGTAGCCAGCCGTTGTAGGTCGCGTTCTCCACCTCCACATCCGCCGAAACCTGACACGGTATATTGAGACCATCAATCGAGCCAAAGACCCCGGAGAGTAAAGGGTGTCTGTGCGAGACGAGCTGGCTCAACTCGTGGAATTCGTCCCCTTGGGGCCAACAGATTCGGGCCGAATCCATAGATCTTAGAGTCTCGACGAGGAGAGGGAGGGCGGTGATGATATACCGGGATGTCGTTGCCGGGACGAGTGCAAAGATTTGTTGAAGGCTGACTTGGTGCATCGTAGAAGTGAGCCAGTGAAGGAGGAGGCCGAGGGCACCACTTGAATCGAGGGAGCGGGTAATGGAGCGGGAATTTCTCGTCGAGACGACGTCTGAGCGGTGCAGTGGCGCCGAGTACCATCGGTAGGAAAAGCCTGCGTCAAGGATTGCCTGAAACGCCACGACGTCCAACCCCATGGTGGCAAGGTAGGCAGAGTCATCCCGACTCCGGTATAGGACTGTCCACGGCGTGTCACCAAGGGGGTTGGGGAGCAGTTGAGGTCTTCTCAGGCGTCCACGTCGGGGGCGGCGCTGCTGGATCGAGAAACGGTGGTCTTCATTGGAAGCGTGAACGATGGTGGCGGCAATTAGCAGAAGTAGCTCGTTGTCGTCTTCTGTGTCGTTGTCATCGGCGGTGAGGAGGAGGAGGTCAGAGAGACTGGAGTCCATCGACTGGTGGAGACCCTGACAGACTCTGTATTGAGTGCGAACCGTATGTTACATACAAGCTATGCGTATTTGAAATTGGCACCGTTTGCCACCCCTCGTAGCCGAGACGTCAAGAGACGTCAACGCTCCTTAGGCTTATGGAGAGTCACCCATTGTTCGCACATCGGAGGGGCATTGGATAGGGATGACAAGGCTGCGCTTTCTTCTCCCAACCACGAACGTTCACATCGTTCCCCATCCAAGCTGGAAAATATCCGCAGTCTCTAGTTGGATCCACCATTCCATCATCCCGTTCATCGCCTACCGTGAGTCACGCATGCTGCGCTGATGCTATCGATAGATAACAGAGGATGCGGAAGCATTTTGAAGGGCATCCTTCCTGGGCGCTTTTCTTTCCCACAGCGCCAAGACCCGGAGAATCTCAACATGTCTCCGGAGGGGGAACTCACAGATCGTCATCCGACATGAACGGGACCACACTCCCGATATTTCCCGATACCGGGCCGTGCGAACCTTGATGGTGGCTGCCTTTTTTTGTTCTCCAATCCGGATCCCTGTAGACCCTGCAACTGCGCATATGAGCCCATGGGCGAACTCGGCACATCTAGGTGCTACCTCGCCCTAAGTATAGGGATTAGTGCGTTCGGTTCAGACCGCGTCCACCCTAACTGCTACTCGCATGCGGGGTGAGCGCGTTGTGCCCATTGGGAGGGGTTTCGGTTACCTTCGTCTGCTCCGGTGCGTATAATTCCCCGTGGTCGTGCATCGTCCGCAGCGCGGGATAGTTGGAGTCCGTCTATCAGGGGCTTTCGGGATCTTGGATTAGACTCAGGTAAGTGCGCAAGTGTTCGCGGCTCCTCGTGCCCTAAAATAAATCGTATGAACCCAGTAGATTCAGCGGCCGAGCGGGTATCGGGTTTTCTGGACTCAACCACTCGTCACTGCGGCTCGGCAGGGCGACCCAGCGGATCTCTGGCCTGCTCTAAGGCGCGTTAAGCAGGAAAGTACGCTCGAGGAGCCTAATATCAACTACGATGATGGTAAAAGTACTAGATGAACATTTCGGAAGTCGATCTGACAATTAGGTTTCAGGATTAAACACACAAACCGTCCAACGTAACCTCTACCTCCATTTCCATCGCTCAGCCCCGGAATCCTCGCCTCGGCGCATTCATCGACAAGGTTTTCGCTTCTTACTTTCGGCGCATACGTCTTGGCTTTCATCGACGCCGACGGCGGGTTCGGTGATTCTGGATCCCGCCGCGGATGAGCTCCTTCCAGTGACCACAGTGGGATCATCAACGATCTATCTGAGCACCCTCCGCAGACAACGGTCGCGGAAGAGCGGTTCCAAGCGTTATCCTATACTTTCCCCCTGGGCTTTGTGTAGGCGGGTGGATTTCAATACCATCGGTACGGTGACGGTCATGGCGCGAACGCACGCTCCGGCGCTTCACTCGAAATGCCTGCGTGGGTATAGTGACCCAAGTTCCCTCACCTTCTCCTTGCGGCGGTTCGAATCGAGGCTGGCAGATCTACTACGCATTTCGAGCTTTCGGCGTCAAACAGTTGTCACGGGTATTCCCGATTACGCGCCTCGCTCAAAAGTGTGGCTGGCATACAGCGCCTTTACTTTCAGCCTCCAACCTCCAGATGACGATGGAACATCCGTACGTTCCCTACCCCTCGACCCCTACCGCTCTGACTGTTTGACTCATAGGTCGTCGTCCGCTAGCCTAAAGCCCGGACAGGCTCCACGATTGTATGGTGCCTTTCAGTCCGATTACAACGCTTCACCCGATGAATCAAGCGACACCTCCTCGCCGCCCAACACACCTCTTCTCGCCGCTCGCGATCCCAGTCCCACCCGACCTTCGGTACCCACACCCCACCCCACGGATGGACCCTTCAAGAATCGAACAACAATGGTTTTCAGCCGCAGACTCGCCCTCTGCCTTGCGGTCGTATTACTCCAATCGGTTCTGACCGTCTGCGTGCTGGCAAGGTACATCAACCTCGATTCCACAGCCCATCGTGCGTCGAAGGAGAAGTCTGCCATCATAGTGGAGAGGGAGAAATTAGAAGGGGAGAGGCAGATGTGGAAATTGGAGAGAGGAGAGTGGGAAACGGACAAGGGGATGTGGGAATTGGAGAGAGGGAAGTGGGAAGCAGACATGGGCAGGTGGGAAGCAGACAAGGGGAAGTGGGAGGCGGACAAGGGGAAGTGGGAAGCGGACAAGGGGAAGTGGGAAGCAGACAAGGAGATGTGGGAATTGGAGAGAGAGATGTGGGAACGGGAGAAGGGGGAGTGGGAATGGGAGAGGGGAGAGTGGGAACGAGAGAAGGGGGAGTGGGAATGCGAGAGGGGAGAGTGGGAACAGAAGAGGGGAAAGTGGGAACGAGAGAAGGGGGAGTGGAAGTCGGAGAGGGAAAAGTTGAACCTGGAGAGGGAGAAACTGAGGCTCGAGAGAAAGAAGTGGGAGAAGGCGAGGGACGATCGTGTCCCGCAAGATGCATTCTGGGAGGACATCTCGCCTGCTGTGGTTTGTCACGCGTACGGGAAGCGGGAATATTCGGGAGTGTTACAGAACATATCCGAAGACTGGACAGCCATGGATGCGTGTATGCACATGCCAGTCGAGATCGAGGGCGTCCCCATCAAGCGTCCGGATCGGTGCGGATTCGTCGAGGGATCTCCACACGTCCATGGATATTGGATGGTAGATTGGGACCAGCCGGATTGCGAACCGTATTTCAAAGAGTTCCACGACACGGTGAGTCCAACATCCCCCCCCTCCTTGTCTGTACGTTACTGGCATGCTCACACGTCTCAGGGATGCATAGAGTACCAGTCTGGCCAACGTCGGATTGAGGCTCATCTCGTGGGCATAAACGATAAGAAGGGACAAGATTGGTGGTTGTTGTGCAGCACCACACCCATGGTCTGGAATGAGACCACATATACGAGCCCTACCCACTGCGAGGAAAGAGTGAGTTGTTTCCCTTTCGAGAGTTTTGCGGGTGAAGCTGATCCATACCCTCGATGATAGAGATGGGGAAGGAAGGTCGGAATCTGGGATATCCCCGACGAGAGTTGTTTAGATTGACTCCAATTCGTGTAAAGCACACCAACAGCCTGTTATTCACCGGGATTATACACTTGATTTCACTTCTATTGGCAGAGTTTCTCGGATTAGACCCTTCACCCTGCATCAAGCGACGCCCTCCGAGATGACGGTGGAGTTGGGGTTTCTGGACTTAGGCACTCACCAACCGGCAAGGCGTCCCATCTCGCTCGTCGTTTCATCACGGCTCGACGAAGCGACCCTACAGGTCTCGGGTCTGATCCAAGCCGTGTCGAGCGAAGTGTCCTCTCGAGGAGGTGGATGGGCATTCGGGCCTCAGTCGATCTGACAGTTGGGTTTCAGGCTAACTTTCAACGTCCGTAACGTTCAATGTGAGCTTCCGAGTCTGCCACAAACCTTGTCTCGACACGCGGACGTCACTTTCGCCTCTTACTTTCGGCGTATACATCCTGCCGTTCGGTGATTTGGAACCCCGCCACGGATGAGACGCTTCGAGTACTCGCGAGGGGATCGTCAACGATTATCTGAGGACCCTCTGAAGGATTAAGACGAGCGCTCTCCCATGCGCTACCCCTGGTCTTGTGTAGGGACAGGCATGAAGGTAGAAACGATCCCGGTGCGTTTATTTTGGTCAGCAATTCGCACTGACCCCAACCTGACGTGCCTGAAAACTCAGAGCGTACACCATTGTAAAATTATTCACGACGAATATAGTACGTCTCAGGAGCTCGAGGCGCAGCGATATCTTTGGTTGGATCGCCCGATAATAGCACCATACACACCTGCGTTACGTTTAAGATGTCTACATGGGTGCAGATCCGCCTAAGCTCCCTCACCATCCCCCTACGGCTGCCTAAGTTAGTGCCAGGAGGTATTTCTCGCACCTTGACCTCAAGTGTTCGATGTAAACGTTACTAAATGGTGTGAACGGGTATTCCCGATTACGCGCCTATTCGCTCAAAAGTGTGGCTGGCGAACGGCGTCTATGCCCTCAACGGTCACCGGTCAACCTCCATCCTTCCTCAGATGGCGTGGCAACATCCGTACGTTCCCTACCCCTTGGTCCGTGCTATGTTGACGAACGGTTTGGCTCATAGGTCATCGACCTCTAACCTGAGGTCCGGACGGGACCCACGATCGTATGGTGCCTGTCCGCCCAATCGTAGCACTTCATCCAATGGATCAACCAACAGCCCTCCGCCACCCTACGCAGATACTTTCGCTGCTCCTGGTCCTAGTCCTGACCGACCGCCTGGCTATAGTCACACCAGACCTCCCGGTTCCAATCACACCAGACCTCCCGGTTCCAATCACGCCAGACCTCGGAGTCCGGCACCCATGCCCCATTCCCCGGATATCATCTTCCAGAGGCGAACGACAATAGTTATCAACCGTGGACTCGCCATCTGCCTTGCGGTCATATTATTCCAATCGGTGCTGATCATCTGCCGCTCCGACGTGCTGGCAAGGTACATCGATCTCGAGGCCGCAGCCAATGATGCGTCAAGGGAGAAATCCGCCCTCGTGGTGGAGAGGGAGAAGTCAGAACGTGAGAGGATAAGATGGGAGCAAGAGAAGGAGACAATGAAACGGGAGAGAGGGAAGTCAGAACTGGAGAGGGAGGAGCTGCGGCGGGAGAGAAATGAGTTCAAACTGGAGAAAGATGAGTTGGAACAGGAGAGGGTTAAGTTGGAACGAGAGGGGGTTAGATTGGAACGGGAGAGGCAGATGTGGGAACGAGAGAGGCAGATGTTGGAATGGGAGAGAGGAGGGTGGGAAGTCGACAAGGCGAAGTGGGAATTGGAGAAGGAGAAGTGGGAACAAGATAAGGCGGAGTGGAAATCGGAGAGGGAGAAACTGGAGCAGGAGGAGGAGAAACTGAGGCTCGAGAGAGAGTGGTGGGAGAGGGCGAGGGAGGACCGTGTTCCGCAAGGCGCATTCTGGGAGGTCGTCTGGCCTGCTTGGGACTGTCGCGCGTACGGGAAGCGGGAGTATTGGGGAGCGCTGCAAAACATACCGGAAGGTTGGACGGCCATGGAAGCGTGCACGAATATGCCAGTCGAGATCAAGGGCGTCACTGTCAGGCGTCCGGATCGGTGCGCATTCGTCGAGGGATCTCCACACATCCACGGATATTGGATGGTGGATTGGGACCAGCCGGATTGTAAGCCGTGGTACCGAGATTTCCACGACGCGGTGAGTCCAATATTCTCTTCCCCTCCCGCACGTATGCTCCGGTTGTGCTGACACATTGCAGGGATGTACAAGCTACAGGTCTGGCCATCGTCGAATCGAGGCTCAGCTCGTAGGCATAAACAATAGGAAAGAACAAGATTGGTGGTTGTTGTGCAGCACCACGCCTTTGGTCTGGAACCAGATCACCTATACGAGTCCGACCCATTGCCAGAGTCGAGTGAGTGGGTTCCCTTTCGAGAGTATTATGAGCGATGCTGATTACATGCCCTCAATGATAGAGAGGGGGAAGGAAGGTGGCAATGTGGGATGTCCCGGACGAGAGTTGCCTGTAATTGATCCCACTTCGTTCTGTAACGCACCCACGCAGCCTGTCGTTCCCCAGGGTTGTACACTTAATTTCACTCTCGTCGACACTACCCGGTTCGGCTCTTCGCCCTCCGTCGAAAGCGCCCTCCCCACACTAAAAATGACATGCGATCGATGATCGTCTGAAATGCACAAGAGTCATTCTAAGCCTCCAGAGATCTACGGCCACCCGTCAATCCATTCAATTCGAGAACCGTTCGTTGAAGCGGCCAGAGGCCCGAAATCTCGACGGCGTTGGCCGGGTAGTCCTCCGCGTGTTGGGCGCGAGTCTTCTTTCCACTGGACACGTGCCTCGTCTGGATTCCTTCCCCGAGAACCCCGATGCTTCTGGTTGTCACCCGTCATTCAACAACGTCGTTCAAAATTCAACGGCGCCAAGGTAAACAATCCGTGGAAGCGCTTCGGACTTGTGGCGACCGGTGATTGATAACGCGTGACAATTTAGAGTTCAATAAATTGTAGTAGAGAACTCAGTTTCATCCCTCCAACAGCACATGAGTCCGACGCAACGATGCTAGATTAGATATATGGTAATAACACACAGTAGTGTGGCGCGTCGATTAGCAAAACAAAATTCGGGGAGGCGAGATTCTGTCCGAAACTTTTATCGCAATGGTCGCGAAAGGTGCCCTCCTCAACGGTCAGCGGCCGGGATGTTTTCCACACTGACTCGCACATCGAGGGGGACTGCGGGGGAAGGGGAGAATCCCTTAGGAGTTGGGTTTGCGAGGGACAACAACTTTGGCACTTGCGATACGATTGACACTGTCGTAGGGTTGGGATCCCCTAAACCCCAAGGGTCATTCTCGCCGATCATCGGGTACTCCCTCGCGACGTCGAAAGTAAACACGATGGTGTTGAAGACACCTACATCCGCGTTAACAGGTCCGTCCCATCCAATTCAACTATATTGCTGCGTTAGTAACACTCCGATAGCGAATGAACTCTTTATCAACCGACTTTGGTATCGAACCAAAGCCAAGATCGAATGGTTGCTGTGCGGAGATGCCCCAGAGGTGCCAACCGGACGTTCGTCCCAAATCGCCAAGCTCCCACAAGAGCTTGTGGAAATCATCACCTCCTACTTCATTTACGATACGCCCAGCCTCCTGGCGTGCTCCCTGACGTGTTACTCGTGGTACATCGCAGTTGTCCCCCATCTTCATCATTCCCTCACGACCGAAGACGACCCTATCTGGCCGCCTGACAGAAACCACCTGTGGCCGAGGCCGCTCAAAAAAGCATACGAGCTTGGTCTGCTCCCACTCGTCAAACGATTCCGAGTGCGCATGGGGGTTGTCGGTAATCCCGGGTTTGGTCCTGCATGGCTCAGCAATCGTACACTGTGGTACTTTTCCGCGCTTACGAACCTCCAGGACCTCGGAATAGACTTTCTCGAGATATCCAGCTTTATGCCAACCATACAACAGTGCTTCGGGCACTTCTCGCCAAATCTTCGGTTCCTCGCCCTCACAGAGCCTGTTGGCTCTTGCCGACAAATCCTGTATTTCATCGGACTCTTCCCGAACCTCCAAGATCTCAAGCTTCACTACCCCTTTCCCAGAGACGAACCGGATGGCACAGTCGACACAACATTCATTCCTCTCTCCAAACCCCCCATGTGTGGGCGGTTGACACTCACATGTTTCACGAGGGAGAATTTAGTGAAGGACATGATCGATTTTTTCGGCGGGCTCCGTTTCCGTCGCATGGACCTCTTCAGGGTGAGGTGCGTACAGCTCCTTTTGGATGCTTGCACAGAGACCCTGGAGACATTAAAGTTGTACCCATCCGATCCATATGGTGAGGAGTTGCTCAAAAGGAACAGAGAATGAACTCAAGTGAACGATCCCCAGCGGACCACCGTGGTTCACTCCCACATCCAAATCTGTCGCTCGGTAAGTCGCTTCGAGCACTCGAGACTACAGCAGAATCGATTGATGCCGCCGACGACACCGCATCTGATTTCTTCAAAATTGTACTCTCCTCCATCACACCTTCTGCATCCCTCGATGTCGTTGTCGTCTATCGGGATATCGACCTCAGCGACATGCCACATTGTTCGCGGTGTAATTTGGAA
>Ga0307511_10006146_pt1 | contig 12121 bp, 4 predicted proteins | sample 13_EM_MG_FD_200266 | JGI IMG/M metagenome (GOLD analysis project Ga0307511, IMG submission 200266) | Populus trichocarpa ectomycorrhiza microbial communities from riparian zone in the Pacific Northwest, United States - 13_EM | ecosystem: Host-associated > Plants > Roots > Unclassified | place...
AATATAAACCATATATATTAGTGATAAATCTAATTTTAAAAAATTAATATCATTGTTAATGAAAATAGTAATAATAATTTTCAATATTATTATTAATATCATTGTTATTGAAAATAGTAATGAAAAATAGCTTTTCATAATTGGGTGGTTTAATTAATTAAATTAAACAAGGTTCAATTTGATTCAATGGCTTTTCAAGAGCGAAACGAAACATGTGGAATGAAACCGGAACGTTCCGGACGGAATTTAGCCGAAAAATCCGGAACGGACCGAGATTTAAAATGAGATGAAATTTGTTCCGTTTTGTGAATTGGTATGGAATGTTTCGGCCATTCCGGACGAAACGAAACGGAATTGAAAACCTTGGCGTGGAGTGTCGGACGAGTCAAATTACAATAGATGAACGCAAAGAATAGTGTAGATCAAAAGTTACAAGATCTGTAGCAGATGTTTCAAGCTCACCTTACATAAGAAGCTCCATCTTCTCAACTAGGATTCTTGCAATTTAGGCTAAACATGCAAGTCCTGACTTGCAGATGGCTACACCCCTACAAATTTAAACGGCAATACTTTTACAAATATGACAATTTTATCAGCTCAATGTTTGAATAAAATATACAGAGGCTAAATTTTATGTTGTATTGAGATTTTTGGTGAAGGCGAATTCAATCATTTTTATACTTGATAGTCTTGAATGTAAAATAATGATTTAATGTTTGATTCGTTGTCTTAAATCCCATTTCATCTCATCATTTTTAGGGTTTTTAAACTTGACCTCCAGCTGGAAATCTTGAAATCCTTTACAGGGTCTAAATTGAACCTTTAAGTACACCTTAGGACAGAGCAACAATTATAAAGTTGGTTGAGAGTGGAGATTTTATTTTACTGGCTAACTGCAATAAAAACAGCAAGATGAATGTCACCATTAGTTAAAGAACGATCCATCCTAGAACTTCAATGAGGCCAGATGGTGACATAATAGAAGTCAGTACCAATCAGCGTCCCAATATATTAACTGGTCACAGACCAATGATCGATTCCAAGATTGATGTGCCAAAGTCTTCACAATTACCGCTTTCTGTAGTTATCAAAACTACTTGAGCAGAACCTAGTCAATATGAGGAGAATCCCACATCAATAATAAAAGCCATCATATTTCAAAATACTTTTCTAACGTATGTAGAAAAAAAAAGGTATGATAGAAGATGTGACAACATGGGTTTTACTTCTCTGCCTAAGCAATTGTAGGCCAAAATTGTTAGAGATGTTTCAGTATATCCTATTTCAGATTTTTTAAGTTCATTTCATTTAAGGAGAAAAAAACTCTATGGAAAAGACATTTGGATCTTTTGTAATTCTAACACGGTTTAATAAAAGTTTTGAAAAATTGACATGTTAGAAAAGTATTTTGAAAATAACACAGTTTCAACACAACCACTATTAAGAATAGTGGTTGTACACAACTGCTATTGAGAATAACAATTGTTTCAAAAGTCATTTCTCAATCAAATTAATTAACAGCTATAGAAGTCAATCTAAATTTTTATGAAGATCCATTGGCCAAGAAAGAATGGGGCACTGGGATATTTTAGAGCTCCAATTTTTTACACACTCAGTACTGTTAGAAAGATCTTAACGAGACGATTCTAACCACACCTTAAAAGACCACCAAACATGATCATGATTTGTTAGGGGGTTTTTTCGGGGTTAATTATGACCTCGTTTAGTGGTCTTTCAAGGTGTAGCTAGAATCGTCTCGTCAAGATTTTTCTAACGATACTAAGCATGTCAAAAACAAATCTCTAGTGTGTCCTTGGTGACTCATTTTTTTCTTCCCTCATTTCTCTCTCCTGCCAGATCACCTTATCTCCTAACTATTAGATCTTGAATCTTATCTTTTAGCCATTGGATTTTCATGAAATTTTGAGTTGACTTTTGATATAGCTAATTATTTTGCAAAAGAGAAAACATCAATACACAACCGCTATTCTTAATAGCAGTTGTGTATAGAATTGATATTAAAAAATATGATTGTATTCAACCGCTATTTCTAATGGTGGTTGTGTACAAAACTAATATTGAAGAACAAGGTTTTGTTTAAACTATGGTATTTCCCAAAATCTTGGTGGGGTTGGATTGAGTTTATTGCATAATAATCCACATTATAAGAAAAGATTATGAAATTAAGGTTTTGGGGAACAATGATCAATTCTTTCCATCTCTTCAAAACTGAACAAGCAGCACCCTGATAACTGACCATTCATCTACAAACCCCATTATCTATCTCTCATCTCCTCAAATCCACTTATAGTCATAATTTTATCACAAAAAAAAATTTGAATAATTAATCTATCATTGGCTATTTTTTAGGACAAAACATGTGCATATTCCACCACCAGTACAGACAACCTTGATGAATCATGAATCCATACGAGAAATTGATTTCAATTGTAATTTTGTTGTTTGATTTGGAAGAAATCATAAGTTCTCCAGTGTTTGTCAAAGAGGGAAAGTCACAGAGAGAGAGAGAGAGAGAGAGAGAGAGAGAGAGAGAGAGCACCTGAAATGATCTATTAATTTATCGTTTGGTGTCTTTGATTGTTATAATATATATGGGGGTACTATAGTCATTTCATTATATTTGAAATTTGTCTTTGAACTAGGTTTCAAACTGTAATTTTCAAAACTTGATAGGCAAGTGCAATTTAAACTAAATTATAAGAAGCCAAGGATTGTTGTTATTATTGTTGTTGTTGTTGTTGTTGTTATCACTACCCCATCATCTACTCATCCTTTACCAACATCATCATCACCATAATCACTTTTATTGTTTGTGCTACGAACAATATTGATGAAATCAAATTTTTTTACTCATCATTTCATTTCATTTTAAAAATAAGCCATTAAAAATTTTAAATTTTATTTCGGTTTCTTATTAGTATTTCATATGCATTATTTGAATTAAAATGTCATTTTGATTCCTTCATTGAACATTTATTCCTTCATTCTATTTCCAATCTTTTCTTCTTGATAACCAAACAACACTTCAATTTTTAATCTTTTTACTAATCACTCCATATATGCGTTGCTCTGATAGATAATCATGTTATCGATCTCTAACTAATTAGTTGGCCAATCATTAATTCTCTTATCAATTATGCTATGTGTTCTTCATTTGTTTCTTATCAATTAAGAGGAGCTTAATCCTATGGAGGCAGATAGCAACCTCACAAAATCAAATCGAGTTCAAGTTCTAAAATATTTTAAACCTTAAAATAGGTAAATCTATCTCACTTAATGCCACATGAAATGATAGCAAGTGAACAAATAAAAGAACAATAAAGTAAATAAAGTAGGAAGGTAAAAGAGTGCCTATAAAAGAAAACAAATAAAAGAATATAAAAAAGAGATAGATTGAATAAAATTAAAGATATAAATTGTACATGTGAGGTTGACTATCTTTTTCAATAAATAGATAGCCTATTTATATTGCTATAAAGTTCAAATTATACGTTAACTACAATTCCCAACTCCATACAAATTATTCATAATAGATCAGGAGCTTATAATATGAATCATAATACAATTTGTAATGCTTATAACACGTCTCCTTCTTGATAGTCATATGTTTCCTTACTAATTTATAATTCCTACCAGCATAATATACCACATATTGTTATTTAGAGTAAACTTGATCTTATAGGTAATCACATGAATCCTTATCTCTATAGTTGATTACCTTTTCATGGTCGATCATGTCTTCTAACACTCCTAGACGATCATGAATTTCAATTCATTTGGTTGATCGCTTCCTATCTTCCCGAATCAATTTTGAACTCCTCCTAGACATATTTTTTTCATTGTTCACGATTGAGTTCAACCTTTTTTTCCTGTTTGGTTATGAACAATTAATGTTTTTGCATAGTTGATACATAGATGTTTACTTTGGGTGTAAACAATGCCCTCTATATTTTTTTATTTTTAGATTGAATAAAAAAAATCCCCCCATCAAGTTAATAATGGATTAATCAAATAAATTAATCATCTATAATGTAGATAATAATGAGCATTGTTTACTTAAAATTATTGACCATGCTTCTTTTTTTGTTCAACTCATCAAACTATTAGTGTTTACCTACCACTAATGACATCCAATCCTTTTAAACCTTAAAACCTCTCATAATTGAAGAAGATAAAGATGATGAAACCCTAATTGCAAGGTTAATGACTAGGCCTAGGGTAACTATTTCAATAAAAAAAATTGTTGTATTTTGATTTGTTTTTCAACTTTTATCTTACCCTATTTTCTTTGTACTTTTTTGTACCAGCTTTTGAGATTTCTCTTCCATCTTTATTTGCCATTATGAAGATGATACTAAAAACTCTTGTTTGTCCTCTCTAACTAAGTTCTTCCCCACCAATAGTATTTGTCATTACTATTGCCACTATTATTGATATTAAAGATGTCTCATGGCCAATAATTATTATTGTAGATCATAAGAATGCTCTTTTTTTTTTTTGTTCAGCAAAATAGGTCCCTTTTATCACCACTAGAAATATTCTTTAATCTTGTTATTGTATTTCCTTATATTTCTAAATAAGAACCTCATAAAACGCATGTGTTGGCAACTAATTTTTCTAAAATTAGCATGGATGCAAACCCTGAAGTAGCACTCATTCATCTTTATATGTCAGTGATGTTTTTATAAAAGAAGAATTATAGGCAAGGTAGAGAAACTAATTAAAGCAAAGGCTAATTTTAAGAATAATTCTAATAAAGGCTCATCTTTATTAGGGTAATCTCGATAAATAGATGAATCTCTTACGTCTCATATCTTATAACTATATAAGAGGTATTTAATATAGAAATTTATTCTGAAGACAATTAAAAAAAAATGAAATCTATTAAGGGCCTCTAAAGAAATCTTAGAATTGCTAAAATGAGAGGGAGCATCTTTGATGACCAAATCATTGTGGATTGTATTCAATAACTCCTAAACAACATATTATTCCAAGTTTTATAGGTACAATTAACCATAAGATATTTGATACCCTTACACAACCTTAAGATTGTCTTGGTCCGATCATAATAATAGGAGTAGTTGTATTAAAGGTGCAAATAAACTACGAGGCTATTTAAAATTTAATACTTTTATATATATATATATATATATAAACTTAAAATAAAAGGCATATTGCTATTAAAAAGGCTCATATTATAATAAAAAGACTTAAATTAACATATAGTCATATAAACTTGAAGTTATTAAACTAAAAGAGAGATAAACTTGAATAAAAGCAATCATTACTAAGTCCAAAGCTTCTATAAGCATGATAGAAGTAGAGGTTATGATTGGCATAAAATAACCATACATCTTCGATCATTAAAAGACAACGCACTATTTAGGCTAAAGCAAAAACAAGCATTAAAGAAAAAAGTTACGGTCCGACTTCTACGGTTTAAAAATTATTTTCTCAACTCTGTTTTCAATTAAAAATATCTAAGAAACACCCTAAATACCTTAAAAAACACATTTATATCCTCATACCAACCTTTAATCATTCAAAATATAAAAAACCAGCATAAATAAAAAAGATTTTCGAGGGCTGATTTATTTTTTATAGCAATATAAAGACTTGAAAGCACCTTAATAACTTATTGACATTATAAATAATTTTTTTTGTTACCAAAATATATCCAACCGATTATTTTTTTGTCTCCTCAAATTTTTGGTGATCTCTATCATCTCTTAAACTAAATGAATGAAAGGTGCACAAAATAAAATTTTGCATTAAAAATTAAAATGCTTAAGCTTACTGGAAAAAAAATAGCAGTTGACAAAAGAGCACTTTTTGGCGTGAATTTCATAAACGCCACATTGATTGTTTTTGGTTCTCATGCTGTTTTAATCTTTTACTTGTCTTTATAATACAAATTAAAACTGTCATTAAATTGGCATCTAATCAAGTTTAGAAATCTAATTTACACCTTTAATCCTCAAGAACACTCAATTAGAAGAGATCGTCCAAAAAAATAAATAAACATGAAAGGATACAATCGGTGAAAAACAAAAGGTTCACTGACCACAATGAAAAAAAATTAAATTAAATCATTGAGAGAACATGCATAGTGCTTGTCATATACAGTAGAACAACCACACGATTTAGTTTTTCTTGTAATTGTAATTGTAATGCTATGCATTTCACAAACCTTAGAAATGTATGAAAATCTGTATATACAAATGAAGCAAGCTATAAAATTGGAGCAAACATGGTGGCATTAGAACACCATAAGAAGAAGCTGAACTGCTCCAACGTCATCTGTCTGGCTTGTCTGATACAGTCATACAATGTCATTGGCCTTCAGAAAGGTTAAGGGGGGTTGAGATGTGTTGACGTGTCAAAAATCATAATCTATGTCTGTTATGTTTTGGGAGACAGAGAGCTTAACCAGCTTTCCTTGCTCATCATATCGATCAAGGTTTTCACATGGAGCAGGGAAGATCGTCCCTATAACACGACCTTGAACAAAGGCGCACTGGAATATATGCTTTTTCTTGTAAGTTAACCCCACTGACATATCCTGAAAAGTCACATTCCTAACTGGAATTTCTTCGCTCCCATGTATGCGAACAGGCACACGAACTCCTTGGCCATGGATTCCACTGAAGCTTATGTCCTGGAGTGTTGGAACAGCCTTTGGATCATAACCCTCATCAGGGTGTTCATTGTAGTCTGTCTTGATAACAATTCCAACTCTTACATCGTCAAATGTCAGGTTCCTGTAGGTTATATTTCGAACATATGCACCTCTTCCAGGGGCAGTCTTGATCCGAACTGCACGCCTTGAGCTCCACACAAGGAGGTTCTCCACGGTAACACTTGATACCCCACCTGACATCTCACTGCCAATTGATATGCCGGCACTAATACAAAATTCAGCCAGGGTGGATCTCAGTTGCCATCTAAAGAAAAACACATGCATTTATGGCAAACTAAGACAGCTAAATGGTGCCGAGAACCTAATAAATGATAATATGATACAAGTAATTGTGATAAAAGCCTAAATGCACAAGTCAGCTAGGGTCCAAAATCATTCAAACTGCATGTTGCCCAGCAACCACGACTGAGTTTAGTATCCTGCTTCACAGCAGTTTCTTGAGTGAAGTTTTAACATGGCTGAAAGCCACAAAGGTTAAATCTACAACACAACGGTTCATTCCAAGATTACCAGATAGGCAATTGCATTAAGGAATCATCAGTTGCTTTCCTACATAGAAACAAAAAAATTCATGGTTCCCTTGCATCAACTTGCTGAAAAAAAGTAGTAAAAGCACCTCAAATCATATTTCTTTTTTAATGGAAATGGTCCTTGTTTGCTTGTGGTAACCTCCTTCCATTGAAATGTTCAAAACTATGGTTAAGTAAAAACTTGGGTAAAAATTCTTTGTTTTTGTGCCCTTCTCTCTCTTTTTTAATTTAAAATTAATTTATTCTTGTTTATTCTTCCATTTCTATTTTAAACCAAAAATGTATGCTATTATTTTATTTTTTTGTAATCACATTTAATTTAAAATCAATTTTATATATATTAGGGTCCACCATTATCCATAATTTGTTCAACTCTTACTAAACATCATTAAAACATCTTTTAATAATTTTTACACCCTTCACACTTTCCCCTTAAATTTTACTCCCTTAACATTTCGCTTCCAAAATTTTTGCCTTATACCAAATGCAACCTAAGTAGTAAAGTTCCGAAGAAAAGCAAATTTATCGATTTACATATAATATTTGTAAACAAAAAAAGTACAATTTAGAATAAATCATGCGCCTCCGCTTGTGCACATTTCCTCTATAATATTCTAATCAAATGGGTGAAATTATATATATATATATATATATATATATATCCTCCACAAACTGGCCTTGTATTTACACATTCAAAGGTTCTAATCATTCAAGGGGAGATGCCTAGAGAAGACATGGTAGAATAATGTTTGGGCCCAAAGATTTGTAGAAGACATACAAGGATGCTAGTTCTAGAGCTTAAAAGAACGAGAATAGAAAAGATATGCATCAAGTCAGAAGCAAATTATTAAGATATTTTACCTGACCATAGAGCGAACTACAAGATTACGGATGAGAATATTCGTTGAAGGTCGTCCATATGCAATTCCATACTGATCCCATCCGCTCTTTATTGCAATTGCATCATCCCCCACGCTTATGTAACAGTCTTCAATTACCATATCCTCACATGAATCTATTTATCCCAAAAAAAATTGAAGTTCACATTATTCAGTATGGCAAGAACAAATTGTGAACAATCTTCAAAACTGCATTTCAGTTGAACAAAAAAGAAAAAAACTTTGCTAAAGATGTTTTGATGGCACAACCTACATGATTTCAAGGGGTTTGAAGTTTAGCCAGTCAATACGAGATAAAGTACTCCAAGTTACTAACATGCAGGGTTATATCATAGTCCTACATCAATAAAGAAAAAAAGATGACAAAAAAAACAAACAAAATTAACTAGTACAATGGTAAATGGGGCTCCAGCTCACTGACACACAAGAAAGAAGTCAGTTTGATAGAAATAAAAAGTAAAAGGTACAATGATATTGAGATCCGAAGTTTAATATCAAAGTTCAAAAAAATTCGCTCCATGCAATCAGTCTCGCTGTTACCTCAATATCTGAAATGTATTATTGATTATCATCCAAGACCAGCTTGTTAGTGAGTTGAAAAACACCGGCACACAAAGAACAAACCCTCTTCAATGGACCATTTTTCCAACATCCAACCTTAACACTAATTGTTTCCTACCCCTTTTTCCAACCTAAGCCCTTTCATTTCATTGATATATAATAATTAAAACTCAGCAGTGCATCTCATCCAAGGTGCAAAATATTAGTAAGTAGGCTGATCATCTCTAGAGGTTAAGTTGACATCAAAGGTAGGGTCAGTTTGTGGAAAACAAATTACAGTAGCAGAAAACTACAATTGTCAGAAATATTTACCAGGATCAATTCCATCAGTATTTGGGGCTTCAAAAATGGGAGCCAGAATTGTAACATTCCTAATTGTTACATTCTTGCAGTCATATGGATGAAGTGTCCAAAATGGGGAATTGCGTAGTGTTATGTTCATAAACACAATGTCACTTGACCACATTATCTGCACAAGGGGACCCCTAGTGTGGTTGAGAAGCTTTTGGCGATACTTCTTCCACCATGTTTGACCCTGTCCATCTATGGTACCATTGTGTCCTGTTGATCAGCAGAAATGTTTGATGAGGACCATTCCCGGTCAAGGAAAAAACAATTTCAAATAATAAATGTTGATGAACTCAATGTTCACTATGATAACAACAAAGCTAGAAACTACCTCTGGATCAACTTATATGAAATGTTCAAACTGGAACTAATAGTATGCATAATTTCATATAATTGGTTGCTACCAAACAATCATATTAACTGTTCCTACAGTGGTGCCATCAGTTTGATTTGGGGCTTTGTTTATTGCATCTCATTCAAGATATGACAAAATTGCTTGAATAGCAAGAATTAATAATTTCATCGATGGCGATGTGATTAGGTGGAATTACAAGGGAAACAATTAAGTTGAAGGTCTTTATTTGCTACATCTTACTTTGTGGAGGAATTTTTAAGGCACCAAACATAGGCATGGAATAAATGGAGACAAATTTATCTAACATCCAAGGGACTGTTCTATCCAAATTATCTTGTAGCTTAAAGTACCAGAGAATTCTACAAAGAGAAATGCTACTGTGAGGAAAAAGAGAGACCCACTATTATTTTGTACAAGACACTTCTGGGTGGAAAAGCTGTGGAAAAGCTATATGGAAAAGCAGCATAATCAATGACATTATGTGATGATGCCCAGATATTGCAGGAAATGGTCATAGCACGCATCATCTTTGCTTAAATATGACTCAAAATGACCAATAGTCAGTTAATATGATTGGTCAATAGTCAGATCCACAACAATTAATTATCTACCCTGTTGATTGTTTGTACATTTTGTACTCTCCATTTTTATTTTAATTGCTTCACTTTGTTTTTTTCTGTAACATTTTGTAGGCCCATCTCCATGATCACTCTTTATATCTGTGCATCTGATATTCATTGCATGAGTAGTTCCACATTCAAAGTTAAAAGCCAGAACTAAGGTCTGAGCATACTTTGGATAGAAGTTGAATCAGCTGACCTGTTATAACAATATCTCTGAGGTTTTGACCGTGGATTAAACTTCCATACCGAGGTCCAGGATGCTCTCTCCCATACCCATATGAAGGCAATGGAGGCATTAAAGGCCAATAATTCTCATCCTGTCAAATATCAGAAAAGGGGACGCATCTAAAATGAGCCATAACTTTAAATCACTAAAAATGAAATAAAATGACTGAAAGTTCTAAAACTAAAGGGCCTGTTCGTCTGCATGGTGAAAACTGCGGTTCAAGCCAAAAAGCATAAAAAATGATGCTTTTAGTTTGAAACGCAGCAAACCGCGTAGACAAACGGGCACTAAATAAACTAGTTAAATAAGCAACTTCTGATAAAAACTATAAGGGGTTTGCCTAAGTTTCCAACTATTTGGGAGACCAACTATTGGCAAGCTGTCAAATTGATAGTGCAGACCATCTGGCAGTAGCTTCAATAACTTCACAGTACCTGTTCATGGCTGATCTGAATTCTGAAAAAGGAATTTAAAGTTCATATTTGCAACCTATTGTCTTCCCAAGGACGATAAGCTTCAATAACAAACTTAGGGATATGGCTATGCAATGTCACAATAATTATAGAACTTGCTAAATATACTCTCTCCATCCCGCTCCAAACAGATGTTTAGACAACAAGGCATAACATCCTCTCCCTCAGCCCACCCATCAGTAGTGTAAACGAAATTCAATTCCAAGTCTTTTCTACAACACCAACCCATTTTCATAGTGGTCAATTCTAATAGCTGGTTTGAGACAGTTAAAAGGTTAAGTTCTAATTATTTCTTTGACCCTATTACAAGTTCAGGTGCTTCATGATTCTTCACTCATGTATACGCGCAACCTCAAACTAATCCACAGTCCTTCTACATAAATTCCATTCAACTAGAAATAGAAATAGCACCGTCCAAAAGCTGATCATCAAGGATTATAATACATTAAACAACTACTCTTGAACAGTGCTAACCCTACTTAAACCACATTCGACAAGAAAACCTACTAATTAAACTTGAGTGTTTTATAATACACCGCTAACCTATTATACGAATAAACCATACAGAGAAAGTGGGAAAAACTTAAAATAGCCCCTTTTGGATATTAAACCACTCAACTCCCACAACCCCAGTCACCACCACAGCAATCTAACATTTCCTTGTATTTTGGTCTACAAATCTAAATCACTAGCTCTCATTTTTCTTTTTTAAATATGTCATCCCTTATTTACAAGCCTAATATAGCTAGAAACCCAAAGATTTTCATCAACAGATATGATGAGTAATATAGGGAGTGAGTAACCTGAATTCCAAGTATAACAGCATCCTCAGCAAGAAACAGAGTCATATGACTAGTCAAATTAAACGGTGCCGTTAACCATTTCCCAGGAGGCACATTAAGCTGGCCACCACCTCTCCTGGCCAATTTCGAAATTGCCGAAACTGCCCTCTCAAAAGCCTCGGTATTTAGAGTAACACCATCACCGACGGCGCCAAAATCGGTCAAATTGAAAGCCACAGGACGCAGTTTGGGGATGGGGCGGACGGGTCCATGCCAGAAAGCGGCAAAACCACCACGGACGGCATTGCGTTGCCATAAAAAGACGGAAGCGAAGGCAGCGATCCAAAGGAGAGTGAAGAGGATTTTGTGAGAAGACAAAAAAGCAGGAACGCAGCGTTTAAGGTCAAGCCTCTGGTAATTGAAACGACTGGCGAGTGGAGATGCAATAGTCTCTACCATGATGATGATGATTAATATTGGTAATTTGGAATAGCTATTGTGAAAGGAGGAAAGTGGAGGTGGAAATGGAAACGGGAGATTTTGCTGTGGTGCATGCTGATGGATCTATGAGGTTTTTTTTTTTTTTTAGGTGAGATGTTGTTA
>Ga0307511_10006147_pt1 | contig 12121 bp, 4 predicted proteins | sample 13_EM_MG_FD_200266 | JGI IMG/M metagenome (GOLD analysis project Ga0307511, IMG submission 200266) | Populus trichocarpa ectomycorrhiza microbial communities from riparian zone in the Pacific Northwest, United States - 13_EM | ecosystem: Host-associated > Plants > Roots > Unclassified | place...
ATTTTAAAAAAAAAATAAATTTTTTTATTAAAAATTATTTTTTTTATATTTTGGATCGTTTTGATGCGATGATCTCAAAAATAATTTTAAAAAAATATATTATTTTGATGTATTTCAGCATAAAAAATATTTTAAAAAACAACCGCAACTACATACTTAAATAGCCCAAATTAAAAGCAACAAAATTACTTTCCACTTTTTGCGATCAAAACCATACAACTATATGATTTTCATGAAGATTTCTCATTATTCTTCTATTATATATATGTATATTCAAGCATCGCTTCTCCTTCTTTCTGTTTTTTCCTTCATTTTCAATGCAACAAGCCCACGATCTCTCTAAAAAAACCAAGACGAAAGAAGATTTGGTAAGTACTAGTTAGCATTGACCTTGCTAACAATCTTTCTTTTAAAGCATTGACTGTATGTTTGAGAAACTACAGAGAAACGAAAAATAAGAAAGATAGTGGTCTGTGTGCAGGGGTGAGCAGTGCAATGCACATATCTTGCGTTTTTATTTCTCATCCTTCTTTCGTTTCTTTTAAGAAAAGGTGATTGAAGGAATTAGCCTTCATTTATTTCATTTTTGTGTTTGGCTCACTTTAAAAAATTCAGTCAATAATAAAAGAATATTTTATGATCAAAGAAATAATTAACCAATAAATTTAGTTATTAAGTTTTTCTTTCTAATAAGTTCATGTCTTGTTAATTATATTTTTTAAAACGGTTCTAAAATACATTTAAAATTTTGTCATTTATCTTTTTTATTACAAAATACCTTATAATAAGTTTTGTTACGTAACCTTTTTAATATTATATTTTTTGCCTATTTTTTTTAGATTTTTTCAAATCAAAGATTTGTTATCGTCCAGATTTATTCTTGTTAATTGCTATGATTTTTAAAAATATTTCCAAGACACACATTAATTATGCTAATGAACATTAAATTTTATATTTTAAAAAAATATGATTTACAAATATGAAGAATACTTTGCTCAATTTTACTCTCATAATTTGATTTTGATATAATCAAGATTCACAAATAATGATAATATAAAAAATATTATATCTATAAACTATTTCACAAGTGGAAAAATATGATATTAAAAAAATATTATTACAGTATTTTTAATAAAGATAAAAAAAATTCAATTAATGAATTATTGTTTTAAGTATATGAAGTGGACAATATGTGTCTAAAAATGATTTTTTTGAAAAAGATAAAATATTAAGTTAAACTTATCAGTTTTAAAAGATTAGAATAAAATTATTCATAGTTTATTTTTTTAGAAAAAACAAACTATATGCACTTTTTCAAAAAATAAAAAATAAAATTACACGACAAGTGAGACTTTTTTCTTCTAAAAAGTCGATGCTACATTCACTAACAACTTTATTATCCTCATAGTTGAACTTCTTAAAATGATTATCATGCCCTATGAATTTAGCGCCGCCCTTCGTAAAAAATGTCTTCAAAAATAGCTTTTCCTCTTGTCATAATTATAATGTTTGTTATTGTTACTGTAATTATTTTTTAAAATATATTTTTTAAATATATCTAAATAATATATTTTTAAAAAATATTTTTGATATTAACATAAAAATACAATCCAAAAATATAAAAAAATATTTTTAAATAAAAAATTAATTTTAAATTTTCACCAAACAACATTTCAGTCGCTTTTCCAAAAGCTATCATTATTTGAGAGTATTTTATGATTTTTTTAGAATCTACATACCTTACCGAGTGACATGGCTCATCACTTGTCAAAGCCACCTGGCCCACCTCTAATTCCTGTTTTATTTTAGAGCTACAAAAAAAATCCACAAAATATCATTGAAAACGGAAAAGTCACCAAAATAGCTTCATGGGGAGTCACAGGTAAAAATGGTGGCTAATTCATCCGTTTCTTCTAACACTTTGGATAACCTTGTCTGAATAAAATCAGTATAGTAAGTTTTACCTCTTTTAATGTTGTTTGAACAAGAAGACACTGTAATTGATTTAATTAAGGGTATGCTTGTTTGTCTTGTTCAACTGTTTTTTAAAATATTTTTTATTTAAAATATATCAAAATAGTTTCTGTAGATATTTTTCACAGGTTTTGATATTCTAATTTAAAAAATAAAAAAATGTTATTTTAATTTATTTTTAATTAAAAATCTTTTTACAAAAGTATGTAACTAAGTAGTTATAATAATAAATAAAAGTATTTTTTCCGTATTAACTCCATCACTTAATAATACAGGTTTGTTATAGATTTTTGAGCCAAGTCCGACAAGTATTTGCATATGTCAAAAGACAGCATTAGAATAAAAAGATAAACAAATAAGTTGCCCTTGAGAGGGTCCCTTTTAGAGCTCAGCTCAGGCGCCCGTCTTCAGACAAACGAGGCGTTTTTAAAAAACAATTAAGAAAAACAGAAAAAGAAAAAAAATAAAATACGAGTGAGACGTCCTTACCCTTGAAGTGCACGGACTTGAGCAGTCTGCATTGTTAATTATAATTTTAAAATTCGATCTGATCTGATCTGATGGATTGATACAAAACTTAGCTGATATAAGACTGAAATTAAATTGGGTTTATAAAAAAATAATAGTTAAAAACTCAGCTGATTTAACAGTTTATTCTAACCTATTTTCAACATTCATGTTGGAAAAAAAACATAATAAATTTAAATTTTATAAATTTTAAGATCATTGAAGATTTATATAATTATTAATTTAAAAATTTATAAAATTAATCGAGTTAGGTATAGACTATTGAATATCTATATTAATAAAATAATAAAAAAATAAAATCAAATCAAATAGAGCCTGCATATTTAATTATTCTTGATTTTTTTTTCTTTCAAATTTCAACATAAAAGTACAAAAATAAAGGGAAAACAATAAAAATATACGGCAGATTCCAAAGTTAGATTGACAATAGCTAAGAATTATTCTATTATTTTTAAATTTTATGATTGACCAAATTAATTAATATTTCAATTATAACATCTTCAAATTATAAATTATGAAGTATATTTTTTCGTGTTGGTTCGTGCTGCATTAATTACGAAATACGGAGGATAATTATATGAATCAAAAAGTCCATTTAACCTTATAATTACACTGGTTAAATTAAAATCTATGTTGATATTTTTTTAAAAGTGTTAAAATAATATTATTTTTATTTATTAAAATTTTATTTTTTAAAAAAAATTATTCACTGATGATGGATTTATAAAAAAAAAAACTCCTAAATATATGTGTGTTGTGTGTGTGTGTGTATAGAGAGAGAGAGAGAGAGAGAGATGTGTAGGGGACGTGGGTGCAAGACCAATGAGGGGTCTTTGTATTGGTTTATAGGGACAGGGGAAAAAAGATGGAAAAACGCTTGGGACGTCCTCTTGGATATGAGCGCACGGACGTATTGCACTGTTTATAGTCAAAGACGAATACTCCCCAACTTTTCACATCACCACGTTTCAAAGTCCATGCTCCGTAGACATTATCCACGCGTCAGGTTTATTTTTAAATTAAACCAGTACTTGTTTGTTGACTTGATTACATGCAGTGATGTGAATTTATAAGCTGATTAATCTAATTAAATCTAATAAATCCTGATTGAGATAGTTTTAATAGTTTTTTTATCCAAAATAATATTATTTGAGTTAATTAAAACATTATTATTTTGTAATTGATCCGATAATCCATGAACTGAGATTAATTTCAATTATACGATAACTATTATCTAAATATATATAGGTGATTAATAAAATTAAAAAAAAAAAAGGTTTTCATTTTGTTCAAGATGTATTTTAACCTATCATTTCCTTTCATAGTAGATTGAGTTAGAGTAAAAAAAAAAACTTGCAATCATTAATCAAACCTCTTTTTTTTTACACAAAATGGGTGCAAAGCCTATACTTTATAAACAGGTTGACCACGGGTTAATGAAGTCTTCTAACACAGCATTGCAAAAATAACAAGCCAAGCCGGTTCTTTTTTTTAAAAAAAAAAAGAAGACCTAAGGATAGTCTTACAAAAGTTTTTGCTACATCACTTTGAAGTACTCATTTGAAATTTGAATAGAAATGGGAAATAAAAAAAAAGATATACTTTCCACTGCTTGGAATCAAAACTATGTAAAAAGAAGATCTGTCATTTATTCATGGAGATTTCTTATTCCTCTTTTATTAAATATTCGAATATTATTTTTTAAAAAAAATTATTGAGACAGTTATATACAGGAATGGAAAAGAAGAAGAAGATTTGGTAATTGCCAAGCATCATTCTACTCCGTTTTAATTATGTGCATGACCTAGGCACAAAAAAAAACAACGATAACTAAAAATTTATCAATGACAAAAAGTAGACCGGACCAAATTGTTTCCGCGAGGAATGTTTTGTCTAACTGGAAATCCATGCCCTATGCATTGAACTAATAGTCTAAATTAAACTTTCTATTTTAGATGGGGTTTCTTTTATATTTTCTAAAGATTTTTCTTGTTTGCAGTATAGATGGAGCCCAGTCAAAGCTTAACAGAATCAAAATGATAGCCCAGTGCATAAGATAAGTATCTCATTACCGTCACGAGAGCCACGACCATAAATAGGGTGAGGAATGCCTTGAACTGGTGATCTAAGCACAAACTCCATCCTATTTAGCCCCTCCATGAGCTTGCTGACCACCAAATAAATCTAGCTCAGATAACTTTGCAAGTCTCATTCCTCGTACAAACAAAAAGAGAAGGCCCATAAAAAGTATGTCATATCTTTCAAAAAAAAAAAAGGCCCATAAAAAGTATGTCATATCTTTCAATTTTCACATGCCAAGAACATCCTATCCTTTATCTAATTCTCTAGCGCGTTAGAAAAACAATATCACAACGTAAATTACAAAAAGCGGCTAGGAGCAACAAGTCCATGATTTAACACTATCCTACTCTGCCCCGGGACTTGTAAGGACCTACACATTCGGCTGGTTTGGTTTCTCTTTGGGGCTCCTCACAGTTGCAATTAGCTTTTTCAACATGCGCAGTACCTCATCAGTTGTTTGGCTTAGCAACTGGCAGAGATCTTGACATGATTCATATGCTAACTTCACGAAGAAACAGGCCCACAGGACAGAAATGATGCAGGACACAATCAGGGAAAGAGTCACCAGGAGCAGAATTGTAGCAAGGACGCTAGCAAAGAGGCGAATATTGCCGACGAGTCTTTGATGGACTGATTTCTGCGTCCGGAGTATAACCTCGGCAACTGATGTTGTGGCGTATATAAACAGAGCAGCAAAAAATGTTGACATGACCCTCTGGTGGGTGTCAAATGGAGAACCTCGTATTGACTGGTATTTCACTTGGATTTGGTTGCTTAACGTGTCCACGAGCAGGGCAAAAATGGCATGCTGCGCTACGATGCTGTCATCATAACAAAATTAAAATTACTTAAACACAAGAATTGAAGACGGTGAAATAAAGGGAAAAAGGAATTTAATTTGGATCCCTGTGAACTTGATGAAAAAAAAATTAAAGGCAAGAGGATTTAGAGTAACCTGTCTCCTTTGAAACCAAGATTAGGCGGGTGGTTTTCTGCCATTTTCTGCAGCCTTCTTTTGCTAGAGAGATGTTGTCTTTGGGGTTTGGAGCTATAGACAAATGGGTGAAGTATCGTTACTTCATTGATGGGGCCTTTTATAGGAGAGGAAAAGTGTTAAAGTCTCGAATGGGTGGGGTCTTCAAAAGACGTCTTTCGTTTTGGCAATTTTGTCAAAAACGTATTTTTCAAAAGCAGGCGTCCTGGGAAATTAAATAATCCTAGCTTCTCGCTAAAATATCAACTTCATAGCTAAAGCTAATTTCAAAAGAGAAAAAAGAATCATTGCAATTGTCACGATATATATATATATATCATACAAACTTGTACTCTTATCTCATTAATATTAAATATAAAAAGCAATACAATTACAATGCCTTCGACGAATTATAGCAAAAACTATAATTCTAGTTTTATTTTATAACAATTTAAAATTAGAGGAATAAGAGTCCTTTTTTCTTTGCAGGTGAGGAAAATCGACATATATTTTTCCTTAACCCGGACATTAAATGAAAATCTTATTTTTAATATTATAGCTGGGAGATACTATAAGAGTTGCATATGAGAAAAAATAAAAGGAAAAACATATCAACTCCCTTTCTAACTCTCTTCTCTTTGATATCTATACATGAAGTCATTTTAAGCCACCAGAATTAGTTTTTTTAGACTGAAATACTAAAAAATTATCAATTTTTCCCACTATTATTCTATCAATAAATAAAGAAATCAATTAATAAATTACTAGAATTAACATTACAGTATATGTCCAAAACTAATAACTAAATTCTATCCAGTCTCTTATTAATATCCCGAGCAATAGGATTTTTTTAAAATGAATCCTAAAACATAGGTTAATTATGTTGCTTTATATTATCTTAACACCATGTAAAATTCTAAATAACATAAAATAAATTATTCTTAAACTGTACAGTGCTACATCGACACTTTAATTTTATTATGATAACTTTAAAAAGGCTTAGAAATAATCTAATAAGAAATATGAAGTATAAAAATTTGAAAATAGTTAAATTACATCAAATTGTTAAATTGAATTTTTAGTTAATTTTTTTATACATTGCTTCTGGTTTTCTGGACAAATACTAACAGTATAAAAATTCAATATTTTCTTAATACTTGATTAGTTAAGATTTTTATTCATGTATTCAATGCTAAGTTATATTCAATTTTACATGACTAAAAAGAATAAAATAAACGAGGTTCATAGTGATATAATGTCAAGGGAAAATTGTTAAGTAATTTTTATTTTTAAGGATTATATATATTTAACCTAACTATTAATTATTAATTTATGAGAGATAATTCAATTTATGTTTCTAATATTAATATACTCAAGTTAAGAAATATTTTATATGATTCAGATTTTAAATAGATTAATTTAATTATAATTATCAAGATTTTATGAAATTATTTAAAAATAAAATATTTTTATTTAATAAACATTATAGTTTCATTCATTTATAAATCTTTAACAATCTATTAGAAAATAGAAAGAAAAAAAATATAGATTAATTAAATGCTAGTGGTGTGTATAATTAAAGACACTTAATAGATTTATGCTAATAGTACGATTAATGGATGTTTTCAAAAAACCTGTTAATAGTCATTTAACATTCTTAATCAATCATAGTATTTTTTTAATTTATTGTAAATATTTAAAAATATCAACATGCAAAACAGCCTTATTTGATATTTTTAATGAATAATATTTTTTTAACACAAATTAAGAATAAATGAAATTTCATTAATAGACGCATACAATCTTTAATGGATATGCTAAAGAGGGAACCTTTTTAAAAAAAAAAAAAAAAACCAACACAAAAGGAGGAAAATGATTGCGTATGACTGGAGACTTCTAGAATGGCAAACGGGCGAGACGTCCTCGAGCTGAATTGAATTGTTGTTAATAGGCAAACAAATGAATGGAGGTGCAAGGGTGATTGAATCGACGGTTTAGGGATTGACACGTTGAGTTCTGTAAGGTTTTAATCATCAATTCAAACATGCGGGGATAGTGGGCCAATGACACCCTCCTCCATCCACTCGACTGGTGGGTTCATAGTTTACTGCAGTTATCTTAATTACTTTAAATGAAACTAAACTATCAAACTTATTAAACTTGAAAAACTTGGGATGCTTATGGCGATTTACTATTCATGCAAACATTAATCAAATTAATATATTTGTTTAATATACATAAAAATAACTCTCTATCATAATTTAGTTAGTTAGCACATGGAATTGAGGCAAAAGATTATGAGTTCGTGCATTAGATCCGCAAAAGTTATGTTTGAAATTAAACCTCGTTTTATAAAACCAGCTCTAATACCATGTTAAAATAATTTAATTAACACAAAAATAAATACAAACATGAAAGAAGAGGAGGCTAGAATTCTCCTTAATTGATTTGCATTAATGTTCTTGCTTTAATCTAAATATAAAGAGTTTATATATAAGTTAAACTGAAAATACTATTCTACCATTAATAAATAAAATAAAATAAAATATTATTTAACAACCTTATTGTGTTCGTAAGAAATACAAGTTTATTACAAGAGAAGTAGGAAAACAATTCTAGTTTTATGATAAGTTTTCACCTTCTATTCTTAGATATTGTGTGTATTTTTCTTAAAAAAATATTTATCAAAATATTTTTAAATACCGGACCACAAGTTATTTAAATAAAAAGCAAAACAGGAAACCCTGAGAGCCACTAGTGTAGCTAAACTAGTAAGGTCTTGAGTTCTCTCCTCAAAGATCATCAGTTTGAGTGTCACAAGCCTCAGGGCCAATGAAGGTTTATATGGTTGTTAACTTCCAGGCTTCGGAAGATTAGTCGAGGTGCACATAAACTGACTCGAATACTCACGGTTAACAAAAAAAAATAAAAAAAGAGCACAACAGGATCAAATTAAACAGAGCATATACATTTAATTATTCTTGATTTTTTTCTCCTTTAAATTTCAACACGCGAGTATAAAAGTAAAGGAAAAATGCAAGAATTAGGTCTCGTTTGTTTATTGAAAAGTAATTTTCTTTTAGACCCTGTTTGTTTGCTGGAAAATAGTTTATTTTTGGAAAGTGAATTCCAGGAAAGTGAATTATTTTTTGATGTTTGGTAGTGTAATGAGAAATATGCTGGAAAATATTTTCCAGTGTTTGGTTATGTCATGGAAAATGAGCTGAAAAATAACTTATTAATGTTTTATTTTTTTCAAGTTTATTAAAATAATGAGGAACAAATCTTACAAATTAAAAAGTTGAATGTGAATGAAATTGAAAAAAATATAATTTCATAAATTATTTCAAATAAAATAAATAATAATCAAAATAATAAAAATCAAATCTAAAAAATAAAATAATTGAAAGATGAAGAAATTAAAATAATAATAATAATTAACATTTCATAAATTATTTCAAATAAAATAAGTAACAATCAAAAGAATGAGGACCAAATTTGATAGAGAAAAAATTTCAATTAAAAAATGATAAGGGAAAAGCAAATAACAATTATAAAAATAAGGACCAAAATTAATATAAAAATTAAATTATAAGGGATGAAATTGAAAAATAAATATTTAAAATAAAATATATATAGTAATCAAAAGTTTGAGGACCAAATTTGATATAATCAAAAAATAATATGACATTTCTAAATTTTTCATAACTTCCGGAAAGTGTTTTCCACCAAAAATAAAAGGAAAATACTTTTCTGGAAACTAAGCTAATTTTTTTTAACTGGAAAGTGTTTTTTATTGATTAATTTTTTTTAACGATAAACAAACATAAAAAAATTTAAAAAATAATTTACTGAAAATCAATTTTCGAAACAAACACAGTATTAATATACGATGAGATTCCGAAGGTAGATTGACAATAGGTAAGAACTACTCTATTATATTCAAATTTTATGATTGACTAAATTAATTAATATTTCAATTATAACATCTTCAAGTTATAAATCACGAAGTATATTTTTTTGTGCTGTAAAAACTTATAACTTATCTTATCAGTTCGTGTTGCATTAATTATAGGCGGCGAATCACAGCTGTCGAGTGGGGTCTTCAAGACGTCTTTACTCCTTAGTTTTGTCCAAGGATGTATTTTCGAAACCCGGCTTCTTGAGCTAAATAAAAATTAAAGAATCCTAGTGTTCGTTAAAATATTAACCTCGTCTACCTGTTTTAAAAAAAACAGCACTCGTCACCAAACTTGATAGGACGACAAGAATGATTAGAAATTCACTCGGGTTTTAATTTTCAAGCGACATCGGGTTTTATGCATTTCTATTTTTATATGACACAGCCATTAAATTTTTCATCAACAACATAATTTTTTGAATGAAAAATTCAAAGTATTAAAATAAAAAATTATAGTGATTTAAATTATTTAAACTTGGGATGGAAAAATTGTTTATTTAGCCAGTTGTTTCTCTTTGTTATTCATTTATTTATTCTTATTTTAATAATAAAAAATTATTAGAAGTTTTATCTGATCTCTTAACACATTATTTTCATGTGACTATATGAAAAAACAAATGAGTAAACAACATAGAGAATTGAAAGTAAACAAATAATAAAATATATATTTTATTCTCATTTAACACATTATGGATTTATCAGATGTCTTTGTGTAGGGGGAAAAAAGATAGAAAAACACTTGGGACGTCCTCTTGGATATGAAGCGCACGGATGTCTGCACTGTTTATAGTCAAAGACGAATGCTCCTCCACTTCACATCAGAGCACGTTTCAAAGTCCATGCTCCGTAGACATTATCCACGCGTTAGAGAGGTGGGAATCCGTTCGAGGCATCAATTTTTTACCCAAGTTTTTTAATAAATTTTCAAAAAAAAATCAAACATAGAAAAAAACAATGAAACCGATGTTGATACACTCTTAATATATTAAATCATTTTAGTATTTTTATCATTGTCTTAAAATAATTTAATTTTCAAAAATCTTTAAAACATATTTAATTTTCTCTTTAAATCGATGTTGATATTATTTATTCTAAAAAAAATTAAAATACAGATATTTTATCAAGTATTGAAAAAAAGATATTTGTATAGAGGGAAAACTTTTTGAGGCAAGGGGGCGGAGAAAAATTTGGGGGAGGCAAGGGGGTCCATAAAGCAATTTTTCATCTTTTTCAGACGAAGCCGTTGCCCCCCTCTTCTTTGGTTTTTTCTCTCCCAGAACCAGAGAGCCAAAAACAACCGCCACTCACCTTTCTTCTTCCCCAGCTCACTGTCACCCACAACAGCCCCACTTACACTCCTCGTTCCATCTTCCCTCATCTCTCTCCAGACCCATTCTTCCCCACAAGTTAGCCCTTATTTTCCACAAACCAGCCACACACCCGACCTTTCCCCTCTCAGCCGGTCTTCACCGTCAGCCGTAGCAGCCTAGCGCCATCCTCACCGGAGATCCAACAGACCACAGGTCCCGTCTCTTCCCTCACCATCGACCATAACAAATCTTCCCTCATCAGCACAGACCGGCCTCCACCGAAACCAACCCCAAAGCAGCCCAAACACAGCGAAGCCCACATACCCCTACATGCCCGCCTCCTTCTCTTGATCCAGCCTTTTCTTCGCTTCGGTAGTGAATCACCTACTAAAGAAAGAGGCAGGCCTGCACGCCACGACTCCCCAGGCGGGCGGTGGACTCTTTCATTAGGGAAGGGAAGGGAAGGGAAGAAGGGGCCTAAGCGCGTACCCTTGAGTGGCAAAGCAAAGAGGGATCGTACCTATTTTTCAAGGAGCGCGGAAGATCAAGTCGGTGAGCCGTGTGATGGGAAACCTTCCCGCACGGTTCGGAGAGCACTGAATTAGAATGATGCCCGCCTTTTCCCTCCAGCTCCTCCCCTACAGACATCGTCCCCTTCCTCATCAACCGCCTCTCCTTCTCCGGTTCAACCCCATGTAGAAGATCTGGACCGAGACCCAACTGCTAGATCTGCAGAAGAAAGAAAAACGAACCGAGAGGAAGAAAGACAAAAAAAAACTAAAACAGACTGCTTGTTACATTTGCAGGTCACGGTGCCACCGCCAGTAGGGAAGGGAAGAGGGGAAGAAGCCAATCCAGAGCCCCTCGTCCATTGGTTTTTCTTGCGGCGGCGCGTGTACCCCAAAGTTACCCAAAATTTCCAGAACTGTTCCCGAGTTCATTTTGTAATTTTAGATGCCGAAATGTGTCTTTAAATTATTGTTGTCATTTTAAATCTTACATTGTAAACTTGGAACTTTGTGTGTATGTTTGCGCGTGTTTGTACTTTTTTATGTATGTTTTTTTTAAATGATAAAATCAAAGTAAGAATTTAATGTTCTGATTTGGAGTTGAGGATCATGAATTTATACGGAAAATATATTATTGATATTAGATAAAAAGATGATCATTGATAGATAAAACTATAAAAAATGTTAGCTTATTTTAGGTAGGGATTTTAGTTTATTTTAGATAGAGTGAGTTAGGAGTGTTAATATTTTTTTTTAGCTATAATTAGTTTTTTATCTTTAAATC
>Ga0307511_10006148_pt1 | contig 12120 bp, 13 predicted proteins | sample 13_EM_MG_FD_200266 | JGI IMG/M metagenome (GOLD analysis project Ga0307511, IMG submission 200266) | Populus trichocarpa ectomycorrhiza microbial communities from riparian zone in the Pacific Northwest, United States - 13_EM | ecosystem: Host-associated > Plants > Roots > Unclassified | place...
CGCGCCATTGAGGGTTTTTTTGCTTTGATCAATACATGCCAGTCTATGGCTTTTCTTTTCACTTAGTATGCGCATGATGTATGTAGATCGGGTTCGATATAGGCGGATACGAATTTGAGCTCTATACATTTGCATAGAAGTGATGTGAGGCATGTCGAAGAGTACCAAGTATGCAGGGGTTCATTTATGTCGCTTCCCCCTTACCTGTTGCTTCCCCACCAATTATTAGAGGGATTTTGTTCACCCTGGTCATTAAGCACGTCGTTATGCACCATGGGGCTGCCCTGCTCTAGCTTACCAGGATTCAGCGTAGTTCTATCTCCCACAACAAACCAGAATATGCATCAGAATATGCATCAGAATATGCAAATAAACAGTGACTGCGCCTTATAATTATACTTCAAAAAAGGCTTGAACGGCATCATACGTTATTGCTTACTTTCAATAGTATTGTCGTTCACGAATACCTTCGCTGCCATCCACCTATGACCTATGAACAAGCAGCATGGGCGCCTGCTGTGATGTACTTGACTGTTAAATGTTTGTTTACTTGTTTGTTTACATCCTTATGATAGTGACAGTGACAGACTAGAGGACTTTCATTACGCACAAGCATGGGTTGTGCAGACAGTCTAGCCCTCCTAGTAAAGTTGCTGTGGTACATACAGCTAGGTGGCAAAAAGAATTGGACGCTGCATACAAATGCAACGTATGTCATCCATCTAAACCCATACAAAAGTCTCAAATATGCAGCGTTTGGGCCTCTTTATGCAGGGGGGGTGTCCAATTCTTTTTACCACCTGACTGTAACTACACTAGAGAGTTACAGAGATAATGACTGACCATAACTACACTAGAGAGTTACAGAGATAATGACTGACCAGGGTTTACAAAATCCCTCCGTAGAGACTCGAGTTATTCGGTAGCGCTATCACCATACATATGCGTGGGACACGTAGATCATAAGCCACGGCTGATGTGAAACATATAAATTTGAGCGCGACTAAAGTTCTGTGCGAAGAGTAAAAACTATGGAATCCAAGTCTTCTGGCGGCTCCTCAGGTAATGCATGGGAGTCATTTAAGATATCGCTGTCAGCCTCTGTATTTGCTCCAATTTTGCAATTTTCTTAGCCTTGCCATAGCTCCTCTTCACTCGCTTTACTGGACCGGTACGGCGGAAAACTCTCTGAGCTAATGGCTTTGGCTTAGGCCCATACCGAGTTGTGGTTTTCGGACCGGTGGGAGGAAGCCTGCCTCCAGACACCGCCTGGACTTTTGCTGCTATATTCACCGACAGCGCTTGTAGAGGCTTCCTTGATGGCATTGTGGATAATTACCGTACATACATTTCCATCTCCGACGTTCACATAGCATTGAGCACGGGCATGTCTCATAAAATCCTTAAACCCGCATATGCAGTTCACATTGAAATTACGCTACCGAATAACTCGAGTCTCTACGGTATTAAATACTAGGTGTCTTGGGTTCTTCTGAAATATTTAAATATTTCAGTGTATTATCCTGAAGTCTCAGTTACCCAGAGGGCATTTCAAAGATTTTCTCCTTGGCGGCCACAAATGTTAGGTCACGTGGTCAGGTTGAGCACTTAGAACACAAGCTTCTTATACACTGAGCCTACCGAGGGGTTAGCGGCAAGGTGCATCTTCTGAGCTTTTGTACTTAGGTATTTTGGGTATAGCAAGGGTACACTTTGGGCTGACGAGAATCAAAATATACCTTGTTCACAATGCGGTACACAATGCGGTACAGCAGGATATATTGTTTGGGTATGCCTCATGTCGAGCACATTCCAGTGCTGGCCAGACTTGTCAGAGATATAAAGTGAATGATATTGCTATTAGATTGGGGTGAATGAGGACAATGTCCTAATCCCCAATTAACAAAATTCACCAATTCGGAACATGATCCGGTATATCCAGGCGGCCATCTACAGTGGTTTTTTTTTTTTTGGTGAATCAGTACTCCTATTTATACTATGGCATATGACGAGGGAGTGGATGCCCGAGTGGAAACTCGGCTGCATTATCCAACCTCTGGGCCGTTCCCTGCCCCCGTATCTACGTATAAAACCAGATACCCCCCCGAAAAGACGACACTCCCGCACAGATAGAAAGAAAAAAAACTACTACTATACTCTGGTTAGTGAAGAAATACCGTCCCTTGTTATGGGAAACGTTTCCCCCCCCCTCCCGACAACACCTCCATCACCGCCGGTGTCAAATCTCTAGCCCCTCATCTGTTCCAGTCGATTTCCGTGATTCGGAAGAGTTTCCTTCCGATACGTAGCCCATGATGGAGGTCGATCCTCTCCTTTCAAGTATATCACCAGTGAGGATGCCAGCTTTCCGACTCTTCTATGTTCTTGTGTGAGCCAGCGTATCCCCGGCACCTGAACCCCCGTTGGTTGTCTTCCTCGATCCATCGACGCATCTGACCAGACTTGTATTTCGTTGGTGCCGCATGCAGGACTATGGTTCGTATCTGCCCTGTGTGTCGCCGGAGCTTCGTTCTCCTTCTCCTTCCCCTTTCCCCTTCCCCTTCCCCTTCCCCTTCCCGTTTCCCCCTTTTGTCCGTCTCTCCGTGGGTGCCGTCTGTGTGGCTGCTTCCGCATACGTTTTGGTGGTTGGGTAGCAGCTGCCGGTTCGGTGTTGGTACAGCCGCTGTTGTACGGCACCGGCTTTTGTGTCGTCGATTGTGTGGCTGCTTCCGCGTACATGAGTTTTTCCGGTGTTGGTGGGGTCTGGGTTGCGGCGCTGTGGGGATCCGATTCCCTCAGGTCCCACATAACCTCCCCCGAGCAGTCGCTCGGAACGCCGACTTAATTGGGAGCCCCACGCTAGCAAACTGCCGCAAGTGCAAAACGCTTCGGTGGAAATTGGGTGTTCCAAGTCTTTGATTATATTGCGGTGCCTCTGCCTGTGGTAGACCTTTCGATTTGGCATGTTGTGGTGTGGGAGTTGTCGTGTTCTCGTTGGCTGGGCGTCGGTGTGGGAATTACAAAATCCCTTATTGGCTGGAGTGTCGGGGAGTTGAGGTGTGGGTGAGCTCGTGGACCAATGCTCGTTGAGGGCGTTTTTCGTGAAACAGGGGCAGAAGAGAGCAGGGAAGAAGAGAGTAGGGCATTAATAACTCTCAATGGATACCGATATAATCCCCCTAATGTGAAGCCCTGCTCCACAATTTGGTGGCCCTCAAAAGCTTCATTTGGGAGGTTTATGCAACCTTATGCCTTGGAAATCATTCACGCTAGCAGGTTGACCTGAGACAAAAAAAATTAAAAAAATAAGGGGCGTAGTAACTTTCCCCCAGGCACTGTACCTATTCGTGTTGAGGTCAGAGAGGGCTATTCCGTGGCCTCGTTGGATCGGAACGGCATTACTGACGTGTAGATACCGGTATTTATCCCGGGAATATATACATTCTCAGATCTCCCGTGCAACATTACTATATACAGCTAGGTGGCAAAAAGTTTCGTACCGCGTGCATAAAACAGCTCAATTAGAGTACATAATCTTCTGTCGATCTGAATTTTGTATTGGCAGAGGCGTAAGACATACAGTGCCATGCGGAAAGTCTTCGAGATTCAGCCGCGCAGGGATCGGCGCACGTGCAGGCCGCGGCTGATCTATATGCACTCTGGCTAGCTGAGTGTAGCTGAGTGCTCAAACACCAAGATACTCATGCCTTTCCTTTGCCTGTCTGTATCTGCTAAAGTGTTATTAAAATGCAGCATATGTCAGTATACCCGGCTGGAATAGCCATCAAAATAGCTAGTTAGCCGCGGCCTGCACGTGTGCTGATCCCTTCGTGGCTGAATCTCGAAGACTTTCCGCATGGCACTGTACAAACATGTCAGGGTGCATAATCCCGTGCCGATCTCGATTCTGGATGACCGAAGGGGTAAGACATACATTGCATGCTCTTGTCTCGTTATGTAGGGTACGAAACTTTTTCCCACCTAGCTGTACCATCGGTATGGAAGTTTATAATCTGTATTATTGGATTGCTGTAGTGCTACCAGAGGTAGTTAGTATAGTGCATCCAAGCTAGGATTTTTATCCTTGCCAATTTCCCGAGACAAGCCTAGGTATGAAATTTTAGGAACCCAGGGCCACTCAGACTGACAAGTTGCAGTTCTCTATTAACCTTGCTTATACTAAAGTTGGATTAGGTATTACGCTTTTGGACTCGCCCGATCCGGAGCATATGACCGACCGGTAACGAGTTATTTGCATGTGTAGTCATACAGTCGGTGTATGCCACGTTTTGGGGTTACGATTGTTACTTCATCGTTACTGATTTATAATATAAAGGGAGAGGCTATATATAGGGCTATCCTCGTCCCCAAGGGTTCGATACATCATCCGTTGTTGTGTCCGGAGTAAGGCTCAAAATTCACTCGTTTTGCCTCTAGTCACAAGTTCAACATGCGTTCCATACATCTCCCAGTCAGTCGCTTGCTCCTGCAGATAGCATTTACCACCGCTCTTATTCTTCCAGACAGCGCTGGCTATAATCCTGCCCAGAACTGCGATATCATCACCCGCGACGTCGCAATCATCGGTGGAGGCTCAACAGGCACCTATGCCGCAATCAAGCTCCTCGACCAGGGCCACACGGTCGTTGTAGTTGAGGCCAAGGATCGTTTAGGTGGGCATACGGAAACATACCATGACCCTGTCACAGGGACACCAGTTGAAATGGGCGTTGTGGTTTTTCATGACTTTGATATTGTGAAGGACTACTTTACACGTTTCAATATCGCATTGACCAAAGTCGGTGTATTTTCTTCTGGTAACACTACAACCACGTACGTTAATTTGGCTACTGGGGAAGTGGCCAACTCTTATGTCCCTCCTACGCCACAGGCCGTTAGTGCTGCGATGCAGGCATATGGGGACATCTTGTCCAAGTACGCATTTGTCGATAGGGGTTTTAAGCTACCAAACCCAATACCCCAAGAGCTAGTCATCCCCTTTGGCGAGTTCGTAGAGAAGCATGGCCTCCAGGCCATAGTGCAGATAGCCTTTATGACGTCTCAAGGGCTCGGTGATATTTTAAACGTGCCAACAATTTATGTGATGCAGAATTTTGGTATAGACGTCGTGCGGTCCGGCTTCCTAACTACAGCCCGAGGCGGCAACAGCCAGATATATGAGAAGGCGACGGCTGAACTGGCGGCAAAAAATAGTGTCTTACTCAACTCCTACGTCCTCTCTGCTGACCGCAATAAAAGAGATAAAGACGGCTACCTATCACTCACTGCCAAAACCGGGAACTCCCCTCACCACACAGTCATCCGCGCAAAACAGATCCTCATCACCATCCCTCCCACGGTGGGGAAACTCGCCCCATTCAACCTCGACACAACAGAGAAATCCATCTTTGGAAAGTTCAAATGGATAGCTTACATCACTGGGATCATGAAGAACACCGGTATTCCCCCAGCAACACGCTTTCACAATGTCAACCCTGCCAATAAATACAGCCTCCTTAAGCTCCCGGGTCCCTATGAGTTCTATCGTGCCGGCGCCCTGGACTTGACGGCGGTGAAATATGTTTCTTCCGCATATATCAGCGAGAATGCTGCCAAGAAGGATATTCTTGATATACTATTTTTTTTTTTTTTTTTTTGATTCTATACGCCTAATAATCCTAAGGCTATGCGGCGCCCCCGTTCCCTCCCCTTTAAAGGTTTGGTACACCCACGGGAAAACGGGCTACATAAACGTCCTGCCTTCCGAGCCAAAGAAATAACAAATGGAATACCCCTCTTCCGCCGCCACACCCACTGCCGGTCCGTCCCCAATAAAAGTATCCCTCCGCCTCCACGCCCTTTCCGGCCCTCCCCTTACATATATGAATTCTTCCACCACCACGCCCCTACCGGCCCTCCCCTTACCAAATTGTTCAGAAAAAGAAATTAACCCAGGTCAATCTTGGAGAAAAACGTCTCCACCAGGTCCACCGTATAAAATCCCTTCTTATCCTTTTCCTTCCTGGCCCACCTCGCCCTATCATCCATATCTTCCCATGTACTCCACCTTCGCCCTATATCCTCTCCATGCGTACAGACCAAGGCTACGTGCCTGCCTGTCTCCGCATATCTTCCGCATTTCCGGCATTCAGGGTCATCTGCTTTTCCGATCTTGTGGCGCCAGGCTTGTAGGTTGCCTTTTCCGGTGCGACATTGAACATATGGGACCCTTGCCTTCCTGTTCCATTTCACCACCCTTCCTATCCCCGCTCCCTTCACCCTCTGCTCTTCCTCTCTCATCTTTCTCCACGCCTGTTTCAAACCTCCCTCCGTGATTTAGGGGTCTTCGGGGTATAGGTTTGTAGCTTCTTTGGCCAGTCGATCGGCTTCTTCATTGCTATATAGTTTATTATAGGCCTTGACCCATCCGAATAACACTGCGTTAGGGCCTAACCTGGCTTGTCTTTCCCTTATTCCCTCCATCACAACCTTGAGGTCATGAGTCCTTGCTTTTCCGGTACAACTTGCCTTCTTCACTGCTGCGATTGTCGCTTGTAAGTCCGAAAGGATTAATATGTTGGTTTCGCTTGGTGCGTCCTCCAGTGGCCCTCTTACGCCACATACTTCTCCGTCCCACACCATTGCCAGCTTGCCTAGTATGACCCCTCCAAGTCTCTTACCTCCCTCCACGTACCAACCCCCTCCCACCATACCGTCTTCATTCATACTTCCGTCAGTGTATACTCCCGTGGCCTCGCAGTGTTCCTTGGCTTGGTTAATGGCTTCCATCCATACCTCCACTTTGGAGTCTGCTTGAGCTTGGAGTTTGACCTCCGGTACTTCCACCTTCTCCACTCTTTCTCTATAACTCATCTTCTCGTGTCCCTCCTCTTTTAATACACCTGCCTTACTTTGGATTGCTGTCAGGACGGAGGTGAATCCATCTGGACCGACAGTGTATTCTTGTCTGAAATCATCCTACTCTCTACCTTTTTCCACATTTCTTCTCGTTCCATCATTGAATATCAGGTCTCCTAACGCAGTGGTGTCCCTCATTATTTTTCCCATGAGTCTAGCTTGTGCTGTATCCAATGCCATCCTCGGAGACTCCACTCCTGCGATTTGATTGACTAGCTCTATTTTGGATAGTGTACTCCATAGGGCGAATCGGTCCGAATATCCCACCCTGTTAAATCGCTTCAGATACTTGTTCGCCCCATGCCCCGCATTGGAAACCCGCTTCGGATTCGGACCTGCACCGCTTCGAACATTCTCGAATACTCGTATTTCGCCGAATATTGGTCATATGTGTAAAATATTCGGTATATCCGCCAAGATCCCACAGTCAGCTGCATCCTGCCCCGACTTACATTGCATTCGGATCTCTTGCATACTGGGGAATACTTATTCCGCCTACCTTCACTTGCCCAGTCCCACTGCAATTACCCATACTCACATTTCCTGCACCCTGTAGATTCTTGACCCTCCTGTACCCTGCCCAACTGGTTTTGTCCACATTGGTGATGAATTGGTGTTTAAACACTATCCAGACTAATCCAGACCAAAGTACTTATCCCAATCGCCCTCTTTTTGTTAACTACAGTTGTCGCAGCTGTTTGTAACAATATTTTGTTTTCCCTCCCTCAATTTGTGCTTGCCACAGGTTCTGATCACTCTTGTCTTAGGTTCTAATCACACATGTCACAGGTTCTGATCACTCTCACTGACCTCTCCTGTCATGGGTTGTCATCCCTTATGTCACGGGTTCTGATCACTCCTGTCACGGGTTCTGATCACTCCTGTCACGGGTTCTGATCACTTTCGTCACGGGTTCTGACCACTCTTGTCACAGGTTCTCATCCCTTTTGTCATGAGTTCTGACCAGTCATGTTACGGGTCCAGCTTATTCCTACATCTGGACCTCATTGTAGTACCAATCGACCATTCCATAACCACTAACATATCATCGTATTCCTCTTCCATTCTCCTTTGCATCCTACCCCACTATATGTACAACTATCTTCCCAGCTATTATCCCACTATCCATCTCCATCTGTGGTCACCTTAACCGCTCCGCTACCCTATCATACACAATCTACATCTGGTAATTCTTCCTAATCCCCTTCCGCAGGCGCCCCATTACCAGGGTTGTAATCACTGCCAAGTCTTTATCCTTCTGCCTCTTATTCCTGCGAGGGGTCAGCGTCGATGGCTCACCTACCCTTTCACCCTCTGAAGATTGTCCCATAAATAATGACCGCGTGACCGAATCTCCCACGTTGCCGAAGGGGCTGCATTCTGGATTCTCATTCACATTCCGTTCTTTGTCTATAGCCTCCAAGTCCACATCCCCGTCACTATCACTGTAATCACTTTGCCTATCATTGAACTCTTGCTCCTCCGGTACTGGCACCATTCGTTGTAGGAACTCTGCATCCAGGCTAAATGCTTGTACTACACCAAGCTCATTATCAATATCTCCTTTGGTGTGAAAATCATCGAGTTCCCTATTATCCATGCCCGAATTCGATCGTCTTTTCTCCCACGACTTGGCAATTAGAAGGTCCTGAATCATCGGTGCTCCAAGTCGATTTCTCCTATACGGTATTACGTCTCTAGCTGAACTAAACAGCCTCTCTACCAAGACGGAAGTAAGCGGTATACTCAAGATGTCTCGTGCCATACCTGCCAGGGACGGAAACTGTGTCATATTGGATTTCCACCAAAGTAGTGGATCTCCCTCCTGCAGCAATATGGGGGCTGAGTTCAGATATCGGGTGACCTCTGATGTGTCCTGATCTTGTAGAATATTACGAGCCTGTAGTCGTCGCATGATGTACGATTCCTCTCTTAGCTCCATATTTTGCGCTTGCTCCTCTTGAGATCACAGTAATTTTCGGTAGTTGGCCTCATAGAAGTCCTTGAATTGGGTCCTAATTTGTTATTTAGTAACTTTCCATTTGGTTCTTACTTCTTACTTTCATCCTGCATAGAGATGGGGGTTAAGGGGGGGATAGAAATACCTATAAAAATCGCTATATGAGACGGTATTTGTAATGCCAACTTGCATTTCAGGGTCCTGGATCCGCACATTCCCCTACGAGTCGTACATGGTTAATTTCTTAAAAGGATCTAAAATTGTCGCGATATTATAAATAAATCCCTTCTGTATGGTATTGGAATAATACTTCTGTAGCACCTTCTTGCTGGCTTTCGATGCATCTAACAAGCCCGTTATCCAAGGTGCATCTGGAAGGTTGCGGACCTGACTACAGTGACGTGCTATATAGTCAAAAATATCATTGTAGATAAAATATGCATTATGGATTGTGGGATGTGTACTTGCTGATATATCATGCGTATATTCAGTGAAGGGTTTGAGAAACATGATGGTTTGATCAAACTGATGCCATTCATCTTCCATCAGCTCAAATGGGGTGAATCTGTGATTCTTGCCTATCCATTTTTCCACTATATTTCTGAGTCTCTGTGCTCTCACCAGCATGTCAAATGTGGAATTCCAACGCATTTTCACATCTTGCAGCAAACCAATAGCCTGTAGTTGGTTCTCCTTCTGTAAAGCCTTGAATTGTGCTAGACGTGCCGGACTTGCTGTAATTGCTTTCGATATCTCCCTGATCTTAGTTGGTTAGTATTTAACATTGTATGCGACATGAACACTTAGTTTGAAGATTGTGCAGCTAAATAAGCCAGACGGGTATTGCTGCAGGACATTGATGAAGGGATCTGGGTTATGGTCAAATGCTTCATTTACAGGTTGTGATTTGAGGTTCTCCATAAATGCCTTGCTGGCTAGTGCTAGAACGTGAGCAAAGCATGGTAAATGATATTGGTCGGGGTTCCATTTCGGGCCTAACCCTTTCCCTTGCAGTTCACGTGCCAGGAGATAGTTAGACTGTTCATTATCTGTTACCAGGCAAAGCATCCGTTGTGCTAGGTCAAATTGGCCTAGAATCTCGGTTAATTTCTCGGCTAAAAATTTCCCAGTGTGAGATGCGCCCCCTAAGGCCTGGAAACCAATCACCTCCTCCCGCATTGCCCATTCCGCGTCGATGAAATGTACAGTGGTTCTGGTAAATGCCAGTCCATTAGGTGAAGTCCAAGTATCGGTAGCTAAGTGGACTTGGGTAGCTCGGGGAATTATATACTTCAGTCCCGCAATGATGCCCTGGGAATAGTCATGGATTGAGCGACAGAGGGTATTTGCAGATGGGACGACAACATTGGAACTCAACATATTGATTAGGCGGCGAAATTACGGGTTTTCTACAGTTCTGAATGGTAAAGTGCCGATGACCACAGTTTTGACAAGCTCTTGCTAGAAAGCTTCTGTTGTGAATTCGGGGATAGGGTCTTTGGGTAACTCGGTTGTGTTCCACTGCAATATGGGTTAGTATTTATTCCAAATAGAATTTGCCTAAACTAACCTTGGTTAACATATCCTGAATAGTCTCCCGAGATCGCTCACTACTAGAACAGCATTTGGTGGACTTCATATGGCTTATGAGGTGGATAGTTCCCATACCGAAGGCTCTTGGATGTTATAAGGTTCCGTTACAAACCAAACAAAAAACCAGAGGCTTTCCATCTAAGATATGTGCACCTTGGCCATAGTTTGCCCATTGTTTAGCCCCACGATTGCTAGAGGTCCATTGAGGATTGGAATATTTGTCATTACAAGTCGCAGCAGGCTTCTTCAAGTTACTACGCATTTCTTGGGCCCAGCTTGTTGTTTCCCACTAGTCGAGGAACTCAGTTGGTGCATCAGGGTTCAACTCATAGGCAGTACTACGTATGATTGGCTTGAGTGCGGCTGGGATACCAGAATCGCTGGCAACTCGAGGTTCGATTGTTTGCTTTATGACGAAATGAAGATTATATTATAAAAAATACAAAAAAATATGCTGGGATTGGTAGTAGTATGCGATTTCACTTTGCGTTGATGATAAATTATTTAGGTATTTAAGCAGATTTATATTCCCAACATGGTAGCCTGGACTGACATGCTAATTGAGATTTACCCAATTGTGGCAATTACTCACTTTGAGTTAGGTACTGGGGGGTACGAGGGCTTCTGCAACCAGAGTAGGGGACGATAACCCGTACGTATATATATCACGGGCATAAAGATATTTGTCACGGGCATAATCCACCTGTTACAGGCATAACAAACCTGTCACGGGCATAAAAAACCTGTTACAGGCATAAGAAACCTGTTACGGGCATAACGAACTTGTCACGGGCATAGAAAACCTGTTACAGGCATAAGAAACCTATTATGGGCATAACAAACCTGTCACGAGCATAAAAAACCTGTCATGGGCATAAGAAACCTGTTACGGGCATAATAAACCTGTCACGGGCATAACAAACCTGTTATGAGCATTTTAGAGAGGCGAGCATGCGTCGAACCATTATGAGCATAGCGTGCTATTGGATAAAATATATTGTGAAAAAAAACGCGGGTTTACTAGAATGGCAAATGCCAGACGTTGTCTGTGACGGGAAGGAAGTACTCAGAATAACTTAGTATGTAAGTATGTTCAGTTTGTGCTGTCTTATGACAAGTGGAGTCTTGCTTCAAATTAGTCTAGTTAAGATATTTATTATCTACAACTCTGTATGTGGACATCAAGGTATATATATCTAGTGATATTGTGCTCACAATGGCGAGCATAACACCGTAAGCCACATACCGCAACGATGCTTGCCCCCCACTACCAGACCCATATCCCTCATCCAAATATTGAGCTCTCTGACAGTTGTGACTACAACACTGATACAGAGGGCTCAGATTGTGAGGCCTCTACCAATAGTGCAATACCTGACTATGATGAAATTCCCTCCCAGTTCTCTATCACCAGCCCAGATGATATCCAGAGAATGACAATGTGTTTAGTGCTGGGGCGGTTTGAGAACGGTCCACACTGAGCCGAAATTTCCAAAATCCTAGGTCGGGTTTGGATAGGGTGGGATATAATGATTGACTACAGCTTACTCCAGGATGGAGAACCCGCAGAAAATCCATGCTGGAACCAGACTAATCTAGATGATTACACCCTATATGATCTAGTCTGGATCGGTATGTTTGGGAATTTC
>Ga0307511_10006149_pt1 | contig 12118 bp, 17 predicted proteins | sample 13_EM_MG_FD_200266 | JGI IMG/M metagenome (GOLD analysis project Ga0307511, IMG submission 200266) | Populus trichocarpa ectomycorrhiza microbial communities from riparian zone in the Pacific Northwest, United States - 13_EM | ecosystem: Host-associated > Plants > Roots > Unclassified | place...
CACGATTTCTTTATAGGCGTTGCCCATTACCAGTGCGAATGTGCCCCACCACGCGAAGTCACAACCTCTGTGTGTCCGTGTTTATTTTTCCCGCACCTTATGTATCATCGATTCGTTGGAGATGCCGTTCAATCTCTTGCTCACCCTCGCTTGTCACCCTGAAGTGGTCTGGGCTCGTACTTGTTCCTTCTACTGCGATGGGCCTAGTATTACCCCCAAGTTTGCCGGTCGATGGGGAGTCTTCAACAGAAATCGAGCTCTTATTTCTCGGAACAGGCACTTCGTCATCCATACCATACATAGATTGCTTAACTGCGCCCTCGAATAGACAGCCCTGCAAGACTTGCCTCTCAACCCTGACTCTAGATGGGAAAATAAATATTCGTCGCAATACCTCCGTTGCACTTCGAGTGACCGGCAGAAATCAGAAAACAACGTGAGCTTGGTTTTCACCAAGTCGTGCGATTTGGATCGCCTTTTTCAAGTTTTTGCAGGACAATTGTCATAGATGTCGGCAAAACCTTTCAAACAGCAGCTGTGGAATGGTTTCCGAAGTATGGACTACGACAGATTGACGCAGTACTCATAACACATGCCCATGCCGATGGTACGTTCCCTAGTGGGCGCTGCGAGATTGGAAATAAAATGGACTGATGGCTCGCCAGCGATGAACGGACTAGATGATCTACGAGGTGACCACTAAGTCAAGGATGTATTATCTTGTATTTGTCTCATCAGTAGATAACCAACAGGATGGACGCTTCGAAGCGCCATTCAAGAATCCATCGACATCTACGTGTCTCCGGACACATTCCAAGAAGTAAAGAGAGCCTTCCCCTACCTCGTGTCAAAAGCATTCGCTTCTGGAAGTGGCGATGTACGTGCCACATTTTAAGTTGAAGTTTAACCAATGCTGATCGTGGCATAGGTCCCAGATTTTAATTGGCACATTATCGAAGACAAAGTACCATTCGAGATCAAGGATACTGGGGTATGGGTTACCCCGTTCTCAGGTGAGAAAGGTCCGGCTGGAGAAGATATCATTAACACCATTCGAAGTGCAACACGGAAGACTATTCACCAGCAATACCATTTCAACGTTCGCACCGTCTCCAATGACGACACAACCTGTAACACCAGTTATTTCTGGTCGATCATCCCCAAAAAATACCGAGCGTGCACCCAAAGTCCATCCTTATTGGTGCTTTGGCTTCATGATTCAGCACTCGATCGTTTACATGTCCGACGTGTCTCATATACCCGAAGATGTATGGCCAATTATCGAATCTGGAGAGCGCAAATCGGTGCTAGTAATCGATTGTCTGAGGCTTCGGGCGCATATGTCGCACATGGGTGTTCGAGAAGCGGCTGCTACCATCCGAAGACTCGATGCAGAGCGCAACTATCTGATAGGGTTCAATCATGAACTCCTGCATGACGAGTGGGTAACGGTAGGGAAGGCAGCAGGGCATGAACCCCTTGAAACAACGGCGGATATGGCTCCGTCGGTGTGTCAGGGAGTAAGAATGATTAGTGAAGGAAAGATAGACGGGACAGGGCACTGGGTACGGCCCTCTCATGACGGACTGAGGGTGTTCGTGTCGAGCACAGGTTCTGTTCGAGATGAGACATATGATGAACCGTAGTAAATAAGGAAGTGGCTCAAGTTACAGTAAATAAATACGTCTGACATCGCGTTACTTGCCGGTTTTCCTCGGACCTCCACACACTCATCTCTTCTTTCCAGCAAACCTGAAGTCGACACCGTGATTATTCACTCAAGCAGGGGTCGTTGGCCATGAAGTTCTTCTCCCAATCCTTCTTGTACGAGTAGGTAACATCGCGTGTTTGGAGCATTCTTTGTTGGACATCACACCCTTCCCTACAGCGATCCCTGGTCCATTGTTTCTCTCGCATTTTTCTTGCGCTATCCAAACCCATATGCTGCTCATGTCGTTTCCTGCGATGTCGTCGACCGTCAGCAAACCGAGTCTGGAACATTGTTAACCACAAGGCTTATATTGAAGCGCGGCGCGCTGCCCAGATGGGCTCCGAAGGGTATCGTCTCAAGAGCAGAGTCTTGGGTTGTCGAGGAGAGCGAAGTCGATCCATATGGAAAAGTCGTTCGGTGTCGGACGAAAAACCTTGACCACGTTAAAGTGATGCAAGTCGAGGAAACACAACTGTTCGCGCAGACTCCAGAAGGGTACATCAATTCTACCTCATTGTACGACCAGGTTGATGACTATCCCGTAGGAGAACACTGCAGACTACGGAAGCGTATATAACATCAAAATTCGGGTGGGGTTTGACGAAAAGAATCGAGAATCATGGTTTGGCCCGATTCAAGGCTCACGTCCAGAGAGTGAGTCCGCCTTAGTACTATCCTATTCCTGCTGTCTTATGGTTGTTTTTTTCAGTCCCGGCAAGGAGTATCCCTCATCCTAGATCTCATCCGGCAAGCACGCCTTCAACCAATGACACTAGGGTCGTACGCCTCCTACCTTCACACAGACCGAACCTTTCCTGCTTCGGATACTTCAGCCTCGTCTCTTCACGTCGAGCAGAACGTCAATGAACGGGAGGATGACCCGTCCACGCAAAATGGTAGATGGTATGACAAGTTCTGGGGAAGCAGGTAATAGTGTATTTTTTTCCTGGGTTACGTTTTCCAAATTCCCCTTTATCCCTCGCATCGTGTTAATGGTTTCTTCAATTGCATGTTCTGTATGTCACTCGCAATTGTCTGCTAATCAAATGTGCACCACTCTGAAATGGCGGAGACACGTGGTTTGAAACTTTTGAGTACTTGAGTCGTCACTTGATAATTTATGGCTATGAACATACGCATCGATAGCAACGACAGGCGTCCCTTGCAATTGTGAACTGCCTCACTGCAGTTCAGCTTGGTCGCCGGGCACTCGCGCCCTTCCAACTGCTATCAGCATACTGATCACATTTACCATGTATTTCCCAACCTCTCCCGCAAAACAGCTATGCACGGTACCAGGTCTACCTGAAGCGCAACATGAAGATGTCTTGTGTATCGAACCGAGTCCACGGAGGTCGCTGTTCTGTGCGCTCACGAGAAACGAATTGACAGTCTGGCGTGTTCGGGTCTGTCCCCATTCAGAGTAGTGCGATGACCAGGTGCTGACACTTCGACTGCGGTGAATCAGCCATCTGCCCCGTTGGCATATTTAGTGAGATCAGGAATTTCTCTAAACGAACACGGGGAGAATATTGCAGCGACGTGGTCACCAGACGGGAGTCGGATTGTCATCCAGGCGAGTCCTTCAGTACCCCCCACTTAGTGATGTCTGCCAATACACTCTTCGTAGACTACGCGCCCGTACCTAGTACTGGTCACCGTTGAATATGTCCCCGATGTCTCTGCATACGATCCTCCGGAGATTGCACAAGGCATCCAGCGCAATTTCTCGGCTGGTCCTGGGGAGGGCCAGCCACTCCAGTCTCTCAGCCTTGCATTCGAGGGAGTCATACGCACGGAAGGCAGAGTCCTCAGGCAAGTCGTCCCCCTAATTTCCTCCCAGAGGAAGTAACCCAAATCTATGCAGTGTTCTACCCTGCAAACATCACATGTTGTTCTCGACGAGTTCTCCGCCGGCTATACAGCGCATACCATGGCCTGCGTACGACGACAGCGACAGTGGCGAGTGTTCCGTGAAAAGAAAATTCGTTGGATACAGTACATGGGTGATCAACGAGCAAGAACTACCGTGGTTAGTAGATCCTGACGGTACGTACTTTATTGCATGGAGCCTGCTGAATATCGCACGCATTACATTTCAGTTACCGTCGTAAAGATTCTGCAACCCGCACCTGGGATAGAAGCTTGGCTTACTTCAGATGGACGCGCATATTTTGTTCGTTTGCAAGAGAGTAGACATTCAGAAACTATTGGCGAGGATGAACGGAACTACATGGTAGGCTTAGAAGTTTTAATTTATTCTCCTCCTGAAGAGTGATCACCAGAACGCTGAAAACGGTGGTAGTCGGGCGCATGGGGAGAGCAGCTCGTTTTCCGACAGTTTCATGAGCTCCAGTTCCGAACACCGGTACTACTGGCAAGGCACATGTTTCCATAATTACGAGGTCCCACGATGGGTTCAAAAGTCTCGGCAGGTTTCCGACGATGCGCGCCCTATTTATGTCGAACCGCGCCGCGCAATTCAAGTAGTCGTCAACGCCAGATTTTCATTGGTTGCTGTAGGGACTCTTAGGTGTGTTTCATTCGATCACTCCATGCGAACCGCTCACACAGAGGTAAACAGCGGAGCTATCGAGTTCACCGCATTCCCGACCCAGGAAAATCTCCCTGAACCCCGTATTATCGAGGTACCTAATCCCTATAACCGACAACGGGGAGAAGTTTTGACGCTTCAGTGGAGTTCGGATGGATATGTACTGGCTGTTGGCTGGCAGAATGGGTGGGCGATCATCAGTATCGGAGGACGCTGCTTGGCATCCAATTTTGGTGTCGACGATACTGTTGACAATAACAGGTAGGTCATGAAATGTAATGTTGACCTGCTAATGATGCTGAATGATCAGGTTGCGGGACGTTTTTGTACATGGTATCAGGGGTCTGGTGAGTCCTTTGTACACCTTTTTGGCCCTGCCGGTTTGATCGTCGTATTCAGTTCTGGGGGCCCAGTAATTTTGAACTTATTGTACTTTCTTCGTCTTCGTCGGACAGTGAGTTAATTTGGATCTAAACGCCATTCGGGCTTTCACCCTGGGCTGTTAGAGTCGGACGGGAAGATATTTGTTTTACCCTTTGCCAAGAGCGCAACGACGTCCCAACTCTCGCCAGTTAGTCGTTTGTTTTAAAGTTGAGGCAACTGAAACATGTTATTTCCTTTAGGATAACACACGCTATGCTTTTCTCCAGTTGGATGACCGTGTGTTAATATACCGTGGAGCTGATCAACCGGACATGAGTATAATCAATCCAGAGTCAGACGTCTGGCAACATATCAAAGTAGGTCGGTTTCAGAGTCCGTACGTCATACTAACCCTGTAATGATTAGATTCCTCTGGCATACTTGGCATCGAATTGGCCCATCAGGCACTCTGCTCTTAGCAGCGACGGTCGGCTGGTGGCCGTCGCTGGACGTCGTGGCCTGATTCATTATAGTGCAACATCTGGTCGTTGGAAGGTCTTCTCTAATGCCAATCAAGAGCAAGCATTTTCTGTCAAGGGTGGATTGGCGTGGTTCCACCACGTCTTGATCGCAGCAGTCGAGGTCGCGAAGTCATACCAGGTGTGTGTGAAATCTCTTCATGACCCCATGAGAAGCTAAGTCTCCTCACTAGGTTCGCCTGTACTCGCGTGATCTCGACTTGAACAACCAGAATATCCTCCATTGCGAAGAAATTGCCTCACCTGTGGTCATCCTCTCCTTAGTAGACAACTCCCTACTGGTCTACACTATGGACAACATGCTCAGTCATTACTTGATCATCCCGACATCCGACTCAATCAAGCTACATTTCTGTGGCAGTATCACCTTCAATGGTGTTATCGCTGCACCCTCTGCTGTTAGAGTACTGAGCTGGATGATTCCTAGTGCGCAGAAGCGTAAGGTATCACGGTTAGTTCATGTTTCTTGTTGCTAACATCCTTGTAGAATTCGGCGATCCTGCTGATGACCTTGCAGTTGCTACTGTTCTCTTAATGGTTGGCGGTCAACTCGTGTTGCTTCGACCAAGGAAGGTGTGTTTTGGTTGACTGCTGTGTCGATATCATGGCCTCATGAATTACTGTGTAGTCGGGCAACCAAGAGGTAAAATATGACATGCAGGTTTTTGCCGACCACATTGAGTTCTGCTGGATCCACCTACGGGGTATTGGTGCTCTGGAGAATTCTCTGTGGGCCTATGACGGACAGGGCATGCGTGTGTGGCTGAACGCTCTCACAATAGAATCGCCCTCATCGGTGAACGGTCCTCAATGTGTTAAAGAGAGCGTTAACATTCCGCTTGATTTTTACCCTCTATGTGCGTGTTCGCAATCCACTACCCCTCGCTTCAATCTTAATTTTTACCCTCAGCCGTACTCATGGACAAGGGAATTATCATAGGGGCTGAATCTGAGTTGATCATACGGCTTAATCTCCCATTCGTGATGTTCAGACAGGCGACGAGTGTGAGCTGTTTTTTTTATACCTTTATGAGAATTCTTTGGACCAATGGCACTATTCAGTCACACTTATTCCTTCATCACGTTTTGCGGTATCATCTCGAGTCTGGCCAGGGGCAAGAAGCTGTCCAACTTGCAGCCCATTACCAGCATCTTGTATTTTTTGCGCATGCCCTTGAAATCCTCCTCCACACTATTGTGGAGTCTGAGATCTCAACAGGGTCGGAGGGCGACGGATCGATGAAAACAGTATTACCTGCTGTGATACGGTTCTTGGACCATTTTGACGTTGCTTTGGACGTCGTCGTTGGTTGTGCGCGGAAAACTGAGGTGACGAGTTGGAGGCGTCTTTTCGATGTTGTCGGGAGTCCTCAGTACCTCTTTGAGGTCCGTAATATGGAGTATCTATCGCGCCCCCTTTGCTCACTGGTGACTCCTTAGATGTGCCTTGCAACCGGCCGACTGAAGACAGCTGGTTCATATCTCCTTGTCCTGCACAACCTTGAACAGCTTGATGAAAACAATGGAGATGTTGTCCGACTATTACGCAGTGCAATTGACGCCCAAGACTGGCAATTATGTCGGGAACTCCTACGATTCCTTCATTCCATTGATGATACTGGGAAAGCCCTTGGACGCGCATTGACTGAGACGGATCTGTTAGATGAGGATACTTGTAGAACATGACATGGCAACGATTACTTCGATTGATACCGACTTGAATCGGAGTCACTGTATAGAAACTCGGTCACCGTGTGTAATGTATTGCCATCTGGTGCCCCAAATTTGACCATTAGCGGCTGGAGTTTTCAGACCCGTTATGTGCATTTCTGTCCAAATGAAGGTTGGTTAGTATTCCGTACCCGGTGGCACCTCAATACGACTAGTTGTCACTAAGCACGTCCAGATCCGATTGAATCCCTCGTAATCTCAAGTTCTCAGCCTGTATCGTGGTGCGGAATTAGCTGAAATATGGTAACGAGGTGATGCCCAGTGGTCTCGGATACTTCTCCCATAGTAACTTGTAGGCTTATGAAGTGTCCCAAGTGTTGTGTCGATCTCATATTCTACCTTGGTGTCGTCACCACTTTCCCTTGAAAATGCCATAGGCAAGCACAGAATGTTTTCGCGATTTCTGGATTCCAAATGTCTAATCTTTTTCACCATGAAAATCCGTAGAACGGGCATTCGGCTCTCATCCTCAGGCACTTGGAATTATTCTCGTCGAGGATCTACCGGACGTCTACAAGTCCTATCGAGAAACCCTGCTGAAGTTCGGATACAAATATGCACATTTAACAGAAGATGTCAAGGAACGTTATACTGACCCAGAAAGCAGCTACAGGTATGGGTTCAGACCATCGTTGATATGTCCTACCTGACGGTGAGACAGTTTTGGGTGGTCACACGGCAAGGTTTGTCCATCTGACGATCGCTTTCAGGAAACGCTCATGAGCTGGTGGTAACAAAAGGAGATCATGAATGGCAAACCAGGTGAGTTTAATTGGCATTGCACATGATATACACTCTGAGCAGTGATCCAGACACTCTCAAGGGCTCTTACTACGCTAACCCTATCATTGACGCACCGAATGTGTCACCAGCAATGAAGGAACAACATCGAGAATATTATCGTGACAACATCTGTAAGTGACGATGCCGATGTGAAGCATCGTCTAATCTAGCTTAGGGCCAGATACTGATGAAAAGGGCATCGAGGGTTTTGAGGAAGCGTTCAAAAGCCTTGGAAGGTCAGTGTGGCTATCGTCGCTTACTCGAATAATACTAAGCGTTTTCCAGGTTTGTCTTCAAAGTGGGCTGTGAGCTTGCTGTAGCTTGCCAGCCTTTCGGTGAATTATCATCTTTCATCTCCACTGCGTCCGTGTCACTCAAAATCCTCGAGTTTCAAAGCATTCGGGGGGCTCTTCGTTTTCCTTAGTGGAGCTTATTGGTCGCTCCCAAACCACCAAGGCGCGATTGCTCCATTATTTTCCTCCTAGCCCGGGAGACACGAAAATCACCGAGAATGAACCTATAGACAGTTGGTGTGGTTTTCACCTTGACAACTCCCTTTTGACTGGACTGTGCTCCGTAAGTTGATGTCGCTTTCGGACCCTCCATCCGTAGTAAGCACGCTCTTAGGCGATGTTTCTGCGAGAAGTGGATGGGAAGGAGCCAATCGCGGTTCCCCCACCTTCTCCAGATTCCGGCTTATACATTCGAACGAGAGGAGGTGAACTTACCAAAGTTTCGATCCCTGCGGATTGCCTGGCGTTTCAGACTGGCGAAGCCTTCGAACTGGTAACTGGCGGCAAGCTCCGAGCAACCCCGCACTGTGTTCATATTGGGGGGGGTGCTGAAAGGGTCTCGAGAGAAACTTTTGCTCTATTCATGCAGCCTGATTCTGACCAGAAGCTGTCTGCTACTGAGACCTTCGGGCAGTTCACCAAAAGGATCCTGGCAGACCACTATAGGAATGACTCTACTTGATTAACTGCGGATAAACGATAGTAGTGAACGAAATCATGATAATAAGGACGCGCAAGGGAAACTATATCAAAGGGTGTTATGGACGACGATACGACGCAGAACTACAACGGCGATGATTTTGGGACGTAAAGGAATCAGGAAGAACAGACATCATTGCCGCAGTCAGACTATTCCGCTTGTGTGACGAGGATGGGTCTATTTTACCATCACTTCTTCGTGAGCCAAATGAGGATCGTCGTTCGAGGTCTGAAATTACGCTCCAGTCTTCACTTCCAGGGTGGGAGCCAGCTGAGTCACATCTTGGCCGAGATACAGGATCCTCGGATACGGATGGGCCTTGCTCAACCTCTTCAACGGTACTAGAGGGTCGTTTGATGAAGGATCGAGCATATTCAAGATCCCGATAAATGGCTTCAATGGCAACCTCCACGCCCTTTTCCTTGAAATCATTTGAGCAATGTTTGAAGACTCGGCAAAGGTGACTACTTACTGAGCGAATTTGTTTACCAATAAGTCTGGCACGATCAATCTGCTTTTGATCCGTAGTGGCAGATACAAGGGCTTCCTTTAAGCTCTCGACGGTAAGCTTGCGAACGCCAGCTCCAATCCCCAATGCTTCAACACGGTCGGCCCAAAAAAATTGATCACCGAAGAAGGGTTTAATAATGGTTGGTATTCCAGCTGATAATAATAACTTCAGGGGTCGGAGTAGTACATCGAAAGGTCAAAGACAAACCTCGTAGACTTGCTCCGGTAGTACCAGCACCCCCGTGATGGCATGCAGCATCAATGCGTTGGAATAACCAATCATGAGGTATAGATGTAATGGGATATATCTGCTTTGGCAGCGGTTCCTCTGGTTTGGAAGCCTCCGATGACTTGGCATGTAACCTGTCTGACCAACCCTTGGAGAGAATGGCATGGACACCACTCTGAATGATAGCATCGATAACACAGCGAGTCATGCCCTCGGGGTCAGAAACGACAATGCTTCCGAAGCCAATATACACCACTTTCTTCCCAGCTTCATGGGCGGAGTCGACGAAAGAGACCAGGTCATCAGGTGGCGTCCACTTCTTGGCTCCGACCTCAGCATCATCTAGGAACCAGTAACCTGCACTGTATTGACAGATGTTACAAATACTGGCGAAGACTACAACTCACCTGTAACGCGAATCCACTCGGGCCAGTCAAGGGGCGGCGGGACTACGGTTGGGCTAAAATTATACAGGAAAGGGATTTTGTGCGGTTCCATGCGGTCAAGGCTCGTGTTATCGAGGTGCAGCACGTTGCGACGCCAGCGGTTGATCTGACCTGAGATCGCACGCCAAAAGACTTGATCAAACATGACGTAGGACTAACAAAAGCAATTTAGAACGGAACACGTGGAGAATGCTAACACACCATGTAGTTGTAGCTGCCCCCCATCTGTACATCATCAGCGTCTTGCTATCTCACAATGAAAAAAGGCGCATACCTTATGCTCTGGGACGGCGAAAGAGTGTGGATAAGCTCTACACGGCGTCTGGTCACACCAGCAGGAACTAGACCATGATAGTTACGAACCTTGTCCGTGTCCACGTCATAGTGAAAGCTCGGAAATAAGGTATTCTCAAGGCCTCTGCAATGTGGTACCCTCCCATTGCACTCGGGCTCTCTACGAGAACATCAGTTCCTTGACATGCTTCCCAAGACGTTTTGAGCAGATCATCCAGCCATCCGCGGAACTGTAACCACGGTGAGTACTACAGTGAATACATTAATGAGCATACACGCCTTTAGGAGCCCTTCCTTCAAGAACGAAACCGTGAAGGTACCATTCTCCACGCAGATCCGCATCAATTCTGCCGGATCCCCACCGACATAACCATACTCAATGCCATGCTTGAAACGGTTTTAAATAAATACGTGTGCAGACTAGTAGGGGTATCTCACAGCCTCGATCCATGCTTGAAACTCTCCGTGGGTAGCGATTTTGCAACGATGGCCGTCTGCCATCAGTCCTTTGGCAAGGGAGATATAGGGCTGGACGTCTCCTCTGGAACCAATGGTCAAGAAAGTGAAATGTAAAGATTCTTTCGGCTTGAATGTCAAGAATGTGGATGAAGCTGAAGTGAACATAACTGCAGGCAATGATTCTGACATGTTTTCTGGGGCTGGAACTGGATCAGCATCGCTGGAGAATAATCGGGGCTCGAACTCTTCCAGAATCAGGGCATGGCGCTGGCCTTCGCTTAACTTCGGCACGTCAACACTGCAGGGACGTTTCCTGGTGTCTTCCATCTGACGCTCCAGAATAGAGATAAAGGCAGACCGCCTGTCATCGGTACCAAATTCGAAGAATAACTCTTCGTGGCCTTTGATAACAACAGTAAGACCAACATTTCCAAACCCAGTGGCCCTGGACTTCTCGACATTTAAGATGTCTCGGAGAGGCAGAATCATCTATGGTCGCCATCAGCGTCACCAGCCAGGCAAAAGACATATAAACTTACCCTTGTTTTCTGACTGAGGGGACCAGTGGACTTGAAACAAAAGTAATTGGAGGACACATATAAGCGACCCGAAACGGGTAGAAGCCTGTATAGACAACCAGAGAAGTCTTACAACAAGATTAGCAGACACAACGGATGTTATTGGCAAATGCATACAAGCAAGTAGAACCTCTTTGTCGTCAAAGGCAAAGGCGGTCCTGAATTTCTCCATGATTTCCCCATCGACCATAGCTTCTGTTGTCTCTAACACACTGTACCCTAGGTCGGCAGGTACTCCATTACTCTGATCAAAAGAGGATGTTACGGGAGATGAATAAATCTCATGCACACTTCCAAGGTTCTGTGGCGCCGAGATAGTTAGACCCATAGAACCACCGGGAGCAGTGATCCTGCGTGCGCTTCGCAGCCAAGAAGGTACACCGACATTCCAAGGTACGCCTAACGGCAAGATCTTGCCATGGGATGAGGAAGATTCACCTGGTGAGGAGGATGGCGGATAAGTGTGATCCCGTAAAGGCAACGAAGGATCAGTTGGGAACACAGGATTACTTGTGACAGGCGAAGTCAGGTCATTACCAGAGGTTGATGTTGCAACCGGAACGAACGAGCCACGCTTGGATATGTGTGTATACTCCTCAGCGGCGTTTGGAGGATCAGGGGCGCTGTACGCTCGCCCAAGTGGAAGGGGAAAGGAATCATGGAACGGTCGAAGAAGGTGCGATAACCGGAAGGAGGAGTTGCCTTTAGACTCTGCAGGAGGCAAGCTACGGGCGCGATCAATTCCATGGGCCGCGACAACAGTTGATCTGGCAGCTGTGGTATCTAATACAACCTGGGGAGATCCAGGGTCTAGTGTACGATGCATGCGCACAGCATCGCGAATATGCTCCAATGCAGCTTGTATGTCGTGGAAGTATGCGAAAAAGTACGAGTCCTTCTCGCCCTTGTCAACGATCTTGACCTCGAT
>Ga0307511_10006150_pt1 | contig 12116 bp, 5 predicted proteins | sample 13_EM_MG_FD_200266 | JGI IMG/M metagenome (GOLD analysis project Ga0307511, IMG submission 200266) | Populus trichocarpa ectomycorrhiza microbial communities from riparian zone in the Pacific Northwest, United States - 13_EM | ecosystem: Host-associated > Plants > Roots > Unclassified | place...
TATATATAAAACCTCAATTTGAAAAACAATTTTTTAACCAAACACATTAAACTACTTTTTATTCAACTTCAAATTCAACTACAATTTTAATTAAATATATATAAATACCAAACCAATCTCAACTAAAAGTACTTTTTATAAAATAATTTTTTTCAAACCACAACCACGATTTGACTATGCTTGTTGATCCATGGATCATCTACTATGCTTATGATATTGCAATTCCAAATCGAGAAGCACGGTATGTGGTCATGTTCGACAAATATTGGCTTTGATTAATGGAATTATTGATCATAAACTGTACATAATTATCACAAAGGTGATGTGTAGAGGGGAAAAACGAACTAAAAGTTAACGAGATCTTTCTGCCCTCTTTTTGGTGCTCCAAACCAAAATGAAAAATTCACAATTAAAATAAACTCAGAAAAATAAAAAATAAAATGTTCAAGCCCCGAAAAAAGAGAGAAAAATCTTTGCTAAAACGGCAATGCTGCAGGCAGTTTTGGTAATGCATTGCCGTTTTGGTAAGTGGGCCAATGGATCCAGTAGCTGACGTGGCATAACTCTAGAGATTGATTGCTTAACGCGGAAACTCACTCCACCTTGTGGAACGAGGCTCTGCGCTGTAAATCAATAAACCATCGAATATTCTGAATTCTCAATCCAACGGCCAAAAACACCAAATCCCATTGTTCTTCTGACCTCATCTCCTCCTCCTCTGAGCTCCCTAGGTCGAATGTCAACCCTCTTCCCTTTTTAAGTATTTCTATTTCATTATACCTTGGATCTTCCAGATATCTCTTCTTTCCTTGCATCGTTAGAAACAGTTCCTGGTTTCACTGTTCGTCGATTTGGATCAACCAAATAGAAAGAAATAAAGAATGGATGACATGAAAGACAAGTTCAAAGGTTTCATGAAGAAAGTCTCTTCTTCATCTTCTCCTTCTAAATTCAAGGGCCAAGGTCGTGTCTTGGGCGGTGGTGGTTCCACTCCTTCTCAATCATCATCCGGACCTACTAATCCTCTCCATGCCCGTTATTCTCAACCTGTTAATTCAAATAATTCGAAGCCCAAGCCAAACCCATCTTCCTCTCTTACTTCTTCTTCAAATTCCAAGCCTTTGCCTGAGAAAAGATCCAATCTTGATCAAAACAAACCCACTCCTGCCAACAAAACCACGAATGGCCTCGACCCATTTGACTCATTGATCACTACTAGCAAAAGATCTCAAAATGGATACTCGTTGAATGTGTTTGAGTGCCCAATTTGTGGGCAGTCGTATCAATCAGAAGAAGAGGTCTCTATACATGTAGAAACCTGTGTCAATAACAGTAATGCTAATAGTCCAGTTAAAAGCAATGATCGTGTCGTTGGTGATGATAGTGCGGTAGAAGAGTCTAGTGGGAGTGAATTGGAGACTTGTGTTAGTGCATATTTGTCAGGAAAGCCGCTGGAGGGATCGGTGGAGGTTGTGCTTAGACTGCTGAGGAATATTGTCAAGGAGCCTGCGAATGCAAAATTTAGGAGGATTAGAATGGGGAATCCAAAGATAAGAGAGGCAGTGACTGAGGTTGCTGGAGGGGTTGAGTTATTGGAGATTGTAGGGTTTGGATTGAAGGAGGAGGGTGGAGAAATGTGGGCCATCTTGGAGGAAGCTCCTAAAGAGGAGAAAATTGGTTTGATTAATAAGGTGATAGGATTCTTAGAACCTAGGAAGGAGGAGCAGGAAGAGCCGAGGGCTGAGGCTAAGCCATCTGATGCTCCAGCTGAGACAGAGGAACAGGTTGAGCCGAAGAAGGTTGACAGGCAGGTATGATGACAGTTTTTGCTTGATAAATTATGATTTTTCCTTCTTCGTTTTTGCGTTCTTAAAATTTTTGGTACCTGTTTCTTTCTTTCGTAGAAATTCTTTGCAAGAATTCCAAAATCTTTCTGTGATAGACTTCTAGAAATTGGATTATTTATGTTTTAGATGAACTCGAAGCATTTAAACCCCAGAAGCAGAGTAATACTTCGAATGAAAGCGTTGGTTCAAAACTAGTTATATAGCTGTGCATTAAAGATGACAAAAGATGTTCAACTCAGTGATGCCCTTTCTCTGGCACATTCAAGCATTATTTAGTTGATTACTATAACAGGTTCTTATGTGAAGGTTTGACTAAAGATATTTATGAAACATAAATAATGTCTATCACATGTAAGATTGATTGAACAAGCTAATTCTCATCCAAATTAGATTCGTGCGAGTTTTCTGCATTTGTTGAATCAACGTGCATAAGGAATGGAAACATGTCACATGTGAGCTTAGATTTGTGGAGGATTGCTGCCTGTGACTAGGAATCTGTCAAACCCCCCATCCCACTGCCTTTTCTCGATTTCTTTACTTCAATTTGCTTCCTTTAAGAACGCATTGTCATCTAGTTTATTGGTTGCTACTTCTCCTCCAATGAGAAGGTGCATGAAGGGTTTACTGGCCTAGGGACATGCTTTCTGGTGTTTTCCCATGGTCACTTATCAGTAGTTTAATATGTCATGTAATTGTAAGCTTATGAAAGTCAATTGAGGGTCTGAAATTATGATTCCTTGCCTTCCAATGGCAGCACTCTCTACTGTTTCTTCTCATTTATTGAATGTGTTCATTGGTAATGTGGTGTCTAAACTTTGTGTAGCCATATTTTATATGTATTTTCATGGTGCACCCCGCCTATGAATAGATGTCTTCAAATTGTCTATGTAGTATATACAGCATTCTAATCCATTTATTCGGTTTTGTTAGATAAGGGTCTTCTTTTCTGTCCCTGAAAATGTAGCGGCAAGAATTGAGCTGCCAGATTCATTTTACAGCCTCTCTGCTGAAGAGCTAAAAAGAGAAGCTGATATGAGGAAGAAGAAGATTGCAGAATCTCAGCTTTTGATCCCCAAGTCTTACAAAGAAAAGCAAGCAAAAGCTGGTAGGAAGAGATACAAAAGGACTATAATTCGCATCCAATTTCCTGATGGAGTGGTTCTTCAAGGTGTCTTTGCTCCTTGGGAATCAACAACTGCTCTCTACGAGGTTAGTCATCTTAACTGCTTTTATCTGATTTTATAGTTGTTTCATTCATGGTTAGCAATGAAAACGACAACACTCTTTGTATCAAGAGGCAACATTTATTTTAAGTGAGACTTCATAGTTAAACAGGAAAGGTCAATTTTTTCTTGTTAATGCCAACAGTGCTTATCAACTGGAAAATATTTATCTATAGAAACAGAAGAAGATTACAATGTTCTGATTGCACTATCCCTTTGAAAATCAGGTGATGAAACATCTCAAGAAGTTCTAATATGTATCTCCGTAATGGTCAAAAGAAATAAAAATAGTATTCTATCCAAAAACAGTTTTGTTGATGAAGTTCAATCCTGGAAATTTTTTGAACTGTGCCTCAATTAAATGCTTCAGTAATTGCATGGAAACAACATTTGTATGACATTCCAGAATCCTTCCTCTTCGACCAACCAGTTCCACATGTATACATATGCTCTACTGTACCGAGACAAGACTCTCCACTTGTAAACTCATGTTTAAAGCTCCTACTCTTGCAATTTTACTGCTGCAATCATGTGAAGGATGGAATAATCCGTTCAGCTCTCCCACAATCTTTCCTGGTCTCCTCTTCTGGAACTTGTGATTGGATTTATTGAATTGTTGTGGTGTTTGACTTGTAATTATTTCAAGCAACCTTTTACACTGTTTCTTTTTTCTTGTTGAATTCCTTTAGCTGATAACCCTTCCTTCTCATTTTTCTTGACTATAATGATCTATCATCTGATTTATTGAAATCTCTTTCATGCTTCCTAGCTTACTGTATTATTTCCCTTTCATTTTAAAATAATAGGTCCAATGTTTGCCCCAACTCTTTTCACAAAGTGTTCTAAATTGCCATTTGTTCATCACGATGAAACATTGTCTTCCCAAGAAAAGAGAACTTGCTACTTAACATTAATTATATTTATGGTTTCAGATAATTTGCTTCAAACGAGCTTCATTCTTAACCAGCCACTTCTGTGCATTATGTTGCAGTTATAATTTTAGAACTAATACAGAAATCTACTTGTCTCTATTTGTTAAATATGATGTGAAGTTGTTTACTTTCAGTTTGTGAGCGCAGCACTAAAAGAACCTGGTTTGGAGTTCGAGCTGTTACATCCTGTTGCAGTCAAACGGAGGGTTATCCCTCATATTCCTTCAGTGGGAGAGAGAGCCACTACACTTGATGCTGAAGATTTGGTTCCTTCGGCTCTCATCAAGTTCAGACCCATTGAAACTGATTCCACTGTTTTTACAGGGCTCTGTAATGAGCTCCTTGAGATCAGTGAGCCACTGAATTGATTTAATAGTGTGGTGGAAGATCGCAAGTTCAATTCCTGCATCTGGTTTCAGTGTAAGCTTTAAAATCAACTCGATGGGTTGGGGCCGTGTGATAATCTTTCTTTAAAGTTTGCATCCATCCCCTTCCCCTCTCTTTCATGTATACTTGAACAGATTATACTCAGCAAGAACTATTCTTGTACTCATTTACCATTTCCAAATAATACATTTGTTGGCCAATCTAGATTGTACACAAAGTTAGAACAGTGTATTTTTTCAGAAAGGGAATTGTTCTCTATAGGTTGTTGTTGTTACATAAACACCGAATAACGGTGCCCTTCCTTCCCCATAACTGTTTTGCTTTATTTATGATCTTCAACAACTTTATCTCGTTCATGGCTAAGTAGCTTGAACAGGGATGTGCTCGAGATAGTTAGTAACTTAAGTTGTTACGTAGAATATGATAGAAATGATTTATATTATCTTACAGCACGGCGCTCTCATGACATAAAAGTCTTTAAGACTAGCGGTGCAAGCTATTCTATTTCAGTCATGTTTGATATCTTCCTTGCTAAGATATTGCCTCCATAAAACCATGTTTTGGAATTAGTCCTGGGAACATGATACAGTGCTACATAGAATAAAACAGTTTCTCCGTTGGATTCTTATTTTGTTTTATTTTATTTTATTGTTTTGTCTTATTCAAAATTTTACTTCAGTCCTAAGAATCGATACCAGAACGCAAAACAGTCCTTACACTAATAATTTTGACAATTTAGTCCGTAAACTTTAGGATCCTTTTTTTTTAAAGGAGCCCGCTTTTCTTACAACTATTTTTTCATTCAGTCTTTTGCCGTTTTCTTAACAAAAATAATTTAATTAGTATTGAGTTCTTTTTTCTCAAAGCCTTTCTAATGCTTTTATTTCAATCTAATATTTCCATTATAGTTTGATAGTTTAATTCTAGATATTATTAATGTATTTTCCATTTTTATAATATATTTTCTTTTCGTATGTAACAGCAATGCTACAGTTATCATACAACTTTTTTAAAATAGGAAAATTATTATGGCGAGTTATAAAAAATATCATCCACTCATTATATGAATTATTTTTTTAATTGATAAAACATGGATGTCAAATTTTATTTTATTTTATTTCAAATATTTTTTATGCACAAATTAATTTATTTGAAAATAGTTTAAAATATAATTTTCAGCAGGCTCGACCAGTAATGGATCAAAAGGAAAAAGATTTTCTAGGTCCCGTCACTAGGAAAAGAATAACAGAATATCATATGGTTTTGATTCTTTGTTAGAACGTGTTTAGGAAAGCAGCTGACTATATGTTTTTAAAAATTTTGATTTTTTTAAAAAATTATTATTGTTTTATGTTTTTAAAATATAGTTTTAAAATATTGATGTTGAAAATAAAATTTAAAACATACAAAAATATTATTTAGATGTATCCGGATAAAATTCACTTAAAAAAATAATCATAATATCAAACAAACTATTAATTTAAAATTTAATCATACAATCATGGAATTGAAGTACATATGAATTGATACAAATATAACATTATAAAAAAAAACTAATTTCCTAGCGCAGGACATGAAATAGTTAGAATAAAATAAAATTATTTTAATATATTTTTAATTAAAAACACTTTTAACAAATACTCCACAACACAATTCATCTATTTATTTCAGTTTTCTTTCTCTATTGAAAGTGAAGCACAAGAATTTCCTTTTCCAAAAGTTTTTGCATTTGTTTCTTTAATTTTGCTTATTTCATTGATATTCCTAATCGAACACATTCTTGTCCTTGCGTAAATTTCTCATGCTTGTTTCTCTTTGCTTATTTCAATCTTCATGTATCCTCTTTGAACACTTCATTTTATTTTTTAATTAATATAAATATTCAAGCCAGCTTGTATGTATCTTAATTAATACCATGAATCTTAAAATTAATATATATATATTCCACACAAAATTTTCTTTTTTTATCGAGTTTATATTTACTGGATAGAAAGCCTAGCAACAGTAACCATCTTCGACGGACGAGGACAGCTTAGCCAGTGTCAGCCAACCTTAGCCAAGAAAGCTTCCTATCCCATAAAATCACAGAGCTGCTGAGGGACGTCTTGCTTCTTCCTACATAAATTTCATTGACAGACAGTTGCCGTAGGCATGCACATTCATAAGCATCTCCTTCCTAGCTAGCTAGCTAGCACGGCTTACTGTTACTTTATCATATAGAATTACAGGCAATATCAAACATCAAATTACACTTCGACAATCTGTGATTTACACATTACTAGAATCAAAGACCATCCTTGAAGCATGGCCAACTGGAGAAGTAGTACCCAAACCTACCAAATATATATTCCTTTTCTTACACAACACTGCATTAATTGAAAATAAATATTTTCCTCCCACGATTCATTTATTTGGGTGACTAACAGAATGATTCAAAGATGAAGTAAATTAATGTATCCATTAATTATTGATAAATGGCAGTGAAATTACGCTTTCTTTTTGGCTGAAGTTCTTTCCTTCTCCATGTGTTCAAATAGGCTTCCATCATAGGCAGCTCTAATTGTATCTTCGTGAAGCAAACCATTCTTGTCCTTGCAAAGAGCGTACAGGATCTTCCATTCGGTGTAGGAAGCAACCCTGGAAAAAAACAAATTAACATTTAATTACCTTTTCATATTTTGAAAGACATGATATAATTTAATAATTACTTTTGGATTCTCAAGATTGAAATGAGAAACTAACCATCCTCTAAAGTCCTTAGGTTCTCTGTTAGCCTTGAGCATTCCCATCAGTTCGTCTGCTGTCAAGGAATTTGGATGCGAACGTGCATGTTTGCTGAAAATTTCTTCAAACTTTCCAGGTACGAACCTACAATTTTGTTACGAGAACTGACATGAACATCAAAATAAATGAGCCAAAAAATGCTTTAGTACTATATATTAGCCTGTGTTAAGCCATTGGTTGATACATTGCCCTCATCGCGCTACCGAACCAGAGCGTCTTATGTTAGCTTTTGATTTGATAAAATGGACAGCAACTCGATAACAGATTTAATTGGCGGACCTAAAACAGCATCTCTTCACCACCTACTAAGCTATGGCTCTATAACCCCAACAAAAAAAACAAAAAAAAACTATGCATTAAGAACTTTTCTAACGAATAAAATAGGATAACCAGGCCTCACTTGGCACAAGTGCCAATCGACAGTCAAGAGTAGGATAGTCTAGTCAAAGTGAAATTCCATAAACTAACATGGGTATTAATTAATTATGGCCAAAACTCACTGCATAATTCAACTAGCTATAAAAAAGAATACCAATTAATTAGAATTTAATTGGAAAATTAATAAGGAATCTTCATCGATCATGCTATCACCATGATAAAATACGATAAGAAAACAATCCATTTTTGTCACAAATGTTTAGCCGCCATGTTTCGTGGCAAGAACTAATGAATAAATTGCAGCAAGAAACAAATGAGACTGCAGGAATATAATTATACATACCTTCCTTCGCTGTCATACACACCAGAATCACTCCCATGTTTGGTTCGGTGGATGTTCTTAACCTCGATAGGGAACAATGGAGATGGAAACTTCCCCTGTAATACATGAAAATACGATAACTAATAATACATGAACAATTCCAGAGATAAAAGGTGAAGTGACTGTTATTTTTAGGCCGTCCAAGTTTTATAATGCCTTGCACATCTTCGTACTTAAATCAATCATTATTAACTAGATAACTGAGCTGCAAGCATCCCAAAATGGGGCGAAATCACATAAAATTAAATATCTTGCGATTCTAGGAAAATAGATTTATTTCTCATTCTTAGAATCTTAAAAGGCACACATAAAATAATGGGAAAAAAGTGATATATTTTTTCCTTGACCTGATTTTATGATAAGTATTTGTTTCAAGGTTTCTCAGCTCAGAGAGAATATTGAGCTCATGCTAATCAAGAATACGTGAGTTTGTTGCTTGTAAGCAACTAGAGATGAACAAATTTAAAAGAAAAGCAAGAAAGGAAGGGAAACCTTTGCTTGGGATCTAACAATAGCTAGCGTTTCCCTGTGTTTCTACTAGACTCCATTAATATGCGACCCTACCTGGACGTCGCAGCTTGCATATTTGATTAACTTGTATTAACTTCAAATCTTGCTCATAACTTTATTTTATATTTATATTTATATTTATATACTATGCTAATATTTTGTTTCTTGTCTAGACGATGTGAACTGAACGAAATATGGAAAAACAAAATTGAATTCGTGATAATGGAACTCGTCCATCCTCGAGGACCCATTTTTCTTTGTTTTTTTTTTCTTAAAAGAATGCACGCGGGTTGAATTCTTTTTTGCAAGGCACATGAAAATTCTTAAATGTGTAAACGGGCCCATCTGAGCAAGAGGACGCAAATTAGGTGCAATAATTCTAGTGCACAAATTATTGATCATTGACGAGTGAGTCTTCCCAGAAGAAATGTCAAGACAAAAACTGTGATGCACAGCAAAAACACGAGATATTGACAAGAACAACCGGTAAATATAAGCAAGTAAAGCGATATATTAATCATTTGAAAAAAAGAAAAAATAGACACCACAGATTCCCATTCATAACCAGATTAAATGGGACAATTATCCACCTTCGAGCTTTTACGGCAGCATCCTTTAAGCTTTTACGGCAGCATATTTACCACTTTTGCAAGCATGTTGTTTAGTAGCGAAGTAAGTAAAGTGCTACGCAGTTATCTATCCTCTACGATCTTGGACAAATATATAAAGAACAGAAAAACTAAACAGATGAAAAGATCAGTGCTGCTAGCTTATGTCGACTTCTAGTCAAGCACAAGTTCAATTGATGACACCAAAGACCAAACTAGCTGCATCTCAATCATGCACCGACACCTATGGTGATCTTATATTATTTATTACTACTTCCCCCTTCAATTTCTCAAACGACAATTTCTCCCCCCCAAGAAAGAAAAAGTAGAAAATCTTATCAGCAGAAGTGAAAAAAGAACCACACAAAAAAAAGGAACGATTACTTTGGATTCGAAATATTAATTAGAAAAGGAGCTAGAGAGAAATACAGGTCGAGTTTTCTGGCTGAGAGCGATATTGATCAGAAGGGCACTGGCAGTGGATAATAAGATACCACACCCAATTGCGCGAAAACCTGTTAGTTAACAAATCCAGGTTAAAATTAAGCCATTAGTTAGTTTTTTTCTTTTTTTCTTCTTCGACAAAAAAAAAAGTGGGAAATATATTAATACAAAAGAAAAAGAAAAACACGAGAGCACACCTTGAAATGTCTCCCAGGGATAAACTATGCCATCTTGATTCCTATCAAAGAAGAAAACATGCTTCTGTAGTACGTTATGATCATTTGGCACAAATTTTCCTGCATGAAAAAAATGATCTCTAACTTTATCCATAAAAAGGCACAGAGCAAGAAGTGAGGAAAGCAAATTCCATTACCGTCTTGTTGCTTATCGATTGATGATAATGTGGAGGAAGTCATAACTATGATAGTATGATGAAACTGTGAAAGCAATTAGAGAAAGAGATGAGAAGCGTTTATTGGGGCGGAAAGGATATATACTGTATGTGCTAAAGAAGAGAACCTCCGGCTTTGTTCTGTTCTACTTGAAAGGGAAGGAAATCGATGGCATCCATTACAAATAACAGCATTTTATGGTTACAGTACACCTTACGGCCCAAGCGCTTTATTTGTTGTAGCGGTATGCATTCTCTTTTTTCTGTAATCACTTCCTTTTTCTATTCTTTCATTTCACAACAACGGCAGGGTGAATAAATATGCTTTCTTTTATAGTGCATCAATTGAAATAAAAGTTAATTGTGGATTCTAACACTAAAATGATATTTTTTATCTTTAAAAAAGCTTAGAATATTGATTTTTTAGGTCAATTTATTATTTGATAATTATTCAGGAGTTTTATTATTATTTTTTATTATATTTATGCACAAAAAATGACTTTGCTATCATTAAAAACAAAAAAATTATTTAACTTTAATCAAGGATCTTTCCAAGTATTTCACATTTTAAAATACAGTAAAATTAAAAATTTAACCTTAGAGTTAAAAATTCTAAGTCATTTCTATAGGGGTATATTTGTATTTTCATATTGGTTTTTATTTTTTTGGTAATTATTGGTTTGTCAGGGTGATAACATAATTTGTCATTTAATTATTTTTTTAGTTGAAAAAGTTGTTGGCGTGGGTTGTGCGCGCGCCAATGAGTGAGAGGTGACGCGTATTTTGAACGGTGCGTGTGGCGTCCCATGATGGTAAAAAATATGCTTCCGCTGTGTCATTTTGTTCTCTGTTGTGTCCTCTTTTTTTATAGGTGATACATGTCATCTAAAAATGACCGGTTTATTGCCGCTGCCGGTGACCCTTCCCCCCTACATTTCTCTCTCCTACCCCAAAAAATAAATATGTCCTTGATTTTTTATGGTGTTTCAGAATTCATCCTCTTAGGTTTTATTTTTTTATTTTAGTCATTCTTTCTTTTGTTAAAGTTTTATTTGTTTTCAATTTAGTCATTCAATTCTAATTTGTATATATGATGTTTTTCAATTAAGTCCTCCTACGTTTGATTTCTTTTTTTTTTCTTTGCTCTTTTATCAAAGTTTTTTTTTTTATAGTTTTTGGTTTTATCATACAAATAAAATTTATGATTTTTTTTGGTGTTTCAGAATCCATCCTCTTAGTTTTGATTTTTGATTTTAGTTCTTTTCTCTCTTTTGTTAAAGTTTTATTTATTTTCAATTGAGTCTTTCAATTCTAATTTGTGTATATGATATTTTTTTAATAAGGTCCGTTTATTTTTTTATTTCTTATTTTATTTCTTGACTCTTTTGTCAAAGTTTTTTCAAATCAAATTTATGACTTTTTTTCAATAATAATAATATTTATTTCAATTTGGTTCTTCTTCTTTTGATTTTTTATTTGTTTCCCTTTCCCTTTTGTCAAAGCTTTTATGATTTTTAATTTTATCCTTCAAATCAAGTTTATGATTTTTGTTATTTCAACAACAGCAGCAGCAACAACAACAACAACGGTAATTATAGTAGCTGTAATAATGATGATGATGATACTAACAATACAATTAATAATACTACTAATAGTGATGATAATGTTAATAATGGTGGTAATAATAATAATTTATTATAATAATAATAATAATTGTGATGATGATAATAATAGTGATAAGAATAAAAATAATGGTAATATTAGTGGTAGTAGTAATAATAATAATTATAACAATAGTATTAACAGTAATAACAATAACGATAATAATAATAATGATAGTGATAGTGACCACAATAATAACACTACTACTAATAATGATAATGATGATATTACTTACTAATAATAGTAGTAATGACGATAGCTGTAATGATAGTGATGATAGTAACAATGATAATAATAACTATGAAAATAATAATGGTAGTGATAATTAATCATTCAATGTTAGATTTATTGGGAATTGAGTTTCACCACCTTTTCATATATCTTATTTCCGATTTAATAACCCAGATTACAGGTTTGAAAAGTTTAATTGGACTGACATCCCTTTTTTTTTTTGCTTTATTGTTTTTTTTTTCTATTTTATTGTTCAACATTAGTTTTTTTAAAATAAAAAAGGATCATCCAGATTTCATTTAAATCTACTAAATAGATCAATTCACATCGAGTTATC
>Ga0307511_10006151_pt1 | contig 12113 bp, 19 predicted proteins | sample 13_EM_MG_FD_200266 | JGI IMG/M metagenome (GOLD analysis project Ga0307511, IMG submission 200266) | Populus trichocarpa ectomycorrhiza microbial communities from riparian zone in the Pacific Northwest, United States - 13_EM | ecosystem: Host-associated > Plants > Roots > Unclassified | place...
CAACAATCCAACACCGAGACAGAGATATTCTCAACCTGCAGTCAACAAAAGACCTTGTGCAAGACAAGGCAGAGCTCTAACGGGCAGTGGTATACACCATTAAACAATTCCACCCTCGTTCCATCACTTTACCCCACCAATATCGACACCACCTCTTGCCTTCCTGGCAACTACAATCTCCATTCATCTTCTTATGCGAGAGATCATAAGACTTCGTGGCACCATACGTCCCAGGAATAATTGAAGCGTACAGATACGCATCACCATCCCACGGCTCAGCATCTTTCTTCTCACCGTTAGAAGAAACATACGTAAGTACAGCTAGAACTACATAGCTACTTCCTGTTGCATCCAACACCAGATTCCTCACAGACGAGGCACATCTATCCTCCTTCCCAAGTGAACCATCTTCAGTTGGCATCAGCTCAAAACCCACTGAGTTTGAGCTATCCAATTGTTCTATATAGGGAGACCACCTCACAGTCTTCTTGCTACCACCCTCACTATCTCCAAAACCTTCCATCGGGAAGGGCATCTTATGCGTCGTTAGTATCATCCACGCCTCAGGAGTACCTACCACTGTAGGAGCGGAACAAAACGACGAACCAGCATCAGTGCTCTTCTCGTTCCCACTATCCTGCCTAAATATCAAACAGGCAGCCGAGCTACAGTCATCCGAAGTCGATCTGAAATCACGGACGTCCAGAGCGACGTACTTGTCCCCACAACATACGGACAAGGGGGAAAAATAACTCATAATATCGGAACGAGTAACCAACATTATGGCCTTCAAGACAGACAAGCCGTACACCTACCACAAGTCGCGAAGATTAGCCAACATTCCAGAGGACATCAAGAAGTAAATCTCCGACACACCACGAAAGAAAAGAGACAATCCTGAACCACAAACATTCGAGGAATCAGTCAAACAACCTCCTCTCACCACCTACACCGTCGACATCGGGAAAGCAGAAGAAGACTCTCCTCTCACAACATGGGAATTTGAGTCGCCTCTTATGACAGAAGCAAACTGGAAGAAAGTACAACCTCAAATAGATGATATCCTCGCCTTTACAGAAACACTTGGGTATCTTCCCTGCTTTCATCCAAAGGACATCCAACTGCTTCTCGAAGAAATAACCAAACATTATCTTGGCCACACAACCACTCCATTTGAAAGTAAGGAATTGGAGCTTACCACGGTGCTTGCAGAGCGCTTGAAATGCCCCAAGATTCCACAGCTTACAGAACCCTACTGGGTTCTGAAAGAATGGGATAATATTATGTCCTTCATGCTATATGGTCAGCACCTCCTTTTACCTGTTGTACCAGGACAATTTGAGGACCCACCTATAGCCAAATGACCAAAAGGACAAGACAGAAGGGACCCTCCTGAAATGCCAACCAAACAACTCTCCGCCCCAGAAGTCAGCCCAGGCTCTCAAACTGGCATCCTGCTAGAAGATGACATTTTCGAACGTACCTCGGATACTGGTAATCCTAACAATGGAGAAGACGATGAGGGCCAACCCCCGGCCTTAGGACGGTGCACAACCGCAGGTGGAGGAGATGATGAGGGATAAGATAGTAGCTCTAGCAGTGGAAGCTCAAGCGGCAGATCGTCAGTCTACAGTCACAGAAGCATACGCAAACCAAAGACGAAGGTCAAGAAGATCAAGAACTGAACAAATCGTAATAAGATACCAGAACAACAGCAATGGGAAACGACGACAGGAATTGTGAAACCTGAAACGTCATCAAAAATGTCCAAACGAATAAAGGGTATCAAGATTGATGCTCCAGAAAATCTCAATAGTGGAGATAAGAAATGGCGAGACTCACAGGATCTTGACACTTGGGTCAATATGATACAGTGATGGTTAAGTATGAAAGGTATAAGATTGGTATTGAAGCAAGAGTTGGACTTTATTGGATTCAAACTGCAAGGCAGTGCACTCACTACTTATAACCACCACCTCATCAAGGAAATGGACAAGGCGTTTTTTTTCAGCTTCATGCTAGTGCTACGGGAATTCCTAATTTCCTCCACTAGCCAGGACCTCCTATGGAAGGAATGGGAGGCCGCATCACCCCACAAAGATGGAAGACACATGGGTATCAAAAGCTTTGCCAACTGGCTGGAGAAACTTCAGATTAAGCTTATGCATAAGGAAGGAAATCAATGTATCTCGGAAGAGGTTAAATGCAGGAAATTCCTCAACCACCTACCGGATTACATGGAAAGCACCCTTGTTCCCCAAATACTTGACATATGGACCTTCAACGACCAGGACAAGAAGGTGGAAACAAATGACGCTGCACGAAAACATGGGCGTATCTCGGCTACACCCAAACCTGCTTGCTAGCCTGCTACCCCACCAGCTCCGAACCCTAGTCGCAATCACCACAGGGATCGGAAGACAGAAACCAAGAAAACAAGTTCTAATCCCAGAAGAACCCCTGCCACGAAAACGACAACCACCAAGGATCCAGACTGGGAAGTGGTTAACAAGACGTTAACATGACAAGACAAGATGAAGTTGATCAGGGAACGGAAGTGCATATGGTGCCATGCAACTAGTCACACCTTCAAGGAATGCAAGAAGCGAATATCCAAAGTACCCATGGGCACTGCAGCACTAGTACTATTCCTGCAACACACCAGCAAACCAGTTATCGCCAAGAATAACTAGAAGGGCAAAACTAAGGCAAAACTCCAGTCTACTGAAGAATTAGACTATAGCAGGGTTCGGGTCAAGATTAACGGCCACCCTGCATTAGCCCTTATGGATTTACAGACGACTGGCGGAGATCTCATCAACGCACAATTCTTGCACCTCTACGGCCTACTCACCTACGGAATCGACAAGAAGTCACTCAACACTACGATCAAAGGATCCAAGGGTGTGATATAAAAGGCATGTGATGTCCAAATGAACTATGAAGGATACACGGAAACAAGAAGGCTCTATTTAGCGCATCGTGCAGGCTGGGATATGATCTTAAGCAAGGCAGCGCTTACAGCCTTGAACGCCTTAATCCCAGCAGGACCAAAGCCTGTCACCAACCAACCTGAAGGAATGGCACATTTTGTACGCAAGGAATGGAGGAAAGCGGGGCTTGCTACAGGGCAAGTCACATCTGCCATACTCTTCATAGAGGACGAAGCACCAAAATATCTCCTACCACTCTTCGAATTCATGGTCTCAGCAATGAGTCTTGGAGATAATCAGGAATTCAACCCCTTCGTCGAATTCGCCCAATTATTTCCGGCAACCATACCCAACGAGTTGCCGCCCCTCAGAACTATCAACCACCGAATCTGCCCGAAACCCGGTTCTACATGAGTACCGAAATGGCGACCCTCACCCTCCAAATTTTATGCAGACCTCATGAGACAGCTCACCGAAGAAGAAGCCTTAGGCCGGATTTATCGTGCAGAAGATGATACCAATGTGGTAGTTCTGTTCGTACAAGCCAAACGAGATGATCCCACCAAACCACGGCGCATCCTCGATGCCAGGGATCAGAATGAAGGAGTTGATCCCAACCACACACCACTACCAAGAATCGAGGAACTCATGGGGCTAGTCCCAGCTTGGAAATATTGGATCAAGATTGACCTAGCAGATGGGTACCACAACATCAGAATCGAAGAAGACTCAGAACAACACTCCACCTTCCTTACGTATATGGGATATTACCGCAGTCGCATTATTCAACAAGGCGACCGCAATGCACCTGCCATGATGGTACGAGCCATGTACGAAATCTTTAAGAACATGGTCTTCAAGGACCTTGTCATCTATATCGACGATATTATTATCGTTTCAAATACCTAGGACGAATATGTAGCTATATTACGGAAGGTTCTACAACGACTCCTATGCGAGAAGTTTTGGTTGAAGGCCCGCAAATGCCAGTTCTTCACTAAACGTCCAGATATTTTGGAACATATATTAACTCCGGATGGGTTACATATGGATCCTAAGAAGCGCAAGAAAGTATTAGACTTCAAGGTTCCCAGCAATCGCTGGGAACTAGGAGGTATACTCGGGATTGTCATATTGCTAAGCAAGTTTTGTCCAGAATTGGCCTCCTGGTCAAGCACCGTATCAGAACTGCAAGGTGAAAACGCAGCCTGGGGATGGACAGATACCCATACTAAGGCAATCGAGAAAATCAAGGAACTTGTGAATTCTCCTCAGATTCTCAATCCCTGGGACCATTTCTCGGAAGTGCCAAAATACCTGATATGTGATGCTAGTGATATTGGACTAGGATCATGGATAGGACAAGGAGAACTAGGATCAATTCGACCTTGTCGATTTCATTCTTGGAAATTCAGCCCTGCACAGCTGAAGTAAACTACCTACCAAAAGGAGTTACTCGCTATAGTTGACTCCTTGAAGTTTTTTGAGGCTCAACTCTGAGACCACAAATTCACAGTTCTCACGGATCACCAACCATTACTCTCCTTCCTCTGAGCATGACAAACCTCTCAGAAGCTAGCCCGATGCCAACCTTACATGGGAGAATTCGACTTGGTCATCGAACATACTGCTGGAAAGGAAAACCTGTTGGCAGACGCTCTATCAAGAAAGCATAAATACTCCCTCAATCCTACTGAGGAACAAGACTTCATCCCTCAGAGCATTGATCCTACTGAAGACAACAGCAACCTTCAAGACACTTCTATCACTACCAACAACCTTTCTATCTCTCCCATACCAGAAGAAATCACAATGGTTTCCCGCGGCTACATCATCTTCAAGCACACGGACTGCGACTACAACAGGTGCGCAGGCCGCGACGAAAGCCTCAGTCACCACCCCTCTTGTCCCTATCTCGACGACGAAAACGATGGGGACTATGAAGATTACGACGATATCAAGGAGGGGGAAATGCATTCAGATGTGGATACTCTCTCCACCATTCCCGAAGATATCTTTGACGGGTATGATTTCGATCCTCACCCCTACGTTGTGGAACATGATCAATTAAAACGTTATCATCCAATTAGCGCTCCCGCAGATAATACCTCCTCAGTTACCAAAGATGACAATATTCCTGCCATCATTTTCGACTTTGTCAATGATGCTTGGGAACATTACAAGCAGCATCGAAAGCAACAAAATACGGACTGTCACGACTACTACTGCCGCTCGCATGGTACCTCACACCAGAGTGGGAATCGTTACTTTCCCACCACCAGATGTTCAATTTGCGGAACCTATGGACATGGATGATTGGACTGCACTCTAGCGGAGGCAGTTTATCAGAAGGAGAAGGAATTCCAGTCGAGTCAACGAGACTCATGGAAATTGAAAGCTACCACTATCCCTCCTAACAACACCCCCTCCTATGAGACTCCCGACGTTGACATTCCAGAGCTTAACATCAAAGAAGCTCCAAACAGCACTCACATGTGGTCTGCGGAAGAATGGGCAATTAGGAATGCTCCTATTGCCCGCCACGAACCATAGAGTCAACAACCCGCACAAAACAACGCATGGGACTACAACATCAAGATCGAACCAGATGAGGAAAGACCCTCCTTCCTCTCTGCTGCAGGTACCACCAGATCTCAACGTAATACAGCCTCCAGAGAAACTAGCGGATCAAACCAAGGTCATAATACCCTCCTATCCCCCACTAATCCTATGAGATATGTGCCAGGAGTGGGATTTATGCACCAACAACACCACACATCTGATGAGGAGAACAACCACGTTCAAGACCCTCAAATACAGGAGAAGACGTCAATTCGTCCTGCACCTACCGCCCCTCGTCGGTGCAGCTTCTGCAAACGCGAGGGACACTATGCATCAACATGCAAGGTAAAACGCAAGACAGACTCAGACCACAGATATAGAATCGTGCCAGCAACCAATATAGCAAAAATATACCTCGATCTCGACGACGGCCCCAAAGATGACCCTGACTTCTATCTCGTTGCTCACGTTGACAATGATAACAGAATGAGGGATCCCTACATCGCATGCATTACGATATGCCATATGTGGAGCCAGATCTTTTACACTCCAGAAGGAAAGAAAGGAGTAAGCAGTGGCGATGGGTTCTGGTACATGAAGAATGAGAAAGGAGAATGGAGGCTGGTTTTACCAAGCACGTTCAATATGAACGGTAAGAACTGCCCGAAGCTACAATCAAAGAATCTCATGATGCTATGGCATATGGCGGAGTTGAGAAACCGTTGAAATGGTTGACTGATAAGTTCATTTGCCAGGCATTTTCAATGCTCGTTAAGGAATACGTGTCGAGTTGCGATACCTGTCAACGAACGAAGTATAGCAATAAGCCACCACTAGGACAAGTAACTATGTTACATGTTCCCACAAGAGCCTGGACGGATATCACTATGGATTTTCTTAAAATGTCTCTTGTCTACACTTATTGCTCTACCATATACCTGAACATTCCTTTGGAAGATGATAATAAGATTTGCTTTTCGAGACTTTAGACAATTGTCTTTCGACAATCAGGATATATGTTTCTCATCCCAGTTTCTGATAACCTCACAGCAGAGAAGTGCACTGATACCTTTGATAAGCATGTTGCTTCTGTTATTGGTTATCCCTATTATATTGTTTTTGATCGCGACACTCTCTTTATGTCACACCATATCAAGGATTGGGAAGCAAGAAAGGGAATCAAGTTGGAACCAACTACCGCAAACCACCCTCAGATGGACAGTCAGTCAGAAATTGCCAACAAGGCAATCCTCCAAGCCGCACGAGCGTGCAAGGTCGAAGGAAATGAATGGCTGCACAAACTCTCCGAGATTCAGCTTAAGTTGAACTCTCAAGACAACACTGCAAGACAACACAGTCCATTCTTTTCACTCCCAGGCTTTGAGGCAAAGGTAGGCCCTTCTTCCTTCCCCTACCCGATCAATCCTTATACCTCTGCAGAGGAACGTTATCTTGACACCTCTCGCAATCAATACTCCTCCAAAGTCAAGCAGGTAAAACAAGCCAACAAGAAGCGGTCTGTTCCACCACTTCTTTCAACCAGCCAAAAGGTTCTACTCTCCACGGAGAACCTCAACCTCTTGAATACATCTAGGAAACTCAAACCTAGGTGGGTCGGACCTTTCCGCATCCAACATGTCAACAGGAAGCGAAACAACTATACACTCGACCTGTCAATAGAGAGTCGACTTTCTCTTATCCATAACACCTTCCACATCAGCAAGATCAAACCTTATGTTGAAAACGATTCAACCAACTTCCCAGGTCATCACGAAGAACAACTGGGTGAAGTAACTGAAGGAAGATAGGAAGTCGACCTTGTACTGGAATTTCGGACCGCTCCTCGTACTGGCAAAAGCCAATACCTGGTACGTTGGAAAGGGTACGGAAGTGATGACGATGAGTGGATCAACTTGGAAGACATCAGCCTTGAACTCGTTCAAGACTTTTGGACAAGCGGAAACTATTCCACCACCTTCAAGTAACGAAGATCCTCCAAGAAACACAAGAAGTGTCAAACGCGAGAACCCCCCAAGTCAATTGTTCAAACTGGACGGGACAGAGTTCTCGCCCTCAGTCCTGACAACGAAGACCTCACCTCCCCTGCTACCAACCTTGCAGAAAATATCTTCAATGTTTTCCCAAAGTACTGATTCACACCGGTTGACTTAACCTAGCAATCCCGCGTTCCTTCTTATTGTTTTAATTGTCGTTCTGAATTAACAATGGAATAAGGTATGGCAAACAAGGTATCTATCGGATGTTTTCATTGTTCTTTACATCATGAATGTTTACTATGGATGATTTGGAAGTTGTGTTGGTCTCCTACGGTTCATTGTGAAGATTGCTACTCCCATAACTATCGTGCTTGCACTTGTTATTTCGGACTACCTCCAGCTTGGGCAAGACAACAAGAGTAGGAAATCCTTTTAAGTGGGGAAGTGTAACGGAAGACCGTTTCTTATAATTGTCTTGGTACGCATTTCCTAGCACCTATTATGTATACCAGATAGCTCGAGCATGGTACCTTACGTACTATTACCTTGAGCATATCCGGTACTTATGTACTTTTCCTTTATCATGATGCATTTTGCATCCACACCTGTATTTCTGAGTACCGGAGGCCTGACCGCCCACATCTGTATTTATGGACATGGAGGAGTGCTTTCTTGAACGGCCAGAAAGCAGGTTTCCTAGAAAGGCCAGAAACCAGGTTTTTCAGACTCCAGAAGGCTTGGCGGCTAGTATAAGTCCTAAGCCGTTCCGCCCTTCAGGAGGAGGATTGTTAGATCAGATTACTTCAGACAGAGTTCAGACAAGCCTTAGATAGCTACAATACAGAGAGATTACACCTGTTAATTCTCTTCCCGCTTGGGAAATCTGTATGCTCTCAAAGACCCTCTGAGTCCTCGACTTAGGGGAACCAATAATAGACATACTCTATCACTCCGGTAATAGTATAAACTCCGTTAAACAACCCGCGGTGCTACTATTGGCATCGCCCATTACTGTAAGGTACTATGACCGAACTATTTAGTATACATGATAGGTGCTAGGAAATGCATACTAAGACAATTATAAGAAATAGTCTTCTGTTACACCCAACAAGCAGAAGATTAGTACTCCCATAAAGAATATATAGTATCCTAACCCCAAGAAAAACCCAAAGAGAACCACCAGTCACACCTGTCCTTACACTCCCACCAAGGACACCATCTATACCTCTCCTGCTAGAAAGAGTAGGCCTCCCTGGCAGTCCAACTCGTAAACCTTCTAGAGCTACTCCTATCATAGGCAGGAGGAATACCCCTAAGTGTAGTATTGAGGCCATCAACAAACCTGACCTCCTTAACCTTCCTGACACTACTAAAAGTAGGATCAGACTTGACAGAAGAAGGCTTTGGTCTGGCCCTCATCTGCCCAACGAAATAGTCCTTAGTACCATTATAGGAAACTGAAAAGGATTCCTCCTCATCAGGATCCACAAAAGAAGGAATAGCAGGAAGGAAACAAAGGCTTCCAAAGTCATCAGTAGTATAATTCCTGAAGATAGACATGTTTACTACATCCAGGAACAAAAAGGAAGGTGCCAAAGGTGGCACCAAAGGAAGAAGGAAGGCCATAGCTCCTAATGAGGCAAAAGCACTAGTCAAAGAATTAGTACTTTCAGAAACACCAAAAAAGGCCATACTAGCTCAACTAGATATTCCAGAAAAAGATGCTGTTCAAAAAACAATTACACTTGAAGAAAAAGGTTTAATACCAGGAAGAAGAATCAGAAGCCCAGTTGCAACAAAACAATACTGGGAAAATAATATAAACAAATGGCTCCAATACATGAACCAAGTCCAAACATATTGCTTACTTAACTAATATGAACTAAATGTTGAAGAAATAGGAATAATCTTTCCAGCATGTTTGAACTATCTGACCTTTCAAGAAGGACTAGAATTGAGCAATAAGGTACTATTAGACACAATGGAAGTAAATGCAGGATTTAAGCAAAGACCTCCTCAACCAACATATGACCTAGTAATAGGTATACCTTGGTTTGTAAAGAACTGGCCAGAAATGGAACAATACCTTATGCTAGTAACCCTATATGAACTAGGAACTCCAGAACTAGAAAATCCATGCAACAAAGATTTATAATGGGTAGAAGAGGTTGATCCATTTGTCATAAAATCTCCATTAGGAAAAGCATTAGGAAGTGGATCACAAGATAGGCCACAAACACCACAAAATAAAGGTAAAGCTACAGAACAGCAACCACAAACACCAAAGAAACAAAAGAAAGAAAAACCCTTACCTCAAAAGAAGAAAGTCCAAATAAACTAAGAACTATACCCAGAACCAAACAGTAGCTCAAACAGTGAGGATGAATCTGAACCTGGTTCAGACAGATCCAAAAACTCAGACTCTAAAGAATCAGGGACAGAAACAGATAGGTCAGTAAGAGAAAAAATACCAGAACTAAAGGAATGGGAAAAGATTACTGGCATAAAACAACATGCCAGTAAGATAAAGGAAGAAACCATCAAAAAGGCAACTAGGCTTGCAAAAATAAAAGAGCCAGAAACCTTTGATGGTAAAGCCAAGAAATAGAAGCACACAATTACCTTTGATAAATATATAGAACAGTTGGTAAGATGGCTGAAATAGCAAGGCTTGGATGTGGAAAACGAAGAAGCTTTGGAAAGGGCAAGCTTTCAATTCACTGGTATGGCTGCCAGATGGATGAAAGACTATAGTGAAAAAACCAAATCAACAAAGAGGAATATTCATGGTTTTATGGTTTTCCTGAGGAAAAAGATCATCCCATCCACAGCTAGAGAAGAACTATGGAAAAGGTATGAAGGCTGCCACCAAGCACAATTTAGACAATACAGTCCTGTCAACAGATTTGCACAACACCTGCAAGACTACCAACTCAGATGTAGAGACAATAAGAACAAAGCCGTTATCTCAGACCATGCACTCAAAATGAAATTTGTAAATAGTCTTACCTCCCTACTTAAACAACAAGTTAAATTAGCAGTTGATTGGGATATGTCATTTAAACAAATTGTTACTAAGGCAACACAAGTACAGGCTCCATGAAACAGACCCATAAACCCCACCAATGATAAACCAAAATAGAAAACCAAGTCCAGCTAGTAGACAATGGTCAGTAGGAAAAGCAATGGAATTTGTCAAGTCAAATTATAAATTCCCTGCTGAAAAGAAGAAGATTGCAGCTCCTGCAGCCAAGCCAAAAGGAGGACCAGGAGGACTGTATGGTAATTTCCCTATTGCTAGAAAAAGAAAAGATAATATGGAAAATATCTTATCTTTTGGGGAAAGAGAAAAACACAAACAGGAAGGAAAATGCTATCAGTATAAACAAACTGGTCATATGGCATTACAATGTCCACGAAAGAAACCTATGACTTCATCTTACTAAAAGATCAACCAACAACAATATCAAAACAGAAATAGAAACCCGAAGGTCAAAACTGCAGCTCTTAATATGGAATTACAGTCAGCACTAACACAGGTAATGAAAGGTCCTATACAGAGCAGAACCTTCATTATACCTGAAGCAAGAAAAGAAACCATGGCTGCAGAAATCACAATTAATTGATTCAAGGCCCATGTGTTACTAGACTTAGGTACATAAGGAGGAGACCTGATATCTAATAATTTCTATACCTTGTTTAAACTTCCATTAATACAAATGGAAAAGAAACCTCTAGAAACGGCAATCCAAGGAAGCAGATCACCTATGACAAATAAAACAATAGTGCTTATCAATGTACAAGGATATAAAGAAGAAAGAACCTGCTATGCAGCCAATCTTAGAAATTGGGATTCTATATTAGGTGAACCAGCATTAAAGAAACTAAAAGCATTTATGAATATCTATGACAATATGATAATCATACAACCCCCAGGAATGGCCAGATATGATCTCATAATGCTACAAAAAACTGGAAATGACTCAATAAGATCTGCAGCAATGTGGATGCAACCAACATGTGAAACAGCAAGTGAATCATCAGCACAACCAGATTCAGATGTAAAATATAACAGAACATCTTACTCAGAATCAATCCAAGATTATGCATATAATAAAAAAGATTATGAAGACTCATCAGACAATGAGTCAATTACTAACATGCATGCCCAACTAAGACAACTAGAAGAAGAAAGCAGATCTCTAGATAAACAACTAAGACAACTAGAAGGGGAAAGTAGATCCTGGGATGAACAACTAAGACAACAAGCTAAGATACATCTATGGTTAGACTATAAGTTTGATGAACTCATGAATAGCATGAAATCAGAAAGAAGAAGAATATTAGTGCAAGATGCCCAATACAATATCTGGGAAGAAGAAGAAGAAATTAACCCAGAATCATGGGAAACATGGTCTGACTCAGAATATGAACCTTGACCAGACCCAGTCATGTATGAAAGTGGAGACCTGATCTGGAACCACCTAACCATACAACAAGGATTTGATCCCTACTCAGAATTCCCACATCTATTCCCAATAGAGAAACCTACAGAACTACCACCATTAAGGGAACCAATGGAAATCATGCAACACAAAATAGAAGTAATAGATGGGGCTGA
>Ga0307511_10006152_pt1 | contig 12112 bp, 4 predicted proteins | sample 13_EM_MG_FD_200266 | JGI IMG/M metagenome (GOLD analysis project Ga0307511, IMG submission 200266) | Populus trichocarpa ectomycorrhiza microbial communities from riparian zone in the Pacific Northwest, United States - 13_EM | ecosystem: Host-associated > Plants > Roots > Unclassified | place...
ATAAAAATAGTAATAATAATTTTCAATATTATTATTAATATCATTGTTATAGAAAATAGTAATGAAAAAGAGTTTTTTATAATTGAGTGGTTTAATTAATTAAATTGAATAAGGTTCAATTTGATTCAATGGCTTTTCAAGAGCGGAACGGAACATGTGGAATGGAACCGGAACGTTCCGGGCGGAATTTAGCCGAAAAATCCGGAACGGACCGAGATTTAAAATGAGATGAAATTTGTTCCGTTTTGTTCCGTTTTTTGAATTGGTATGGAATGTTTCGACCATTCCAGACGGAACAGAACGGAATTAACAACCTTGATTTTAATAACTAAACTTAATTAGTGTAAGCTTCAAGTACACAGTACCATTAGCTAGCGTGGCAATTAATTGCCATGATTATCTAGAGCAATTAGATGCAATATCTCCCCAATAAAATCAGTACTTAATACACTTTTCTGGCATAAGACGACTATCTGAGTCTCTAATTAATTCTCTAATTATTTATTAATTTTTTCTATTATAATCTTTAATTGGGGGTTCGCCTCCTATATCACTATATATATATATATAGAGCACATGATCATCAACTAACCCTATAAAACACAAGAGTCAGATTCTTTTTCTTCTTTTTTTAACGATGAATAGGTTGAAAAAACAGTACTTGATGATATCAAAATCATGAAGTTTATTCAATAATACCTTAATTTACTGTATGAACTTCAGAAAAAAAAAAGATTCAACTTCCAGCATTAAAAGAAGATTGAGAAGGCAATGTTTCTATTAGTATAAGTAATTAATGGCTGTGATATATTACCTAATCTTTAATTGTTTCTATTAATTTAGATAATAGTGGTTACATCAAATATATATTAATTTGTTCTGATCAGGATGAAAAGAGGGTTCAACATAAAATCCTAGCTTTGAGCAGGCCGAAGCCTTTGAAAAATTCAAAGGAAATAGAAAGAAGAAAGAAGAAAGAATTCCCTTTAAAAAGATATGGATACTGACAGCACCTTCTTCTTATTAAGAAAGAAAATAGAAAAGTTGAGTTCAAATTAAAGAATTAAAATAATGTTTGTATCGGTGGTCCAACCATGCTTTTATTTTAAATTCTTTTTTTAATATTTTTAAATCATTTTAATACATTGATATTAAAAATAATATTTTTAAAAAATAATATTATTATTTTAATATATTTTTAAATAAATAATATCATAAAATAATTACCATCACAATATCAAAACCTCCCCGTATTCAATGCCGCCGCCTCCTTTCATTTGCGAGCTGTTCTTCTAGGATTTTTTTTCTTATTTTTTTTTTATAGCAAAGCTAGCTTTCATTTGTCACATAAGTTTATTCCTTATTAGAGAAATATAGATGCAGAAATATTCTTCGATCAAATTATATATCAAGTATTAAAAAATAATATAAAATTATTATTGATTATTTAAGATTAAAATAAATATTACTTGATATACTATTATAATTTAATTAACCTAATTCCATACTCTTTATCCTTCTAATTAAATTTATAAAATCTTAAAATAATACATTTGTGAGTCTATATAATTAATTTTCAAGTAAAAGATATTTCATTAGAAGAAAACGAATAACATAAAATTATAATTAAAACCTCATTTAATAATTTAATTTCTCAAACTAAAATATATTTTTAATTAATACAATATTTGGCTAGACAAGAAATTAAGCATACCCTAGTTAGTAAAATTTGATAACAAAACTCCATTGATTAGCCAGCACAGTAGGGCTACGCAGCAAGAATTTCCTGAAATGGTGGTAGGGTATGCCTATTTTTCGATACAAACCATCCACCAAACACAAACTCAAATTGAAACCAAACACAAACTCAAATTGAAATTTATTTTTTATTAATATGAATTATTGTATCAGCTTTCATGCATCTTGATTAATTTCACGGGTCCTGAAATTAACGATCATATAAGTTTTTAATGGTTCTGAGATTTGTGAGACTCGAACTGATAATTTTTAAAAAGCAAATCTAGAATGTGACCAGTTAAACTATACTCCATATAATTAATTGGATTTATTTTTAATTCTAGGAGGAGAGGAGCCTCTATCCAATTCAAAGACGGAAAAAAAGAAGAAAAAAGAGCAGAAAATATTATTGGTGTGCCCGCCAAGCAAAATGGATATACAAAACAAAATAATGGAAAGAAAGGTAGAATCTTCTCTGACTTAAAAACAATTGCATTATTGTTTTTTGGATGGACCATGAAGCATCCATCATGGCTCCCTTGTCAAAGGCCCTATCCTATATGAACAGTCGTTGATTGCTCAGTGAATTGTCTTTTTTAGTCCTGTAATTTTCAATATACTCATAGCTTAGTCCTTCATGTTTTAAGATTTTTAAATCAGTTCCTTGACTCTTGTTGATTTATGTCTTCTTGAAATGTCAATTCGTTCTCTCTAAACACTTATAGCGTTGGTTTTTATCTAAGGATTTAAATTGCTCAATAATAAATTTGAATAATTTAGATGTTTGAATAATACATAACAGTTTAAAAGGTTGTATTTAGTTAATGCCTAATATTATAAATAGATATAGATAATACAAAAACATATTTGGATGAAGAAACATATAAAAAGATATGAAATAAATATGTTTTTATAACAATTTTAAATTGAATTTAACAAGGAAACATGTCTCTTCTGTTTAAATTTACAGTCTCCATCTTTTCTTATCCAAGACAGAGCCAAACGTTACCTTGAATAGCCAAGAGACTCCTTTTTGTTTCTGTAGCTTTTCAAATATGAAGGACCAGGTTATAGTCCTATTGAAACTCGGGGACTAAGATATAATTAATTTGCTCTTGATTATTTAAGCACTTCTCTTGCTATATATATAATACAAAAAAAGTGTAGACTTGTTGAAGGACTTTTGTATCGTGATCAATTCTGTGGAGGTGAATAGAGAACCAATTATGGGAAAGTTCAAAAGTGTTTGTGTCTTTTGTGGAAGCAAGTCAGGGAATAAAAAGATATTCAGTGATGCAGCCCTTGATCTTGGAAGGGAGCTGGTTAGTATAGTACTCCTCACTCTCTTTCTTTCAGCTTTTTTTTTTTTTTGAATTTGGAGGGTATTTTATGAAAAGGGGAATTCGCAGGTTGAAAGGAAGATGGATTTAGTGTATGGAGGAGGGAGTATTGGACTGATGGGGCTTGTTTCTCAGACTGTTTATGATGGTGAATGCCATGTCTTAGGGTAAGACACCAATATCTTGAATCATGGTAAATGCTTATATATATATAGTCATTATACTCTTAATTCATTTCGTTATTAATATTTTTTTGTTTTTGTTTTTTGGATAGTGTTATCCCAAGAGCTCTTGTACCGATTGAGGTATGTGAACCCTCAACTCCACACTCACTTCACTCTAATCCTTCTCATGCACATGCATGCTTGCATGAATGATTACGATTTGTTCTCAGATTTCAGGTCACACAGTTGGAGAAGTGTTGATTGTATCCGATATGCACGAAAGGAAGGCTGAGATGGCTCGGCGAGCTGATGCTTTCATTGCTCTTCCTGGTATTTACATGTTCAAATCTCACAAGCTTCAAGCATTTTTAGTGTTGATGAAAAGAAGATTGTTAACTGCTTACTGTTCTCACTGGGTTTTTTTGGGTTAATCAATGAAGGAGGGTATGGAACCTTTGAGGAGTTGCTTGAGATGATAACATGGTCTCAGCTTGGAATCCATAACAAGCCAGTAAGTAATTAATTTTGCATCTGTTTTATCTTCATATGATATCTTCTACTTGTTACATAGAGAAATTAATCCACGTACAACTTGTAAGAATAATGTGTAATTTCCTCGAAAGAAGCAGCAATGAGCTAGCTAGCTAGCCAGCAGCCTCATCTTTGAAAAGCTTTAATTCCCATGGTTAAGAAATTACAAGTTTTGTAAACGATCGTAGACGATATTATAAGTGGCCAAGTTGTAAGGCAAGTCAGAAGTACCCTACTAGTTAGCCTCCACTTGTTATTGTTACTAATGAAAAATCCAAGATCCAATCTCATATCTATAAAAAAATGTATTAGTGATGCAATTTGAGTCATTATAATGCTTTTGACATTGATTAGTTGATTGGATTAAGGGGCTAATTAATCTTGAAAATATGATCAAGCTCAATAAGTTTATATCAGAAATGGAAATCGGGATCATAATATACACAATTATGGAAGGTCATATGAAAGGGGTGGGGGTGTCGAGATTGGTATGGTGCTGAGAGGAATGGGATGTTTTTTGTTTTTGGTTTAGGAACACGGATTGCATCGCAGCTGTGCCCTCGTTCCCATATGAACATTAGCTAGGATTCAAGCTCCGGTAGGTAGCTGGAGTGCTAAAACTTTCAAATCCCATATTTCATAAACCAAACACTGATCAGGAAACGGGATTAAAAGGCCATTTTGATGATGTTGAAAAAGCTAATCACTTTTCTAAAAGCTATTGTTTCATTAAAAGTTATTCAAAACCATCAAATCAGGGAAGATATTAGCAGTTTGTGACCTTGTGGTTATCAGTCTGGCTATTGGCAGTAAACTTGACAATCGTCCAAATACTGAGGGGGCTAGCTGGCTGGGGGATCATGAATAAGACTTGACACCCATTTTTAGGCACGTGGTTAAAGCTTAATCTTTGCTTTAGCAAGTGTTTGTTTTCAGTGTTTTTAACTGCTCATTGTCAAAGCAATCAGTAGGAGATGCAATGTATGCAACTCAAATGAAGTTGAGCCTTAATTATTTGACAAGAAGTGATAACAGGGCAAAGGGAGGCTTGACTTTCTTAGCTTCAAGAATTTTAATTTAATGTTTAAATCAATCATCTTCACCAGCAACTAATTTGTTTCAATGCGTGAAAGATAATATAAAAATACTCTGACTGGTTAAAAACAACGTCGGTTTTAAGCTCACATGATGGTAAAGTATTTGTGACTGTCTCTTAGGCTGCTGTGGGATTTCAAAATTGACTTTCTACATTCTCTACAATTGGCTTTTAGGGTGGTGATTCATGTAAGTGTTTTTTAAAAAATTAAAATTTTATTATTTTTTTCTTTGCTCGAGCAAATTAATATTTTTTAATAATTAATGGTGTGGCAAATTACCTCTAATTAGGTGGGACAGTATAAGAAAATGGTGTGGCAAATCACCACCCTAGCTTCTAAGAACTTACATGAGGTGAAATTGTTGTTCTAGGATATCAGCAGGGGGGTTGGTGAAATTATGTGGAATGAATTTCAACGATTTCTTTGATAAGCATTGTTGAATCTCTCTCCCTATTTCTCAAATTAATTGGGGAAAAAAATAAATACAGGTGGGTCTATTAAATGTTGATGGGTACTATGATAGCTTGCTTGGGTTTTTTGACAAAGGCGTAGAAGAAGGATTTATTGGACCTTCAGCCAGGAACATTGTCATATCTGCAAGGACGGCTACAGAGCTAATCCAGAAAATGGAGGTACAAACATGCACTTCTCATCTCATATGCTACAGATTATATGCCGGTTCTCTTGCTTTAACTCTTCGTTTAATGTGTTCTTTGTAGGATTATATACCTCTCCATGAACAAGTAGCACCAAGTCATAGCTGGAAAGTAGAAGGATGCAATGGAAATTTGTAGCTGTTCGCTTCTTCAGATCTTCAAAGAGGAAAAATATTTCTCTTCTTCTTGTGATGATAATTTTACAACTGATTGCTTGAAGTACGTGTGCAAGCCTCCCCAACGTAAATTGAAGGATATAATGCACAAAAATGATGTATTAAATAGGAATAAGTGGTATTTATGCATGCAAAACCCTCTTGTGATGGCTATATTTTTTACTTCAGAATGAGTACATCACTTGGAAACAAAATGCAGACTAGCTTTTGTTAGTTTTTGGTGTAAACCGAGATCTCACAGAAGATATGCTTTATGGTTGAAGTTCAGTCCTGGCACTCAGGACCATGCCTGGGTTCTCACAGCAGAGTTGATTGTAAGGCAAAAGCAGAAAACATTCACTTGCTTTAAGCATACAGAAGTGAATGATAACTACTAGTTCTACTACTGATAAATTCACACGTACAGGCCATAAACATCTCAATAATCTCACATACAAGCATCACATAATTTCCTGTAATTTTCATGAGCTAAGATCACTACTCATCAAAGTGGAAATAACGCTACCTGCTAGTTCTGGAATGGTACATAGTCGACACTGCATGCAGGAGCAGGTGCAGGAACGTCCTCATGAAGTCACAACAAGGAAACGGGTAAGATTCTCACTCCGATTCTGTTTCGGATTGGAGTAAAAGCTGATCTCTCCTTTCAAACCTTCGAGTAGTGAGAGATACAACATGCAACCCAATTTCGGATGAATTAACGAAAACCTAAAGAAACTCTTTCTCAACCTTTTAACAACCATTTATAAGAAATCCAGTATATTTTACTTCAAAAACATCAAATGGATACGCCACAGGAGATGGGAAATAAAAACAGCATAAATACAGATGCATGCACAGCTTGCTATCAATGTGATGAAATGAAAAGGTTCTTGATTCACTTTGAGAAAAAAGCACAGAGCAGATAAAGACCACGAAAATGAATTTATATTTTACAGATATAGAGTTGTCATGATCAACAGGAAATGCCAATGGCCAATGAAATAAAAGAACAATCAAATAAATAAAAAATAAAGGTCTAAAATGAGCTCAATTTGTATCATTCCGTGGCTGAATCAAGAAAACAAGTGACGTGAATCATTTTTATGGAAAAGAAAAAAAGTAGCACCCAAACCTCACTAGCATGTATTGATTCCATCCTTGCAGTCACTGGTCAAGTTATAAAATGTTTCCACGCGAGTTTTTGCTTTGTAAAGAACCTCAGTATCCACAGCAACTCTCATGTATCCGTCAAACTCAACTGGGTGACCATTATTCAAAAGAATTTGCCCACGATTCCTTGTAATCACCAATTAAATGGACCTTGAAGTGAGACCTCAATTTATCAAAGTAATTGTAGAATGGCTCATTGGTTGCTATATACAGATTCCTCCAAGGTTGAATCATCCCTTGAAGCTTTGTAACAAGCTCGTAGGGTCATGTATCGGCATCCAAATGTGGCCAGAGCTCTTTATTTTGAGCTTTCTCCCCACGAACCACATGTACCAAAATCCCAGTCCATTCTCCCACTGATGTCTGTAACTATATTCATCAATCTTTTTGATTACCAAACTGCATGCCACGGTCTCTGAATGTACTTTGCAGCCCGCCATTCACACATCCTATGCCAATAATTTTCTGGCTCCTGACCATCAAACTGCCTCCATATGATTGTGCTCTTAACTTTCCTTGGTTGCATTGGTGTCATCTTATGGGCCACAACCTTCTTAACTGGAACTTTCTTCCTACGGGAGCGATTCCATTTCTTCCAATCTCTCAAAAATTCACCCTCTTCGGCAATTGACGCCGCCTCCTTAAGATGCTCAAAATCAAAATAAAACCTAAAATCGTCCCCTCCTGATCCTTCCCATCCGGATTATAACTACCTCCCAAGCACATGCTCAAGTCCATGACAAATGTCCTGTTCAAATACATGGCCTCCCCCAACCCCTATAAGAACTCACACATGTACTGATTCATTCCCTTACAATAATCCCCTCCTCTAGAATAACTTCCCATTTCTAAAGTTCGTTTCTGATCCCAATCTTGGGATTGTCTCATTTATCTCATTGTCCTGAACCAATGGTGCAACTTTCGGATTATTTCTACCACTCCTGGAGGAATTAACTCTAATCCTTCTGGCGTTGAAACCAGAATGCCAACCATCAGCATGCACAATTTTGTAAGAACAATTCTCTTCAATTACAAACTTAAACCTCCTAAAATCCCAATACTTCCTCTACGACTTCTCTTTCTTTCTTATTCCCAAACGTCCATGACACGTCACACTCATCCTGCTTCGATCCATTAACCAGAGTTGGATAATCCAAAAACACAACTGACTTAAACAGCCACAAATTGAACTTCTCAACCGTAATCCAAACCTTTGGATCCGAACAATTCACTACCTCCAAATCCTCACGACCAGATGACTTGAGGGTCATATCGCTCACTGCCTCCTCCTTTTTCTTGACCACCTCCTCAGTAATCGGCTTGATATCAGCAGGAGGAGGGACAGCAGGGGCAGTCCCAGTTTGCAAATCCTCACCAGTTTTGACAACAGAATCATCAATTTTAAAAGTGGCATTCTCAGTTTGTGTAAGGAGTTTTGTGAAAGCTGGAGCTGATTCCAGCCATGGATTTGGTGGTTGGTAAGTGATTCCAGTAACAGTAAATATCAAAACTGAGACCACAAACACTGAGAAGCATAAATTACTTGTCAACTTTATCAGTTTCTGCCCTATATGATCAGCTCCTAGATTGGTTTCTTTCATGGGTTTTCTCTAACCTTTAAAACCCAAATCCAAAATCTACTCGGATCTTGAACTCAATCCAAAAAAACAAAAACAACCCAAGTATTCTTAGACCAAATCCAATAATGGGCTACCTTCAAAATCCAATCTTTTCTTAACTAATAACAGAATCAAGTACAGGCAAAAACAGGAAAACAAAGCAAAAAGGAGACCGCTAAACAAGGTTTCACTTAAATTGAAATGAAGAGAGTGAAAGCAGTGAAAGAGGATGTACCGATTAATGAGGTGAATTTAAATGGAGAGAGTGAAAGCAGTGAGATCTAATAGGAATTCAGCATAAAGTTAAGAACTTTAATGGAGAGGAAGAGAGAATGGAGTGTTTGTGTTGAAAGTGTGAAGCTTTGGTTAGAAGGAAAGAAGAGACTGCTGTCAACTGTGATTTTTTATTGTCTGAAAGTGAAGTCAGATAAGAGTGACTTGGAGACAGAAGGACAGGCCCTTGTGTCTTACAAGTGAAATATTAGAGGTGCCTTGTCAGAATCATAGATTTGTACACCTTATAGGGAAAAATCAAATTAAGAAAGATCAACGGCTTATTGGATTGGGATGATGATGGATTAGTGGAATTTGATTGCATTATGTTTATCAAAACTCAGATTTTGAAAATCTGAACTATCCCTATCTAATTAGAACTAGAAACAAATTAAATATTTTTTAACCACATTTTTTTTCAAGTTATTACCAAGGCTAAATTAGGGTAAAATATGTAAGATGAGTGGGAATTCTTGAATTTGGATATGATCTACTCAAATTTATGAATGAATTTAGTATATCTACTTTACCAAAAAACTTACTTCACTTCTTATACTTTTTGGTTTTCCTACTTGAGCTCTTCTACATTAAAGATCTATTAATATCAAGCACACTTATTTAAAAAAATATGTTTTGATGCGACAATGGTTTAAAAGCTTTTTATAAGATAGTTACATCACATGATAAAAGGAATAATAATGTGTTTTATTGGAGAGATGAAAATATAAATACATATAAATTTATTTATAAAATAATTTATGAATGAATTTTTATATTTTTAAAATAAAAAATACAAGAGGATATATATTTCTTTTTATCTTCAATATCTTTATCTTTATCTTTTCAATTTCAAGACAGCAGCCAAAAGTTGCCGCTTACAATCTCATATTTTCTTATTAATAGATAGAATTAAAATCGTTAGATTCAACCATTAACATCACAATGTGTTGATATATCCAAAAAAAAAACCAAAAAATGAATCTGTCTCATAGTACGTAGTTGCACAAATATAATCTTCTTGATTTTGATAATGAATCATGAAATTTTTCTTTACTTATTAATAATTTTGTTAAGGAATAATAATTGGCTCAAGAAATCTTCAAAGTCTAATCTGGAGGTTTTCTAGAGCTGCTGGTTACAATGAAGCAAACCTCTTATAAAAATGAGCTTGTAGATCATCGTGTAGTTTTACATGACAAGCACCGTCAAGAGGGGAGCCTAATTCCTACAGAAAATTAATCAGTACGATCAAGAAAAAACAAAGAACTAAAATAATACTGCAATAAACTCACATTTCTAGATAGATATTTCATATCACCTCTCGTGTGTACTGTCGAGGGATAGAGCACTAATCAGTAGGGTGTGCCCTTGAGTTAATCTGGCCCAGTACGCAAACCAAATGCAGTGAGTTGATGGAAAATCCACAATTTTTCAAGGATAAACTTGACAGACAGTTGAGTTTAAGATAAGCAAACCATCTGCTGGTAGCTGTCTTTCAAGCCAATTTTTATTCCCCCAGCCTCGGAGTATACCTGCAATACAAAATGAAGAAATCTACTTCACAAACTTTCGATTTCCAACAGTATAACACAGTCATTTCTTGTATGCTTCAATAGCAACACTCGGCATGCCTTTGTTTTTTTCTTTTTCTTAGATGACTTGGCTGAACAGTTATTACAGTTCTCTTCTTCGAAGCCGGGAAAACCAAGAACATCCAATGTGTTGGGCTCTAAAACACTCTTAACATAGTTATTTATGCCTATACAATTTTCTAAGGCTTCCCCTGATGTCCGAACAGCTATAACATAAGCCTCTTTTAGATGAAGACCCCTCTTTGCCCGGCTCGTTAATTTGCATAAATCGGTGAAACATTGTACCCTATAATGAAGAAGACTGTTTGATATACTTTATCAGCAGCTTGACCAATCCTTTGTCCAACGCTTCAATGTGCAGTGTGAGGGTATGTTGGAAACACCAGGCATTTGAAGAGCAAGAATTGCGTGTTTACAGAGAAAACCTCTGTATTCAAAAGAACGACATAAACGACAAATATCCAAGGCTGCTTTATTCCATGCTACAAAAAGTCCCGATGTTCGTCAAAATCATCAACTCGAAAGTTAATAGATGCGTCATCTTCACCTTCCTTTCGCAGATGACATGAAACTACTCCCAAAACCTCAACCTGAAATTTCTAGAAAATGGCATCTGTATGTAATGTTGATGCTTGTTTCTCAAAAGATGAGAGGGATCTTCATGCAGGCTGTTTGTTTTATGTTTCAAAATCAGCTTTGGCTTCCATCTCATACCTGTCTTCCGAAAATGCTTTCTACTGCTCCATGAACTCCTTGAATGTAGCTTCCCTGTGAATGGACTTGTCAAAAAAAAAAGGCAATGCTTCCAGATTGCTCAGTTGTGGACATTCCAGATTTCTCAACCATCCTGCACCATCTCTTTTCAGACCGCTCATCTGATCAAGACCGTCAAATACTTTTGTTGAATTTCAACATGAAAATTGCACTTTGATTAATAATAATAATAATAATAAAGTTGAATAAAATGGACTGGAATTGGCCATTACTACACAAATTGGAGGACCAATACGGGCAAGGTTGCAAAAGATGGCAGTTTAATTTTGTCAATTAAGGGCCTAATTAATGAACAATGAAAGGTTTAAGAGTTTAAAATAGCGATTTGGAGGAGCCAAGGATCTAATTGAAAGTTGGAAGGATTTATTTGGTTTGGTCAAAGGTTTAATTGAAAGGATAATCAATTTTCAAAAGGAGATTTGGACAAAAAATGAAGGAATTAAAAGTTTAAGGGTTTGATTGAAGTCTGGAGTAGCATAATTAATTGAACCAGGGGTCAGATTGCAAGAAATTTAAGATTTAAAGGTCAATTAAGGGTCTTATTGAAGAATTTCAGAAACGAGGACTATAGTGGAAAAGAAGCCAGACTTGGAGAAGCGAAGTTTGTTAAATCAAGGACTAGATTGCAAGCAATTCAAAGCTTAAGAGTCAATAAAGGACCATGTTGAATGATTTCGATAAGATAGACTGCTTTGCAAAAGGCGCTTAAATATAAGGATTCTAATTGAAATACCAGGGATGCAATTGAAAGGATCTTAAAATTACGAGAGTAATTGAGGGGTTTGACCAACCAACATATTTCTCAAGAACAAGGACTGAAAGTGAGTTGAAAACAGATCGATCCACGACATCGATATGGGCATAACCAACATTCCTATTTTGAGAGATGGCTTGATTCTATAAGCAGACAGCCCTATTTATACTGGCAAGTTTCTTGGATCCTTATTGCTGGACTTTCAATTTTAGACATGATCAAGATTTCGAAGCTGAACTTTCATATG
>Ga0307511_10006153_pt1 | contig 12112 bp, 11 predicted proteins | sample 13_EM_MG_FD_200266 | JGI IMG/M metagenome (GOLD analysis project Ga0307511, IMG submission 200266) | Populus trichocarpa ectomycorrhiza microbial communities from riparian zone in the Pacific Northwest, United States - 13_EM | ecosystem: Host-associated > Plants > Roots > Unclassified | place...
TCGGTGTGTACGAGATGCGGCTACGGTTCCAGATCGCATTGATCTGGTCGTAGTGCAGCGGCGCGCCGTAGATCGACGGAAATCGAAAGGTCACTTTTCGAACTCCGGGCCAGTAGAGGAATCCAGGCGTGCGTACCCTGCCGGACATGAATCCATAGACGCGTAGTCCCGCCTGCTTGGCGAGATAGCGCGAGGAACGAACGCGATCACCGTAGATCTGGCCGGCAAAGGTGAAGTCGAGATCCTTCGCTCTGTCGAAATCGCCGAAGCCGTCGAAGCAGCCCCACTGGCTCAGGCGGAGATTCGGATGGCGCTCCCGGTTCTGTTCGTAGATGTGACGATACGTCGTGAACATGAACGTGAAGAACGGCGCCATCAGGCTGGTCTGCGGCTCCCAGGCAAAGTCGTCATCGCTGTTCCAGGCAATGGTCGGCGCGTACCGTCCCGCCTCACGCACGGATTCGCCGATGTCCTTCACGGTTTGACATGCGGTCTGATAAACGATCGCGTCATAGCCGCCTCCGCGCACCCTGGCCAAAAGCCTCTCCGCCGTGACCGCGGGACCGGATTGCTTGTTCATGAGGAAGTGATCGAAGTGCTCGACCTCGTGGCCGAGCGCGCGCAACGGCTCGGTGAAGGCGATGTACATCGGCTCCACGGTGTTGCTCTGTCCGTAGTAGCCCTTCGAAACGCAGGAAAGGATCCTCATCGAGGAGAAGCCTCGCCGTTACGCCAGTAGGACGAGGTCGGATCGATGGCACGGACCGCCGCCACGATGCCATGCGCCGCGCGGTAGTCGTCGACGGCCTTCCTGCAATTCGGAAGCACGTAGTCATCGATGATGCAGTACCCGCCCGGCGACAACTTCGGATAGAGCGCGTTCAGCGCGTCCATGGTCGATTCGTACATGTCGCCGTCGAGCCGCAGGATTGACAGCGCACCGATCCCGGCGTTCGGCAGCGTGTCCCGGAACCATCCTTTGAGGAACACCACCTGGTCGTCGAGCAACCCGTAGCGCTCGAAGTTCTTGCGCACTTGCTCTTCGGAGACCGCCAGGAAACGGTGGAGGTGATGGATGTCGCCGGCATCGTGCGGATACTTCTCCGCATCGGGAGCCGGAAGCCCCTGAAACGAATCGGCGACATAGACGCGCCGGTCGCCGACGCCATACGCGCGGAGCACGCCGCGCATGAAGATGCACGCACCGCCGCGCCAGACGCCGGTCTCGATGAGATCGCCCGGTACCTGGTCGCGCAGGACCGATTCGATGCAGTCCTGCAGGTTGTCGAGACGGCGCAGGCCGATCATCGTGTCCGCGTAGGAAGGCCAGTCGGCTCCCTCCTCGCGCTGGGCCGCGGTAACCCGGGCCGGCCTCACGATCTCCAACCCAACCGCACCCGCCAGACGCACCGCCGCCGCGACCACCGCGCGTTTCCAGGCAGACCGCGCATAGTTGAACGTGGCGATCGAAAGCGGCGGCTCCGGCCAGAGCGAGAAGGAGAGCGCTTTCTTCAGCAGGTCGAGATAGAGGTGTTCAGGCGTGGTTTTCATCGATTTTTTCATTCGTCCTGGGACGAAGCGCGGTATCTCTAAGCATTCGCTTTTCCCACAGTCGCCGCAGATGCTGTCGGATGCGGCGCTTCGGATCGATCGTCACCAGCAGCGTGTAGGCAAGGTACTTTTTCCACTCCCAGCTCCCGAACGTCCATCGAAAAGCGAGCGAGGCATCGAGAAGCGCCTTCTGCCAGCCGGGCAGGTCGCTGCGCTGGATGCGCATCGCGTAGGCGCGGCCGGCAGCGGCGTAGACCACCAGCCCCCTGGCGAACGTGCGATACGGAATCTTCGACGAGATGCCTCCCACCCGCTTGTGCAGGAGAACGTCGGGAATGGAGATCACGCCGCCCTGCAGCGCCATCTCGAAAAGGAACAGCAGATCGATCTCGTCCCACTCGTCCCCGAGAATCGGCCGGTAGAGCAGTGTGCGCATCATCGGCTCGCGCCGGTACATCCCGGTCATCAGGTTTCCATAACCGCGCCACAGCATCCGATTCGCGTTCCGCAGCCGCGGCAACGGCTCGCCGGCGAAGTATTGATGCGACATCTCGCGCACTACGACGTCGTTCTGATCGATGAGGTCGACGCGGCACGCCACGAGCGAAAGCGACGGGTAGCGCCGCATCTCGGTCAGAAGCCGTTCCAGAAAATCCGGCTCGTAGATGTCATCGTCGCCGGCCAGGATGACGAACTCGCCGCGGGTCATGGAGAGGACGCGACTGCAGTTCCCGCCGAGGCCGAGGCGTTCTTCATTGCGGAAATAGCGGATGCGCGGGTCGGCGCCGGCGTAACGCCGGCAAACCTCGCCAGTGCCGTCCGGCGAAGCGTCGTCCGAGATGAGGATCTCGAGGTCCTGCACCGTCTGGCGCAGCAGCGAATCGAGCGTCCGGCCGATCAGATTCGCACGGTTGTACGCAGCGATGGCGATGCTGACCAGCGGACTGCTCTCGATCGCGCTCATCGTGACACCGTCTCCAGGACGCCGTTGGCTACGGCCCATTCATAGGCGGAGCGGAGACCGTCGCTGAGCGGAATGCGCGCATGCCAGCCGAGCGCGTTGATCCGCGAGACGTCGAGCCGCTTGCGAAACGTCCCGTCGGGCTTCGACGTGTCGAAGACGATCCGCCCTTTGAAACCGGTGACTTCCGCGATCATCCGGGCCAGGTCGGCGATGGCGCAGTCCTCGCCGGTACCGACGTTGATGAACCGCGTCTCTTCGTAAACGTCCATCAGCAGCACCAGCGCTTCGGCCAGATCATCGACGTGCAGAAATTCGCGTCGCGGCAGGCCGCTCCCCCACACCGTCACTTCGTCCACGCCAGCCGCTACGGCCTCGTGGAAGCGGCGCATCAGGCCGGCGATGACGTGCGAATCGACGGGATGAAAATTGTCGCCAGGACCGTAGACATTCGTCGGCATGGCGGCGATGAAGCGCTTGCCATACTGCTTCGCGTAGTACTCGCAGAGTTTCAGTCCGGCGATCTTGGCGATCGCATAACCCTCATTCGTCGGCTCGAGTGGCCCGGTGAGCAACGCATCCTCGGTGATCGGTTGTGGCGCCTCCCGAGGAAAAACGCAGGAGCTGCCGAGAAAGAGCAGCTTCTCGACTCCTTGCTCGGCAGCGGCGTGGATCACGTTCGCGGCGATGACGAGATTCTCGTACAGGAAATCGGCCTGCCGGCGCGAGTTGTCGAGAATCCCGCCGACGCGCGCGGCGGCGACGAAGATGCACCGCGGCGCTTCCCGGCGGATGAATTCGTGCACGGCGCGCTGGTCGCGAAGATCGAGCTCGTCGCGCGTGCGCGTGAGGATGTCCGAGCGCCCCTCGCTCTGCAGCCTGCGCATGATGGCCGACCCGACCAGGCCACCATGTCCGGCAACGTAGATCGGTCCGTTCGCTTTCATCCTGCGGTCCGCCGGGAGAGAGAGCCAATCATGTTGAAGAGCATCGAGCGCGAGGTCTCCGTGGCCATCACCGTCGCGCCGAAAGCGGTCAGGCCGCTGACGGCGAGATACGCGAAAAGCGGCACGCGATCGAGGCCGGCCGGCATCATCAGCCGGGCCACACCGACCACCGCAAAGGCTGCCACCATCGGAAGGAGCACGTCTTCCAGATACCAGCGGCCCATCTCCCGCGGAATGAGACGGCGGTGCATCAACGGAACCATGAAGATCACGTAGCCGAGGTTGAGTGCGGGCCAGACAGTCGCCGCGCCGAGCGCGCCGCGAAGATAACTGAGGCTGATGAGTGCAGGCACGAGGACTACCGCGCTGATGACGGTGTAACCGAAGACGAGTCCGGTCCAGCCGCTGGCAATCTGCAGGGTGTATGGCGCATACATCAGGGCGTTGAGCATCGTACCGAACATCAACAGGACCACGATGGGCGCGGTGCGCGCCGCTGTGGCCGGATCGCCGGTCCAGACGAAGAGCGCCTCGCGCGCGAACAGCACCACCAGCAGCGCCAGCGGCACCGTCAGCACGGCCAGCAACTGGGCCATACGGTGATACAGCACCGCCAGCCGGGCCTCGTCGCCGCGAGCAAAGAGATCGGCGAACTGAGGGAAGAAGGCCTGCTGAACCGGCACGACGAAACGCAGCAGGTTCGAGGCCGCGCTGTTGGCCAGCATGTAGTAGCCGAAGATCGCCAACGGCAGGATGCGGCTGAGGATGACCTTGTCGATCTGCGTGGTCAGCAGCACCAGGATCGTCGTTCCGGTCATGCCCATCAGGAACGGCCGCAAGCGGAGGAGCACGTCGCGCCGGAACCATGGGCGTCGCGGCCGTTCGCCGATGTAGTGCCAGAGGACGACGGCAAGCGTGCCGGTCTGCAACGCGCTGGCGATGATCTGCCAGACGAAATACGCCACCACCGTGCGCGAGACGAACATCAACACCAGCACCGATCCGGCGCTGCGGATCGTTCCCATCGTGGCATTGATGGCGTTGAGCGGAACCTGATGCTGCAGACCGACCAGCCCTCCCGAGTAGAGGCTCTGCGGCCACTGCACGGCGATGACCAGGCCCATGATCAGGACGGCGGTCTGCACTGATTCCGCAGTCAGCACGGCCGGTTTGACCCAGTGATGGGCGATGAGCGGGGCGAGAACGGCAACTAGCAGACCCGAGAAGCATGCGATCGACCAGTGAACGATCTCCAGCGTCCGCACCACTTGCGCATTCGTTTCGCCCTCTCCCCGCCCGACCGCGCCAGCGAGATCGCGGCTCAGCGCGGTGCCCAATCCTGCTTCGAACGGCAGCAGCAGCGACAACAGCGTGGCGAAAATGCCGACCAGTCCGAACGCCTCCACTCCCATGAGCCGGAGACAGATCGGAAGGACCGCGAGCGACAGGAGAGCGCTCCAGCCACTGCCGGCGAAGTTCGCGATCAGGTTGCGCTTGAGGAGAGTCACGGTTTGAAGATCAGTCCCTGACCGGTGGGCATCGGCAGAACTCTGACGCCGCGGTGCGCGGCAAAGGAATCGAACTCGCGCTTCTGCACTTCGTGAGACGGCCATCCGTAGTCATCAAGGACGATCACCGCGCCGCTCGACATCCTCGGCCAGAAGTATTCGGCGGCGGCGATCTCCGGGACGGCCGCGTTCATGTCCAGCGACAGGTAGCAGACCTTCTCTGCCTTCACCGCTGCCAGTGTTTCCGGAACCATGCCCGGGACGATGACGACGTTCGGAAAGTCGCGGAACGTCGTCCGCACAGCTTCGAGCGTTTCGCCAAAGTCAGCCGGCCTCCGGTGGTGGCGCTCCTCGTCGGTCAGGCTCGCGTCGGGGAAGCCGGCGAACGTGTCGAGGAGGTAGAAGCGCCTGTCCGGCATCGTCTCGAAACCGATGTAGTCGACGATCATGCGCGACATGGCGCCGCGATAAACGCCACATTCGACGAAATCGCCTTCCAGATCGCGCCCTTTCAACGCCGCCCAGCAGGCCACATACGCTCGATAGTTGATCTGGGTGTCGTTGAGGATGCCCGCCTGACGGCCGAGAGCGAACGCCTCCACGAACTTCGGCTCCTGCAGAAAATCGGTGTTGCAGGTCGTGTACAGGCCATCCTGCCGGTAGGTCAGCTTCCCTTCGATCAGCGAATAGCCGCGGAGCCGGTAGATCGGCTGAAGGATGAAATCCGGCAGGATCTTCTTCAGCAGGTCTTTAGCGGTGTTCGTCATTGAAGCTGTGCCTCGCGTCTGGCCAGCTCCATGTCGGCGTCAACCATCAGGTCGACCAGTTGCTCGAACGTCGTGGACGGCACCCAGCCAAGCTTTACTTTCGCCTTCGACGGATCGCCGAGCAATTCGTCAACTTCGGCGGGTCGGAGATAGCGAGGGTCGAGCTCGACGAGAACGCGGCCGGAGCTGTCGACACCTCTCTCCTCGGCGCCCTGACCACGCCATTCGATCTCGATTCCGGCGCGGGCAAAGGCGCGCACGCACATCTCGCGCACCGTATGCATCTCGCCCGTGGCGATGACGAAGTCGTCCGGCTGCTCCTGCTGCAGCATGCGCCACATGGCCTCGACGTAGTCTTTGGCAAAGCCCCAGTCGCGACGGGCGTCGAGATTGCCGAGGTAGAAGCGATCCTGCAGTCCGTACTTGATGCGGCCAACAGCGCGGGTGATCTTGCGGGAAACGAACGTCTCGCCGCGGCGCGGTGACTCGTGATTGAAGAGGATGCCGTTGACCGCGTAGAGACCGTACGCCTCGCGGTAATTCACGGTCATCCAGAACGCGTAGACCTTCGCCGCGCCGTAGGGACTGCGCGGATGGAACGGCGTGGTTTCGCGCTGCGGCGTCTCTCTGATTTTTCCGAACATCTCCGACGACGAGGCCTGGTAGATCCGCGGTCGGATGCGCATCTCGCGAATGGCCTCGAGCAGCCGAGTCGCGCCAAGACCGGTCACTTCGCCCGTGTATTCGGGCGTGTCAAACGAGACCATGACGTGACTCTGCGCGCCGAGGTTGTAGATCTCGTCCGGATCGGCAACGCGAAGGATCCGGTTGAGAGAGGAGGCGTCGTTCAGATCGCCGTAGTGCAGGATCAAACGCCGGTCCTTCTCATGAGGATCTTCGTAGATGCCGTCGATGCGTTGCGTGTTGAAGGAGGACGAGCGGCGCATCACTCCGTGGACCTCGTATCCCTTTTCGAGCAGAAGCTCGGCGAGATAGGAGCCGTCCTGTCCGGTGATTCCGGTGATGAGCGCTTTTTTTCGTCGTTGCTCGGTCATGCTTTTACCAATCCTCGGCCGGCCGGGCGGGCTTCGCCCCCTTCGGTGTACAAACCGACAGGACAAGCACGGGAAGCGGCCCGCTCAGCATTGTTCGTTCGCCGAAAACAGCCGCGTCAGGCGGACCGGTTCGGCGAGGTCTGGAGACGACGCACTTCATCGGCGAGGTATTCGATCTCCTCCGCCAGGCGATCGTATTCATCGCGTTTGCGGCGGAGAAAGGCACGCGTAACGTCGATCTTCTCCTCGATTCCCCGAGGAGTGAGGACGTACAGGTACGCCGATTTGTTGTTGCTGTTGCGGAAGTTACGAACCTTTACCCAACCCTTGGCAACCAGTGCCTTCAGGCAGTAGTTGACCTTGCCAATGCTCACGCCGAGGGCGCCGGCCACCTGCCGCTGTGTGGCGGTGGGATGCTCCTCGAGATACTTGAGGAGGCGGTAGCGGGTCTCGTCGGTTGGGTCGTAACTCATCGCAGCGTTCAACGATTGAACGCTGCCGATTTAACCATCAAGAAGCCGCGAGCGCAACGCACGGCAGAACTACCGCCGCGCCCGCCGCAATACCGGCCGCTCGAATTCAACGGTAACGTTTTTCCGCAGCAGCGACAGCGATACCACCAGCCGGTCGCCACGTCCGCCGCGCACGACCGCACCCGCATACCCGCGAAACGGGCCCTCGGTGATGATGACGGATTCGTCCGGCAGCAACTCTTCGTACACTTCGAACGATGCGCCGGCGAGCTGGAGACGGCGGATCTGTTCGAGCTCCGCCGTCAGGAGATTCTGATCGCTGACCGCGATCGTGCTGGCGATGACTCCGCTGCGCAACGCGACGTCAAGGGCGCGATCGTCCCCGCGAAAGAATACGTAGCCGGCGAACAGCGGAAGGTAGGAGCGAAAACGGCGCGAGGATCGCTCCTTCAGGTGCTCGATCTGCGGAAGGTAAAACGGGATTTGATGTTCGAGAAAACGGCGCGCAAGAACCTTTTCCTGCCGGCTGCGCACGTGCGCGACATGCCAGGGAAAAGAGCCGGCCGGAAGTGCGAACAGATCGTCGGGAAAGAGGTCCGCCTCTTTCTGCAGCAGCGGCATGGCGCGCCGGACAGCACCGCGCAACTCATGTTTATTCCGCGAGATGCGGCTTGACGGCTCGCGGTGCCGCTGCGATCCTTGCGCGCTATGTCAGATTCTCACACCAATGCCGAAGCCGCCGAAGCCGTTGACCGGCCAATGTCGATCAGCCATTTCGTGCACACCCTGAACGCGTATGCGCCGGCGATTCTCCTTTCCGCCGTCGCGGTGGGCGTCCTGTACGTCATCGCCGCGATGGCGCTCTACATCTTCTCGCCCACGCAACGGATCACGTCGCAGAAGTTCCGGCTCGATTTTGAAGGGGCATCGGAAGCGAAGTACCCGAACGGACTCAAGTTCTCGAGCAGCGACATCACCTCGACGCCCATCCTTCTCAAGGTCTACCAGGATGATCATCTCGATCGCTTCACGACCTTTCCCGAGTTCAGCCGCTCTCTGTTCGTTCTCGAAGCAAACCTCGACTACGAGCGGCTGGCCGCCGAATATCAGGCACGTCTGGCCGATCCCAAACAGTCAGCCATCGATCGCGAGCGCGTCATGCGCGAGTGGCAGGCCAAAGCGGCTTCGATCGCGAAGAACGACTATTCGCTCAACTGGTTGCGCACGCGCGATACCGCCGGCGTGCCGGAGAGCGTCGTGAAGAAGGTTCTGGTTGACACGTTGACCGGCTGGGCGCGATACGCGGCCACTGAACAGCACGTTCTCAAGTACAGGATTGTGGTTTTCTCTCCACAAATCATCGGTCCGACCGATGACAACGGCGAGTTGACCGTGGCCATTCAGGAGCTTCGCTCGAAGGTTTACAAGGTGCTCGCGAACATCGATGCGCTCCGCGAGGTGCCGGGGTCGGAACTGGTTCGCAGCTCCGATGGGATGTCGCTGGAGGAGATTCGCCTCCGGCTCGAAGAGATCATCCGCTTCCGCCTGGAACCGCTCACGGGACGCGTCAGCACGAGCAGCCTGGTCACCAATCGGCCCGCCACGCTTCGGTTTCTCGAGAGTCAGCTTTCCTATGATTTGCGCCACCTCAAGGCAACGCAGGACTACGCCAATACGATCCGGGAGTCGGCGTCGGTCTACTCGTTCGATCAGCGCGGATTCACACAGGAGGAGAGCTCCACTACGGCCACACCTCGCGACCAATCCCGGCCGCAACCGCAGCGGTCCGACATGGTGATGCCGCAGCTCAGCGACTCCTTCATCGACCGGCTGGTGACCCTGACCTCGCAGTCGAGCGATATTCAATACCGCCAGAAACTCGTCGACGATTATCGCCGCGCTTCACAGGCCGTCATTCCGGCGCAGCAGTCGGTCTCCTACGATCAGGAAGTGCTGGCTCAGTTCAAGGGGACAGCCAGCGTCACTCCTTCGATACAAGCGTCCGAGGTGCGCGGCGAGATCGGCACCGCACGGAACGAGGTCAAGGAGTTGCTCGGCCGCATCAACAGCATCTACGAGGGGATCTCGAACAATCTCAGCCCATCAAAGGAGCTGTACACACTCACGGCTCCGCCGGTCGTACGAACTGAGCATTCGCGCAGCCTGGGAAAACTAGCGCTGTATGGCGTAGCGGTCCTGGCCCTCTCACTGCCGATCATCGTGGTTTTCTGCCTGATCCACGCGCGGGTTCGCGAGGAAGAAGCAAGTGAGCCGCATGCTTCCAGCGGCGAGGCGGTCGTCTAACACCCGCCTCGCATCGCGGTAGCCCGGACTTACTGGAAGTAGCCTGTCACGTCGATGATGATGTGCAGTGAGCTGTTGCTCCCGTCATATACGGAGAGATCCTGCGCATTCGTGGAGAGGCCCACGATCCCACCGTTTGCCAGAGCCGTTTCCGTCCCTGAGAAGTTGATCGAGGAGACCGTCGGCTGCGATTGACCGGATGGCCATAGCGTGACGAATCCCCCCGTCGTCATGCTGGTGACGGCGAGGTTGAAAGACACCGCCTTCGCACTCGTCGGGACTCCGCACACTCCGCGGATGGCGAAGCTCCGCTGCGTGGCGCTGGTCATGATCGGTCCCCCGTTCACGCCATTGGGATTCCGAGTGTCGACCGCCCGGCACGGAGTGAGCGCGTAGTACGAGTACTGAGCGCTTGCCTTGGGAGCGACTGCGGTCAGAACGAGTGAGAACATCCCAGCGAGAAAGACGATGCGAGAAGCTTCAGTAAGTTTTTTCATTTGAAGTATCCATTCACGTCGATGACGAAGTGGAGAGTGGGGCCGCCGTCGTACACGTTGATGCTGTCGGAGCCGACCCTGACGATGGCATTGTTCGCCAGGGTTCGATTGGTCTGGAAGTTGATCGTGCTGGCCAGAGGCAGAGGGGTGTTCGCAGGACCGGTGAAGAGTGTCAGAAAGCCGCCCGCCGAGGGGGTGACGACCGCCACGTTGATAGAAATTGCCGCCGCGCCAGTGGGGATTCCGCAAACGCCGGCCACGGTGATGTTGCGCGTTCCCCCCGACACGAGCGCCGGCCCGCCCTGAGGGCCGTTCGCGTTCCGTGTGTCGATGATCCGGCAGGGAGTGACCAGGTAGAACAACGAATCGGGCCGAGGGCCGATTGTGAGCACGCCATCGGTGATTGCGAGCTTGCCGTTGTTTCCGGTTTCGTCCACCGTTCCGGCTTGATTCGCCAAGGTCGCCGTCGTCTGCTCTACGGTGAGAGTGATCACCGTCCCGGCAGCGACGTCTTGTGGAATCGTGAGGTTGAGATAGCCGATCAGGTTTCCCGGCGCCGCCGCGTTGAGATCGAACGGAACCGGATTCGTCGATTGCGCGAAGGAACCGACGTAACCGACAGCACCGGGTGGCGTGAGCACGGTCTCGTAAAGAGGAGTGAGTCCCTGCAGGACGCCGGCGCGCGTGAAGGTGGCCGCCGACACCGCGGACGTGGGAGAAAACGCGACCTTGAAGCCAAACCCCTGAATCCGGTTGTCGGTGCTCTGATCCATCCCCAACGGCGAGCCGCTGATGTCGCGAACGTAAACCGGAACGGCGGCCACCGAGCCACTCGGCGCGGTCAGCGTACCGACCGTCAGTACGTCGCTGGCGGCAAACATCGGCAGCGCGGCCAGCAGGTTGAGAGCGAAGACGAGTTTTCGAATCATGGATTGGTTCCTCATTATGGGGGTGGCGCGCCGGTTCCGCGGCGATAGTTGATCAGGTAGTAGAGATCGTCGGGATGGATCGCGCCGTCGCCGTTGACATCCGCGGCCGGCACCGATGCCGTGCGGTTGCCATAGAAGTAGGCGGCCAGCGCATCGATGTCGGCGTCCGTCACGATGCCGTCGTAATCGACGTCGCCGCGCGGCTCGTTGTTCCAGCCAAGGGCGTACATCGAGAAGTCGTAGTACGACCCGGCCAGCAGCTCCGGCCGGCCATCCCCGTCGACGTCCGCGAATGAGATCGTGCTGCTCGTATTGCTGGTGGGCCGGCTGATGGTGTCGTAGGCGGGGCAGGTCGTGCCGTTGATGGGAAAGAAACGAACCGTGCCGTTGCTCAACAACACGGCCAGACGGGAACGCGCTGCCAGCGTGACGAAGGCAAGATCGACGGCTTCATTTCCGCTGCTGCAGCTCCACTCCTGGGCCAGGGTAGTGCCCGAGTACGTGGCGATGCCTCCGCCGCTCAGCGACACCGCGAAATGGCCGGGCATCGCGGCAACGCGGCGATACGCGGCGGCGAGCGGAAGGTAGATTCGTTGCGACCAATCGGAGGTCTTGAAAACGTACGCTCCGCTGTAGGTGCCGACGACAAGATCGAGAACGCCGTCTCCGTCCAGGTCCGCGGCCTTCAGGTCGTACACAAAATTGTCGAGTGCCGAGGACGTGTATTGAATGAACGGAGTGGCGCCGTTGAGCACCTGAATCTTGTTGTCCGTAGTGGCGTAAATGATCTCGTCGATACCGTCACTGTCGATGTCGCGCACGATCAGTCCGTAGATGCCGGGCCCCGCAGATGAGCAGCACGGCGGAGCAGGACTGCTCCATTCCAGTGCGAACGTGACTCCATCGAAGACATGGACCAATCCACTGTAGATCTGGTTGCCGAGGAGGATGATTTCGCGGGCGGCGTCGCCGTCGACCTGTCCGATCGCCATCTGTTCGATATGGAAATCATTAGGAGGGTGGATCGTGGCGATGAGCCGCCGCGTGTTGCAATCCAGCACGTACACGATGCCGCCGTGGTAGCTGCTCTCGGTCGTGCGGGAAGCGAGGACCATCTCCG
>Ga0307511_10006154_pt1 | contig 12109 bp, 11 predicted proteins | sample 13_EM_MG_FD_200266 | JGI IMG/M metagenome (GOLD analysis project Ga0307511, IMG submission 200266) | Populus trichocarpa ectomycorrhiza microbial communities from riparian zone in the Pacific Northwest, United States - 13_EM | ecosystem: Host-associated > Plants > Roots > Unclassified | place...
CGGCCGGCGGGTGGGGAGCCGCCGGCCGGGGTCGGGAGGACGGATGAGCTCAAGGGGAGGGGCAGCAGATGGGCGAGTGAGCTGCGGTTGTGGTGACAGAGCTGTGCACGCGGGAGGGGCACCGCGGATGGGGGTCAGGTGTCGCGGCGGGTGGCGGAGATGTGCCAGATGGGGAGGAGGGAGCGGCCGAGGCCGTCGTCGGTGGCGAGGGACATGGAGGCGGTGGGGACCAGGGAACGAAGGGTGGAGGGAGGCAGGTTGGTGGTGTAGTGGCGGATCGTCATCTGGTCGATGTGCCAGAGCTGGCCGATGTCGCGGCGGAGGCTGGCCTCGTCGAGGTGGCCGGGCATGGGGAAGGCGCCGGCGACGAAGTCGGGGAAGCAGAGCACATGCAGTCGTGCGCCGGGGGTGGTGAGGCGCTGGATGGCCGCCAGGTAGGAAACGCGCTGGGAGTCCGAAAGGCAGTGCATGAGGGCGCTGTCCAGGACGGTGGCGAAGCCGGGCGTGAGGCCGTCGAGCACGGTGGCGTCGGAGACGAGGAAGTCGACGGGGAGGGAGCGGGCGGCGGCCTTGGCCTGGGCGGAGGAAATGGCGGAGGGGGAGATGTCGACGGCGGTGACGGAGAGGCCGCGGGAGGCCAGGAACAGGGCGTTGTCGCCGACCCAGCAGCCGCAGTCCAGAACGGGACCGACGAACTGGCCCTGGTCGGCGAGCTCGACGATGAGGGGCTGGGGCTCGTCGAGCTGCCAAGGGGCGGACTCGAGCACGGGACCGTCGGGACCGAGGGGAGCGCCCTGGCCGTGCAGGGCGTCGAAATCCATCAGGTGCTCGGTCATTGATCCTCCAGCTCGACAGGCGGAGTTCCCTGGCAAACGCAGAGGCTAGCGGCAGAGAACTGGCGGAAATCTGGTATCCGGTGTGGGGCGCTACGAGAGGGACAGGACCTGGTACTGGGAGGCGGACCAAGGGACGGAGGCGGACTGGTAGGGGGAGGCCTGGCTGCCGGTGCGGACGAGGCGGAAGCCGTGGTTGGCGGGGGACAAGGCGGCGGTGAAGGTGACGGGGGAGGAGGCGAAGGTGACCGGGCCGGTGACGGCGGCGGGACGGTCGCTGCCCTCGAAGGTGGAAGTCAGCGAAGAAACGGATTCCGAGGTGACCTGATACGAGTGCGAGGTGCGGCTGGCGGGGGAGGTGGGGTCGACGACGTCGGACGACGTGGCGGCGAGGGTGCCGGAGCCGTACCAGTAGGCGGTGGAGCTGTAGAACGCGGAGGCGTCGTCGACAGGGCCGTGTTCGATGCCGAAGCGGAGGCCGGTGGAGAAGGGACGGAGTCGGGGAGCATGAGGCGGTAAGCGCCGGTGCAGTCGTACTGGCAGCCGTCGGAGCCGACCTGGTAGGCGGGGTTGCCGGAGAAGGGCATGGGCCACCACGAGGTGTACCAGCCGCCGGGTGAGGCGTCGATCGCCGACATCAGGGTGCGGGTGTCGAACTGCCCGAGCCCGGAGCCGAAGAACTCGCCGAGCGGGGCGTCGACGGTGGTCTGGCCGTCGAAGGTGATCAGGAGCCGGGCGCCGGACAGCACGGAGTTGGTGGCGTCGACCTGGTCGGCGTCCTCGATGTAGCGACAGACGCGGGCGCCCTGCCAGGTCTGGTTGGCTACCTGGTAGCCATGGGCCTGCTCCTCGCCGGGATGGTTGGGCCCGAGATCGATGACATCGGTGCGGTTCCAGTCGCTGCCGATCCTGCTGTGCACGTCGTAGCGGAACTCGTTGACATCCAACGAAGACGAGACGAAGTCGTTGGAGACGTGCAGTGAGCTCTTGCCGGCGGTCAGGGCGGCCGGCAGGTCGATGGTCTGGTCGGCCCACTGCCCGGGGGCGGCCGGGCCGTTGGCCCACTGACCGACAGCGACTCCGTCGACGACGAGGTTGGCACGCTGGTTGGCGATGCCGGGGTCGTAGCGACGGGTCAGTCGCACGCCGGAGTTGGCGGGGTCGATGGCGACGGTGAAGGAGCTGTGGCCGCCGGCGCCGAAGGCACGGCCGTCGTCCCCGACACGAGGACTGGGCACGAGTTGGGGCAGCCGCAGACGAAGCTGGGTGACCTCGCCGGGGCCGGTCAGCCGGGCGAGGGTGGTGGTGTTGCCGGCGGTGTCGTCGCCGTTGCCGACGAGCGGCCAGACGAACGGGGCGCCGAGCTTGCCGTCCACGACGTCCTGCAGCGGGGCGGAGAGCACGGTCCGGCCGGTCGCGGTCATCACGCTGCTCGGCGGATTGCCCCGGCCGAGGCGAGACCGGCCGGGGCAATCGGCTTTACTGCGTCAGAAGTGGTTGCCGGCGGGCGGCGGCGGAGTGGAGGCGCCGACGTAGTCGGAGCCGATCCACGAGTCGTCGATCCGCAGCAGCTTGTAGTGCGTGGAATCACTGGAGGCGGCCCAGGTGCTGTCGACCTCCAGCTTCACGTACCGGGAACTGCTCGCCGGCAGATCGATGAACTGCACGCCCCGGTGGCTGGGCAGCGTGCCGCTGGTCACCGCGTTGCCCCAGTCGGTGCCGTTGTTGGAGACGTAGACCTTGTAGCCCTTGATGCGGGCCGACTGCTCGGTGCTGGACCGGGCGTAGCTGACCGAGTCCTCGCGCTGGTTGATCCCGAGGTACTGGACCCGCTTGGCCGAGCCGAGGTCGTAGGTCAGCGACACCGGCAGCGTCTTCTTGTTGTCCCAGTAGGTGAGGTAGTCGCCGTCGGCCGCGGCCGAGGCGGCGTGCCCGCTGGCCGACGCGGTGGCGCTCATGGTGTACGTCGACGCGGGATAGACGCCGGTGCGGCCGTTGGTGTCCACCTGGAACACGGTGTCGTACGGATCCCAGCCCGAAAGCCCGCTGAGCGTCAGATATCCGTTGCCCTGCGAGAAACTCACGGCCGCGCCGGTGCGGAAGTTGGTCACCTTGGCAACACGGTAGCCGTTGTCCCGCAGCTTCAGCGCTGATCCCGACGGCTTCGTGAGCACGTGGATGAACTGGAGATCGGGATTGGTCTTGCTGATGGTGGTGACGCCCTGCGACCCGTCGTTCCAGAAGCCGGGTTGCAGGCCGCCGTACATGTAGCCGCCGCCCTCGGTGCCGTTGATCGAGCCCCAGATCTGGTCCAGGTAGCCGTTCAGGAAGTTGTTGTAGTCCAGTTGATGGCCGGGGAACTTGCCGTTGACCATGGCCGTCTCGTCCATCAGGGACTTGATCGACGAGCCCGAGTTGGCGATGTAGCGGCCGACGTTGAGTCGGGTGTCCACTGTGGAGTCGGTGCCGGTGTACCACCAGGAACCCTTGTCGGGCAGCTTGTAGTCTGCCTCGACCAGCCGCGGCGCCGCGGTCCACACCGCCTGTGGGTAGTCGTAGGACGGGGTCATGCCGGTCTTCTGCTCGTTGCTGACCATGTCCATGATCGGCGTGTCTTCGTTGTTGTTGCTGAGCGTGTAGTTGGGCCGCTTCGCGCGGATCTGCTCGTACAGGTTGTGGTCCAGCCAGTACTGGCTGTCGTTGTCGATCCAGAAGCCGCCCAGGTCCGGATAGCGGTCCATGACCTCGAGGAAGTTGTCGTAGCTGAACTCGCCGAACCCGTTGGTGCTGGTCAGGTCCACGTTGTGGCCGGCGTAGCCGGAGAACGCCTTGGAGTCCAGCCAGTCCTTGCCCGAGGGCAGGCCCTCGTTGTGCCACTGCGGGTCGTTGGTCATGTACAGGATCGTCTTCATGCCGGCCTTCTTGGTGGCGGCGATCAGCTCACCCAGGAAGTCCCGCTTGGTGTGGCAGCTGCCCGGGATGGCCGACGGCCACGGCCGGGCGTATCCGAGTCTACTGTGGAACGTCGCGAGCACGATGTACTGCGTGTGCAGCTTCTTGGCCTCGTTGACCCAGTAGTCGGCGCTCCAGCCGCCTTTGGTGACATCGCTCTCCCAGGCAGTGCAGTCCGTGTGGGCCGGCGCGGTGCGCTCGCCCCAGTGCAGGAACAGGCCGGCCTGCGAGGCGCGCAGGAAGTCCTGGCGCGGGTTCTCCAGTTCGGCGTGCGCCACCGACGGCACCGCCACCAGGCCCGCCGCGACGATCATCGCGGCTCCGTAGGCGACCAGTCGCCCGACCCAGCTTCTTCGCATGGCTTCCTCTCGTCGCAGGGTGAAGGAAGGGCTGCTCCTGCGTCGAAAGCGGGGTCGTCGATGTCGCCATCGGTCGCGCCGATGGCGTCGCCGGGCGGGGGACCGCCATGGTGACCTCCCGCGATCACGCGTGAGCCAGCCCTGCGCCGGCACCTGGGGGCGCCGGCGACCACCACGGCGGAAGTGGTCAACACATCGGAGGTCTGAACGTCACTGGCCTGCGTCGGAGATCGCCACCTGCCGCCCATCCCGGCAAGGTCGCTTGCTGCCTCGGCGTTCCTGACCTCCAGCGTTGGGTGTGCAAACGCGGCGAGCGTATGAGTGATCGGACCTTCATGTCAATCGGCCGCGGGGGTCGGTCGGGCGGACAACCCGAGATCGGACCGGCGCGGCGCCGAACTGTCCCTGTGGGACGGTCGCGTCGGCTTTCCTCTGCACGGTTGTCGGGGGTGTGGTAATGCGCGTCGTCGACTGGATCGAAGTTTACAAGTTAATGAATACTTGTGGTGTTCGGGTGGGGCGGTGTTTATGCACGGAAAAGGCGGGGATTGCGGGTGGTCTGTTGACGGGAATTTGACGGCGTCGACGATGTGTGGCTGTTGACGACGGCTCGGGTTTCGGCAAGGGTGGGTGTTGCCGCTGGATCAGCTCGACTCGAACTGTGGAGGCGTAATGACTCTTGAGCCGACCGTCGACCGTGAGAGCGCAGTGGGCGACGGTGGGTTCCAGATCAGACTGCCATCGGTGGCAGAACGGCATGACCAGGACACCGAATACTGCCACGTGCTGGTGGACGGCAGTTGGCGGCGGCTGAGGTTTCACGACTACGCCGATATCTTCGCGCTTCCGGGGCTGTATGAGCAGCTGTTTCACGAACTGCTGGAATGCCGGTCGCCGGCGGTGGTCTCGGCGTTGTTAGGCCAGGCGATCGAGGGCAGCGGGACCGAGCTGAGGGTGCTGGACCTGGGGGCGGGGAACGGGCTGGTGGCCGAGCAGCTGGCCAAGCTGGAACCGCAGACGATCGTGGGGATCGACATCCTGCCGGACGCGGCCGCGGCGGCGCGGCGGGATCGGCCGGAGGTGTACGACGACTACCGGGTCGTCGACATGATGGCCATCGGCGACGGTGACCGCCAAGCCTTGGCGGACATGGAGTTCAACGCCCTCACCTGCGTGGCGGCCCTGGGGTTCGACGACATCCCGCCGGAGGCGTTCCGCAACGCGTTCAACCTGGTCGACGACGGTGGGCTGGTGGTGTTCACACTGCGGGACAAGTTCGTGTCGGACGCGGATCCGTCGGGCTTCCGCGCGCTGATCGACCACGCCTGCCGGTCGGGCGCGCTTGAAGTCGTGGCCGCCGAACGATACCGCCACCGCCTGGCCATCGACGGGACGGCCCTCTGGTACGTCGCGACGGTGGGCCGAAAGATTCGAGACCTCAGCGAGTGATCCGCTTGACTTCGGGGCGGGACGGGAGGGCGGCGATGTCCCACCGGGCAAGGGCCTTTTGGGCGTCGGCGCCCTCCAACTCCGTGCTGTTGTCCGGAGAACGCGGACCCTGTGCAGAATGCGCTGCGCCCCCTGTCACGAAGGCGGGAAGCGGCTCGGCGGACTAGGCTCGCTGGGGCCATGGGATTGTCGCGTGGGAGCACTGAATGGGCGACGGGGTGAGGGGCGTGCTGGTCACCGGCGCCTCGCGGGGCATCGGCCGGGCGGTGGCGGAGGCGTTCGCCGCGCGGGGAGACCGCGTCGCCGTGCACTACGGCAATGGCGCCGCCGACGCGGAGGAGACTCTGCGCGGGTTGTCCGGCGACGGGCACGTGTTGGTCCGCGGCGACCTGTCCGACCCGGCGGCGGCGAGGGTCGTGGCCGAGGCGGTGGACGGGCTCGGCGCGGTGGACGTCCTGGTCAACAATGCGGCCCTGGCCCCGACCGCGGACTCCCGCCACGCCATCGCCGAGGTCGGCTACGAGGACTGGGTGAGTGTCTGGCGGCGGACCTTCGAGGTCAACCTGTTCGGCACGGCCAACGTGACCTGGGCCGTGGCCCGGCATCTGCTCGACCGCGGCGCACCGGGCAGCGTGGTCAACGTCGGATCCCGGGGCGCGTTCCGCGGCGAGCCGGAGCACCCTGCCTACGGTGCGAGCAAGGCGGCCTTGCATGCCACTGGGCAGTCGCTGGCCATCGCCTTGGCCCCGCACAACATCGCCGTGAGCACGGTCGCGCCCGGGTTCGTCGCCACCGAACGGCAAGCCGCCAAACTCAGCGGCGAGCAGGGCGACGCGCTGCGACGGCAGAGCCCGTTCGGCCGGGTCGGCACTCCGGCCGAGATCGCCGCCGCCGTCGTCTATCTGGCCTCGCCCGAGGCAGCCTGGAGCTCCGGCGCCATCCTCGACGTCAACGGGGCGTCGTATCTCCGGCCCTGACGAACCCCGCGGCCCACTGGTCCTCGTCGACCACGCGGCTGGCCGCCCTGCCATGGCCGTGCGACGCCGGTGGCATGATCGTGTGTCGTGCCTGAACTTCCGGAGGTCGAGTCGGCCCGGTCGGTGATCGAGCGGGCGGCGCTCGGGCGGCTGGTCGTCGACGTCGACGACACGGATTCCTACGTGTGCCGGCCGCACCCGCCCGGCCAGATCCGGTCCGCACTTGTCGGCCGTCGGCTCACCGCCGCGCACCGGCGGGGCAAGTCGCTGTGGTGCGACACCTCGGACGACGGCGCGGTCCTCGGCATCCACCTGGGCATGTCGGGCAAGATCGTCATCGCCGACGTCGACGGCGGCGAGATCGACGGCGGCGACTACTGGGAGGGCCGTCGGGTGGCCGGGGACTACCGCTGGTCGCGGTTCGCCCTCACCTTCGAGGACGGCGGCCGGATGATGCTGGTCGACCCCCGCCGACTGGGCCGCATCACGCTCGACCCGCCGGTGGAGCGCCTCGGCCCCGACGCCGCCACCATCAGCCCCGCCGCCTTCCGGGCCGCCCTGACCGGCGGCACCGCCCCCGTCAAGGCCCGCCTCCTGGACCAGCGGGCCCTCGCCGGCATCGGCAACCTGCTCGCCGACGAGATCCTCTGGCGGGCCCGCGTCCACCCCGCCCAACCCGTCGACGAGCTCACGCCCCGCGAGATCGGCAAGCTCCTCCGGGCCACCCGCGAGGCCGTCGCCGCCGCCCTGACCGGCGGCGGCGTGCACACCCTCACCATCATCCCCTTCCGCCGCCGCGAGGCGCTGTGTCCCCGTGACCGCGCCCCGATGGCCAAGGGCACCGTCGGCGGCCGCACCACCTGGTGGTGCAGCGCCGAACAGGTGCTCGGTTAGCGCCCGATTCAGGCGACTCTGCCAAAACGCAGGTTCTCCACAACGCCTCCCCTGTTTGTCGGTTCTGACCAGGCCGTGGCCGCTCTGGTCTACTTCACGGTCGGCGCGATGACGTCCGAACAGTTGCAGCGCGCGGTCTCCCAACCGGCCATCGACGCCGGCTGCACTCTCGAACGCGCCCTGCTGACGGCGGTCGTCGCCGACTCCGCCGGCAATCCCGGCGTGCTGCCGCTGGTGTCGCACGCGCTGCTGGAGACGCCCTTCCCAGACTGGCGGCCGGGCCGGTGCGGGCGGTCGCGTTCAGTCCCGACGGTCGAATGTTGGCGGCCTCCAGCAACGACAACACCGTGCACCTCTTCGACGTGACAGATCCCCACCACCCGGTCGGGATCGCGACCCTGGTCGGGCACAGCAGCTTTGTCGATGCGCTGGCCTTCAGCCCGGACGGCCGGACGCTTGCGACCGGCAGCAGCGACCGGAGCATCGGCCTGTGGGACGTGGACGTCGAGCACATGGCGGCGCATCTGTGCGACCTGGCCTGGCCGCGGATCAGCCAGGCGGACTGGGACCGATACCTGCCGGGCTTCGACTACCGACCGCCGTGCTGAGCCGTCCGCCGGCAGGGCGGCCTTGCATGTGATGACCCGCGGCTCAGCCGTGCCAGCCGCCGTCGGCGGCGGCGATGGTCGCGCCAGTGAGGTAGCTGGACAGCGGGCGTGCGGCCGGCCGAGTTCGGCCAGGCGGGAAGGGGCACAATCGGCGAGGGTTCGTCCGAGTTGAAGGGCCGGTATGACTATTCGACGCGTCGCCGCACTGTCCGTGGCCGCACTCCTCACGGCCTCCGCGTGCAGTTCCGGATCGCAGGGCCCGGCGCCCGCGGCCGCCACACCGACGGACCTGGTCTCGGTGTCCCTGACGGTGCCGGCGGGCCTGGACGCGTCGCCGTTGAACGAGCCGCGGCAGGTGCTGGTGCCACGCGGCTGGACGATGTCGGTGTTCGCCCGGGTCCAGTCGGCGCGGCTGGAGGCGTGGACGCCGGACGGCGCGTTGCTGGTGTCGGTGCCGGCCAACGGCACGGTGGTGCGGCTGGTGCCGGACAGCCACGGCACGGCCACGCAGTCGGTGCTGTTACGGGGGCTCAACCAGCCGCACGGCCTCACGTTCGTCGGCTCGACCCTGTACGTCGCGCAGAGCGACCGCGTGGACGCCTACTCCTACTCGGCCGGCAAGGCCACGGACCCGAAGCCGATCCTCACCGGCCTGCCGGACGCCAAGAGCCCGGAGCTGGGCGGCACTTACGCGCACGCCCTGAAGAGCGTCGCCGTGGGCCCGGACGGCTCGGTGTACGTGTCCGTCGGGTCGACGGGCAACATCTCCGCCGACGACCTCAAGGCGACCCCGCCACGGGCCTCGATCCTGCACGTGCCGCCGGGCGGCGGGAAAGCGGAGCCGTTCGCCGTGGGCGTTCGCAACGGCACCGGGCTGGCCATCGCCCCGGACGGCGCGGTGTGGACCGCGGTGAACGGCCGGGACAACATCGAGTACCCCTTCGACCGCCCCTACGGCGACGCCTTCGGCTCGTCGCGGGGTGTGGTGATCCCCGAGTACGTGCGTGATCACCCCGTCGAGCCCCTGGCCAAACTCACCGCCGGCCGCAACCTCGGCTGGCCGTACTGCAACCCGGACCCCGACACCAACCCCGGCACCAAGGGCAGCAAGCAGGACCTGTCCAATGTGCCGTTCACCCGGGACGTGCAGCTCAATCCCGACGGCAAGATGCTCGACTGCGCCACCCTGCCCAAGATCGAGCAGACCCTCGGCGGGCACTCCGCGCCGCTGGGCCTGTCGTTCGTCAACGGCGGACTGCCCGGCGACTACGCCCACGGCGCGCTGGTCGGCGTGCACGGCTCGTGGAACGCGGTCCCGCCCCGCGCGCCCGAGGTGTCGTTCTTCCCTTGGGCCAACGGTGAACTGGGCAAGCAGCAGACCCTGGTCGGCGGCTTCCAGGCCACCGACGGCTCCCGCTGGGGCCGCCCGGTCGCGGCGGTCATCGGGCCCGACCACGCCATCTACGTCAGCGACGACGCGGCCGACGCGGTCTACCGGCTGGTACCGCCCCAGCAGTGACGGCCTGAGCGGTAAGTTCCCTCCGCCGACGACCGCGACGGGAGGGAACCAGGGATGGACCCGGATCCGGGCCGAAGCGGCGACATCACCAACATCGTCATCGGTGCCGAGACCGCCTTTCAGGCCGGTGTGATCAACGTCTACGCCTCGGACCAGCGGCAACACCCGCTGGTCGACGCCACGGCCGAGGGCGGAGCAGGGCTGAGCCCCGAGCTGCGGCGTTCATCACCCGGACCGAGGCGGTGTCGGTGTCTCACCACTACGTGGCGAAACTGTGGCGGGACAACAGGATCACGCCGCACCGGCAGGGCACGTTCAAGGTCAGCAAGGACCCGGAGTTCGCCGACAAGGTCGCCGACATCGTCGGGCTGTACCTGGATCCGCCCGGTGGCGCCGTGGTCCTCTCGATCGACGAGAAGACCCAGATCCAGGCGTTGGACCGGACACAGCCACTGCTGCCGATCACGTTCGGCACCACCGAGAAACGCACCCACGACTACGTGCGACACGGCACCACGACCCTGGGCGCGGCGTTGAACGTCGGCACCGGCCAGGTGGTGGGCGAGTGCGTGCCGGTCCGCGACGGCGCCCAGTTCGTGTGGACCGCCACGGCCGAGGAGATCCTGGCCAAGGTCCGGCTGGTCCAGGCCAACGTCAAGAAGCTGGTCGACAACAACGCCAAGTAAAGACATCGGGATCACGCGACACTAGCCGAAGACCGATCTCTCGATGCCGCCGTCCAAGTGAAGGTGGCGAAGCTCATGCTGGGCTTCGATCGGCCCGCCGCCCAGCAACTCCTCGGCGAGATTGCCGGCAGCACCTCCGCGTCGCGATCGGTCCGGCGGGAAGCTGAATCCCTGCTTGACAAGTAGCGTGCCCCCGAGTTGGCCCAGATTGGTGCGCATGTGTGTGGTGGATGTGGCCGAGCGATGGTCCGCAAAAGCTGTTTACGCTTGACCACTCTGAGTTCGGTGACCTGCTGCGGTGACGTGCGAGTGGCCACGAGCTCGTGCACAGCGGCACGCATCGACGCGGCGTCTCCGCGAGCAGGCCCCACCAGCCGCTCGAGCCCGTCCGGGGTTGTTTCGGCAGCGAGAAATCCGTTGGTGGCTTCGCGGCCGGTCTTCCTATGGTGTGGACCATGACGGACGAGGCGCAGCCCATTTCCATCGACGAGGACGTCTATATCCGGAGCCCATCGGGATTTTTCGCGCACCTGCGCGAGACGCGGCCGGTCGCGCCGGTGCAGATGCTGGGCTACGACCGGGTGTGGGTCGTGACGCGCCACGAGGACGTGCGCGCCGGCCTGGCCGATCCGCGGCTGGCCAAGGACCTGCACCACTGGCCCTCCGGCCCGCAGGCCTGGCCGAGCCAGGCAGTAAACCTGCACGCGCACATGCTCCACCGGGACCCGCCGGACCACACGCGGCTGCGCGGCCTCATGCAGAAGGCGTTCACACCGGGGCGTATCGCGCAGTTGCGGCCGCGCACCGCGGACATCACCGAAGCGTTGCTGGAGGACATGGCGTCGGCGGGCGGGGGCGGCGACATCGTCGACCTGCTCACGCGTTTCGCCCGCCCGCTGCCGATCACAGTGCTCAGCGAGCTAGTGGGTGTGCCGGCGGCCGATCGGACGTGGATCGAGGTCGCGGTGGTCGACTACGGCGACCGCAAGGACCGCGAGCGCGTCATCCGGGATCTGGCCGTCTACTTCACGGACCTCATCGCGGCCAAGCGTGCCGAGCCTGGCGACGACCTTGTCTCGGTGCTCGTGCGGGTTCGCGATGAGTCCGACCCGGCTGACGACGCCTCCAGCGCCCTGACTGACACCGAACTGCTCTCCGGCGTGTTCCAGCTGGTCATGGCCGGGTTCGACACCACCGTCAACCTCATCGCCTCCGGCACCCTGGCGCTGCTGACCCACCCCGAGCAGATGACCCGGCTGCGCGAAGAACCGTCGCTGCTACCGGCGGCCATCGAGGAACTGCTGCGGTACACGAACCCGCTGAACCACGCGACCGACCGGTTCACCGCCACGGACGTGGCCATTGGCGGCGTGGCGATCCCGGCGGGCGAATGGGTCCTGCTCGCGACCAGTTCCGCGAACGGGGATCCGGACCGGTTCCCCGACCCGGAGCGACTCGACTTCGGCCGCGAGCCGGGCGGGCACGTCTCCTTCGGCCACGGCATTCACCACTGCCTGGGCGCGCCCCTGGCGCGGATGGAGGCGCAGGTCGCGTTCGGCGCGCTGCTCAAGCGTTTCCCGAAGCTGTCGCTCGCCGGCACGCCGGAGGACCTACGGTGGCGCCCGGGCAGCTTGATGCACGGCCTGGAAGCCCTCCCCGTGCGCCTGACGTGATCAGACAGCACCGGCTTGGTCGAGTCGACTGGGTACTGTGTCCCCAAATCAGTGCGCACCTTCCGCTCCAATGAGCCGAGGACATGCAGGTCACAGCGTCGAGCCGTCCCTGTACCCAGAACCGTGAGCCGAGTCAGGCTTGACAAGTGGCGTGCCGGA
>Ga0307511_10006156_pt1 | contig 12108 bp, 6 predicted proteins | sample 13_EM_MG_FD_200266 | JGI IMG/M metagenome (GOLD analysis project Ga0307511, IMG submission 200266) | Populus trichocarpa ectomycorrhiza microbial communities from riparian zone in the Pacific Northwest, United States - 13_EM | ecosystem: Host-associated > Plants > Roots > Unclassified | place...
CTCACGCGAAGATGGCCATTCGCGACTTCGTACGCGAGCGGCGGCTGGCCAAGGCTGCCGAACTGCTGATCACCACCGAGGATCGGATTTCGTCGATCTGCACCCGCATCGGCTTTCACGACGTCTCCAACTTCAATCACGCCTTCAAAAAGCGCTTCGGAATGGCCCCTCGCGAATACCGGCGCGTGCGCGGCGACGAAGTCAGCAGATCCCACCAGGAAAAAGCAGGAAACACCAAGGTTTAGCAGAAAACCCCAACATTTTTATTTGCTGACCTCCTTCCCCGACTGCAACGTTATGGAAAGAAACGTCACTACTTGTCTGAAGGATGGCCCGGGGCTAGCCGGCTCGAGCGTGCCTTCGTGCGGTTCAATCGGACTTCGTCCGTAACAGGAGAACGCTAATGGCAATTATCGACTACTGGATTCAACTCGAACACCGTCCGTGGGATTGCTGCCCCAACGGCAGGGACCGGATGACTGGCCAGCATTTCACGCCATTGGGAGTCCTCAACGGACACAACTTCTACAAGGGTTTGGGAGTACCTGATGCAGGTCCGAAGCCGGGGAAACCGTGGGGAGAGGACGCGCTGATCTTTCGCCGCTACACTGCCAACTGGGCCGCGCCCGACGACCGCAAGATCAATCCCTGGGACCTCAATGAGCCGGACCCAACGAATACCGGCACGAAAGGCACCATTCCCGGCCCCGTCATCGAGTGCAACGTTGGCGACGAGGTACACGTTCACTTCCGCAACATGGATTTTCGCGCGGGCTTTGATGTCCTTTCTCGGACGCACAGCATGCATCCGCACGGGTTCGTCTTCAAGAACACCTCGGATGGCGCATATCCGCTCTCTCCGCCCGATACAAGCCAGCCAGTCGGAGCAGAAGCCGCAGATTGGGCTCTCGTCGGAGTAGGACCGAACAAGATGGGAGATCGCGTGCCTCCCAACGGCACGTTTACCTATACATGGACGACCCAGAACTGGCCGTCTACAGCCGGTGTATGGCTTTATCACGACCATTCCGTCTGCGACATGGATAACGTGAGTCTCGGGGCCATCGGAATCATCGTCATCCACAACCTGGCCGACACCAACAACGATTTTGTAATCACACCGTTGGATCTACCGAATGGCTCGTTCAATGGTTCTCCGGTTGTCATCAATTGTTTCCCCTTCGACCCGCCAATCGCCACTCTCCCACATGACCTAAGCACACTAGCCGTTGCCCCAGGTCTGGGCGCGAACCCAGGGATTACGGTCTCGCCAGCCGTCGCAACCATGCCAGGCATGACGGCCACAGCCACCCGAAAGAAGAAGGGAGCAGCGGCCGCAACACCAGCCACGGCAAGAACCGCCGCAACAAACGTCGCCGCGGCGGTCGGCCCGCCTGTCCTCGAGCGCTTGATCGAGCGCGATGGAGCCTTGTTCGAATTGGACACGACTCTCAAGACGATCTTGCGGTTCTGCACTCGGAACTACCGCAAGCCTCCGCTCAAAGCCATGTACCTCATGCTCTTCCATGAATTCTCGGGAGCGCCTGGAATGGCCATCAATGGGCGTGTCTACCTTGGTAACACGCCGACGATGATCGCGGGCACGGCCACCAAGATGCGATTCGGCGTCGTGGGGATGGGCGCCTTCGCTTTCCATACGTTCCACGTTCACGGCCATCGCTGGATCGTGCCCGGTCCGGATGGCAATACCCCCAATGCCATCCAAGCAAGTCCTCAGGTTAAGTCGATCTCTCAATTCGAAGACACACGAATCTTCGGTCCGGCCAATTCTTTCGGCTTCACTATCGATGAGACAGTAGGAAGCTTCATGCGCGCCGGCGGCAAGGTTGAGGATGATGCGAAAGGCGAATGGCATATGCATTGTCACGTCCTCCAGCACATGATGGATGGAATGATGGGATCGTTGCTTGTCATCGGCAAAGCTGGAGGCGAGACGGCAAGCACGCTGCCAGAGGGCAAGCCGTGCCCGAAACCAGCGACCGGCGCAACGCACACGATCACCGTGACTGATTTCAAATTCACGCCAAACGCAATCACCATCCCTTCGGGCGACACCATTACCTTCGACTTCCAGGCGCCCAACCACAGCGTTACAACGACAGGGACAATGGGGGCCTCCCCTCATATCGAGATCAATGGAGGCGGACCCACTGCAGCCACCGCAACAACACCCATTCCTTCCCCCGGGACACGATCCGTCACATTAACGGGAGCTGGCATGATCAACTACCACTGCGGCATTCACGGCACAGGAATGGCCGGGACCATCACAATCACTTAGTGAACCTCGGTGGTCTGTGGGCCTTCGTTCGAGGCTCACAGACCATTCTCCCGAGGGTGCCTCCAGATAATTAACCGTAAGACGCTCGAACCTTGTCTACACGAAACAGGAGCACGTCATGAAAAAGATCAAAGCCCGGACGGCCGAAACAAAAACCATGCGCATGGGAAAGAAAACGAAAGCCGCGCCTGAGAGAAAACGGGCCGTACGTTTCCAGGCCGTTCAGGAAGACCCGCTACAGAATCCAGCCTTTCACCGCCGCGTCCTGACCTTTCTCAATCAGGCCCTGACAGCCGACGACCTGATGTTCCAGCAGACGATGGCCGTTCACGCTGAAGGCGGCCTTACCCATCAGGGAAATCCCGTGCACCAGGCCGGCCCGATCCACGAAGACAATCCTGACGCCATGAAAACGATGGAGCCTCGCGAGATCATGGACCGCGCAACGGCCACGCGCATCCTGGACCTGCGTGAGCGCGAATTCCCGCTCGGATTTCGCAATCTCAAAGATCTGGCCATCGAAAAACTATTCGACATCGATCGACTGCGCGGCGTCCTGCACCTGCTCAGCGACACGCTCTATGGCCGCTGGGACGCATTCCCGCAGCCGATTCCGCATCGCGGCCCGGGCGGAACCAGCGGTGTCGTCCATGCGGCGCTCTGCCATACGGGAAAAGTGCTCTTCATCACCGCCGACGAGACCACGCTCTTGTGGGATCCGAACAATACAGCGGCGTCGACCTTCGAAGATCCCGTCAATCAGCCGCACCTGATGCCGGGCGGATATTCGCAGCTCTGCGGACATCACGTCTTTCTTCCCGACGGACAACTGCTGACCGTCGGCGGCGGCGGTTATGGTCCCAATCCCGCTGCCCATTTCGGATATCGATTCGATCCCGTCACCAAGACCTGGGCGCGCACGGCCAATTCGATGTCCGAGTCGAAGTGGTACCCGACCGCAAACATCCTCAATGACGAAAAGGTCCTTATCACCTGCGGCAACACCTCGGGGAACATGGACATTTACGACATCGCCAGCGACACGTTCTCGACGATGACGGGCGATACGAAACATTTCCCCAATCTCTATCCCGGCCTGCATCTCCTGCCCAACAGCGTCCTTGTCTATTCGAGAACGGGATGGGGCAGCGCCGGCCCTGGCGGATCGGCAACACCAGACAACACGACCGCCTTCTTCACGTTCACCGGCGCCGGAAGCGGCGTCTGGACCGACATCGCTCCCGCCTCGGTCAATCGCGCCAAAGGCATGTCCGTTCTGCTCTACAGCTCCACGCCGCCCTACTTGCGCATCATGGTCATTGGCGGCGTCGACAATGCCACGAACAACACGTACGAAATCCTCGACACCACCGTCCTCTCGCCGATGGCGGGATGGAGCGCTCCAATGCCGTTCCCCGACGGCCAGCATCGCAGTCTGGCCAGCGCAGTGCTGTTGCCGGACGGCAATGTCTTCGTTTGCGGAGGAATCCAGACAACGAATTCGCCCTGTGCCATGTACAACCCGGTCAGCGACACCTGGGCGCCAATGGCGGCATTGCCTTCCATTCGCGACTATCACTCCACGGCCATTCTGCTGCCCAGCGGCCAGGTCATGATGGCCGGCTGGAACAACACGCAGATCGAGATCTACAGTCCGCCGTATCTCTTTGGCAGCGCGCGGCCTACGATCACCTCGATCCCGCCGCTCGTTCATCATGGCGCGACGTTCATCATCGAGTCCCCCGAGGCATTGGACATCGCGAAAGTCGTCCTCATCCGGCCGATGGCCATTACGCATCAGACGGATGGAGAACAACGCGTTCTCGAGCTGCCGCTGACACACGTCGCCGGACAGCCGACACAACTCTCACTGGTCGCCCCTCATGGCGGTCATCCACACGCCGTTGCGCCGAAAGGCTACTACATGCTCTTTGCCGTCAAGAGCGACGGCGTCCCATCAGTAGGCCAATTCATTTTCCTGCACTGAGAAAAACAACGGAGGAGAATCAACAATGGGCTGCCGCAAGAATCAAGCAACACTCTCAACGACAGAACGGCAAGCGTTCGTCAACGCCATCATCAAGCTCAAGAACGAAGTTCCCAGCCAGATGGGGCTGACCAACCGCTACGACGACTATGTCCAGGTTCACATGAATGCCATGGCTGTCGGCGCGGGATGGGCGCATCAATTACCCGCCTTTCTGCCATGGCATCGCGAATATCTGCGTCATTTCGAGCTCGATCTGCAGGCCATCGATCCCACAGTGACCATTCCTTACTGGGATTGGACTGTCGATCAGAATCCGGCCGCCGTGGGAACACCCTTCACCGCCGACTTCATGGGCGGCGACGGAGATGGTGCGGACTCCCGCGTCACGACCGGCAAATTCGCCTTCGCCAATGGCAAGTGGAACCTGAACATTCTTTCCGGCGGCGGCAATGACAACAAAGCCTATCTGCGCCGCGAATTCGGCCTCTCCGCATCGACACTCCCCTCGCCCACACAACTGAACGTCGCCCTCAACAAGACCGTCTATGACGTTTCTCCGTTCAACACCGGCGCCAATGACGGCTTGAGAAACTTTCTCGAAGGCTGGCACTCAACCGGAGGCGGTGTCAACGACGCTGCGCCGCAGAACCACAATCGCGTCCACGTCTGGGTCGGCGGCAACATGCTCCCGGCCACGTCGCCCAACGATCCCGTTTTCTGGCTGAACCACTGCAACATCGATCGCCTGTGGCAAGTCTGGCAGAACATGCATCAGGCTGCCCAGCCCTACCTCCCCGTCGCAGGCGCGCCGGCCGGCCACAACCTCAACGACAACATGATTTTCTTCAACGGCGGCCCTGCTCCGTGGCCGGACGTCTCCACCCCTGCCGGCGTGGTCGACAATCACGCCCTCGGCTACTGGTACGACACCGACGAGCCGGAGGTCCTGCTGCTGACGCCCAGCGTTTCCTTCGTCGACGTTCAGGAAGGGATCGGCGGCACCGGCATCACCACCTATCGCGCCGTCAAGTTCGAATGCGAATCGTGCGGCGACGTGAACCTCGAGATCACTGCCGGACCGACTGCCGGCTTCGGCGCACCGACCAACTTCGAAGTCGTTCATCCCAATCACGATCCCGTGTCCGGACTCTCGCCGAGCCAGGGCGCGCTCTGGATCTCGTACACCTCGACCACGGCCGGCGACAACAGCGTCGGCACGGTCACCGTTCAGGCCACCGACGTCAACAGCGGAACCGTCTTCGGGCCGTGGGTGGTCAACCTTTCCGCGAACACCGTGGCCCGCGAAGTCTCTGCCGTCGCCCTCGTGCTCGACCGCTCCGGAAGCATGACCACCGATGCCGGCAACGGCCATCAGCGCGTTGAGCTGCTGCGCACCGCGGTATCGACGTTCATCGATCTCATGCAGGACGGCGACGGACTCTCCATCGTCCGCTTCGATAATCTCGTCGACACGCTCATGCCGGTCACCAACGTCGGCGCCAACCCCGGCGGCGCGGGACGCGTGCAGGCGCAGGACATCGTCACCACGCACGATCCGGCCAAGACACTCGATCCCCGAGGAGCCACGTCGATCGGCGGCGGAATCATTGCGGCCAAGGCGGCGCTCGATGCGGCTGCCGGAACCTTCACCAAGCGAGCCATGATCGTCCTCACCGACGGCCTCGAGAACACGCCGCCGATGATCATCCCCGACGCCGCGGCCAGCCTCAACGACCACACCTTCGCCATCGGCTTCGGTCAGGCCGCAGCCATCAGCACCGCCGCGCTCAACTCGATCACGCAGAACCACGGCGGCTACCTGATCGTCACCGGCCCGGTCACGCCGGAAGAGAATTTCGCGCTCACCGAATACTTCCTCAAGATCCAGGCCGGGATCAGCAACTCCAGCGCCGTGCTCGATCCCCGCGGAGAGCTGGCCTTCGGAACGACACACCGGATCCCGTTCCAGCTCACGCGGGCTGACTACGGCGTCGACGTCGTGCTGCTCAGTCCCGCGCCGTTCCTCATCGACTTCCGCCTCGAAACACCGACCGGCAAGATCATCGATCCAGGCGTGGCAGGCGCCGAAGCGGCGATCACGTTCATCAGCACTCCGCGGGTGAGCTACTACCGCTGCTCGCTGCCGATGCTGGCCAAGGATCCGGATGGCAGCCACGCCGGCCAGTGGCACGCACTTCTCGGCCTGAGCGACAAGGCCAAAGGAGCCGAGCGCCAGTTGGCGGCGCAGTTGCGCCGCGGCGCGCTGCCGTACAGCCTCCTCGCGCATGCATACTCAAACCTCGAGTTCCGTCCCAGCCTCTCGCAATCGGGATTCGAGCCCGGCGCGACCGTCGATCTCCGTGTCGTCCTCAATCAGTACGACATCCCGCTGCAGACTCCGGCCACCGTCTGGGCGGATATCAAACATCCCGACGGAACGAGCAGCATGCTGATGCTCAATCGGACGAGTGCCGGCCGCTATTCGTCCAGTTTCATCGCCGCCGATGCCGGCATCTACACGGCAACGATTCGCGCCCGCGGCGTGACGCTGGAAGGGCAGAAGTTCCATCGCGAGCAGAGATTCACCGCCGTCACGTTCGCCGGCGGCAATCAGAATGCTCAGCCGGCGGACGATCGCGCCTGCCAGTTGCTGCATTGCCTGGAAGGATCGATCGGACCGAAGCTCCAGAAGGAGCTCGAGGAGCGCGGCTTCGATCTGAAACGCTTCGAGAAGTGCCTCGAGGAGAAATGCCGCGGATCGCACGCCATTCTGGGCGGCGAGAAGCCGTTCGATCCCGATGCGCCGGATCTCAAAGCGGTCGTCGCCAACCTCCAGCAGCCGCGCCTCGAGCTCGCCGCCCGCCAGGCGAAGGCCGCCAAGCCGGTGCAATTCGCGCAGGTGACGGAAGGAAAGCGGGTGCGCAAACCGGAGCCCGAGCCTATGATCATGGACTTCGGCATTCCCATGAGAATGGGAAAAGGCAAAATGAAAAAGACGGCCGGAAAGAAGGCCGTGTCCAAAGGAAAAACGAAGCCGAAAGGCAGGAAGAAGTAGCAGCCGCCGTCCGTCCAATCACCGACTGCGCTCAGGAGAATGAAACGTGGCGAAGATTGCAACCATCAAGATTCATCCTGCCATCGGCATCGCGAGAATCGGCAACAGCGACACCGAGTTTTTCATCGGCCCGGAAAGGCCGGGAGACCATACTCCTCCAAAGGGCGGCTACAGAGACGCGCAGGGACGCATCAAACGCCAGGCGGCCCGCTTCCGGCTGTTTGCCTATGACAAAAAGGGCAAGCTCATTCGGGAGATCACGGCCAAAGAGGCAGACATTACGTGGTCGGTCGAGCTGGCGAACAAGAAGGCGGCATGGCTCAAGTTTCAGGGAAGGAAATCGATCACACGCAAGATCTTGCGCAATGAATCGGTGCTGGACCGCAGCACACTGATGATTACGCCGGGACCACGATCCCTGACCGGCAAAAACAAGGTGGCCAAGTTTGATACCGGCAAATTCCTTGGCACGGCCGTCTCTCTCGGCGAGATACGCACGGACCGGGAAGGACGGCTGCTGGTTCTTGGAGGTTTGGGCAGGTCCGGCTCACCGACTCATGTGCCGATCAATGAAGACGAATTCGCGAATAATGATGGCTGGCATGACGACGTCTCCGACGGTCCGGTGACAGCGACCATCAAGTTCAAAGACAGCGTCGACACTGTCAAATCCGTCGGTGCGTGGGTCATTTGCGCCATTCCGAAATTCACGCCCATGATGGAAAACCCAACCACGCTCTATGACGTTCTGTTGCAGGTTGCCGTCGATAAACTGGGTCTGAAGCGGCCAGCCAAGCCTTCGTTTACAAAGGATATCTATCCCCTTTTCAAACGGGCCATGACGCTGCGATGGGTCAGTGAGATGGTGGCCCATCCGCCCGCCGAAGAGGAGGAGGGCGGTGAGGAGCCGATGGCCGGTGGCGCTGCTCCGATGCATATGGGAGAGGATGCACCGGAAGGACCAGCCCACCAGACATTGGCCGGCGTGATTCCGCCACACGGGTCTGCTGCTGCACGCGCAAAGATATTCGAGAAAATGCGCGACCCGGCCATTCGAGGAGACCGATCCAGCGGCGAGTCCGACATGCCGATGGCGCATTCGGATTACTATCCAGTGGAAACGAACCAGCCATTGACGCGGCTTCAGTACGACGCATTGCGAAAATGGAAGGACGGGAAATTCATCAATGATTGGGTTGGCCATCCCGCCCCATCGCGCGAGATCACGCCGGAGGGATTGGACAGAGCGGGACTCGAGACGTGCGTCGGCGGGCCGTTCTATCCGGGCATCGATGCCGGTTGGATGATGCGCGATACGTTCAAATACTCCGAACCTTTCCGGCTCGATTCCAGAAGGCTCAAAGCGGGTGACGTCACGAAACAGATGGCCGTTCCCTGGCAGGCCGATTTTTCCGATTGCAAGCAGGAAGGCGAGTTGGGCTGGTGGCCCGCGCAACGTCCGGACGAAGTAATCCCGGATGGTCACGTCCGTCAGGTTCCCTGGACGCGCGGCCTGGCCGAGTCGATGGCCGCAATGGTCAAGAACTGGCATCGCCTCGGGTTTATTATCAAGAAGGGCTCGCGTTACGTTGAAACGGAACGCAAAGGCTAACGTCGACGTGGCCGTGCTCGGCGGAGGCCCCGCCGGCACGGCCACAGCGCTAGCCCTTCGCCAGCGCGGATTATCGGTCGCCGTCATTGAGAAGTCGTCCTATGACGGCATTCGCATTGGCGAAACGCTCCCTCCCCGCATTCAGCCGCTACTCGTCAAACTTGGCGTCTGGGACCAATTCCTTGCAGACAATCATCTGCCAGCGCCGGGGATCCGTTCCGCGTGGGGACAAGAGGCTCTCTACGACAACGATTTCATTTTCAATCCATACGGCTCGGGATGGCACGTCGATCGTGCCCGCTTCGATTCCATGCTGGCGAAGTGCGCTGAAGACGCAGGAGCGACGATCTATCGCAAAGCCTCTCCGCTTTCTAGTGATCAAAACGGCAGTTGGCAACTCGAGCTCACTGTCGGTTCGATTAGCGCTGCATTTATCGTAGACGCCACAGGGCGTTCGTCATCATTTGCACAGAAACAAGCCATTCGGCGAATTACCTACGATCGCCTGATTGGCGTAATCGCCTTCGGCACGCGCAAGACGTCGGACGACGATTCGCCAGGATTTACGCTGATCGAGGCAGTTGAGAATGGATGGTGGTATTCGACGATCCTGCCCGGCTCGCGCGCGGTGGTTGCATACATCACCGATTCGGATCTGTATGGCAAAGCACAGAAGAACGACAGCAATTACTGGCGACAGCTACTACAACAAACTGTCCACGTTCAATCGAGCATCAAAGCGTATGAGATGGACGACGACAACCACATCGTCCCCGCAAATACCTCACGCCTTGAACGAATTGCCGGAAAGAACTGGCTGGCCGTTGGCGATGCGGCAATGGCTTTCGATCCATTATCCGGACAGGGCGTCTACAAAGCATTGCAGTGGGCACTCAAGGCTGCGGAGGCCATCGCGCAAGACTTGTCCGGTTACGAAGCCGCCATGATTCATGATTTCGACGAATACCGGCGCATTCGCGAAAACTTCTACGCCAAAGAACAGCGGTGGCCGGAATCCTCGTTCTGGAAACGACGACACCAGATCGCTACGCCGGTTTCTCCAGCAAGTCCTTGAACTGCTCCTTGTCGATCGCCTTGTCGTAGGCGGCGCGGGCGCTCACTTTGCCGGCTTCGAAGAGGCGGCGGATGGAGCCGTCCATGTCGATCATCCCGTCCTTCACGCCGGTTTGGATGGCCGAGGTGACTTGCGAGGTCTTGCCTTCGCGGATCATGTTGCCGATGGCAGGCGAGGCGAAGAGGATCTCCAGCGCGGCGATGCGGCCGCCGCCCACTTTGGGCATGAGTTGCTGCGCCACGACGCCGCGAATCGTTTCGCCGAGGACGTTGCGGACGCCTTCCTGCTCCGAGGCGGGAAAAACGCTGATGATGCGATCCATCGTCTTGGCGGCGTTGTTCGTGTGCAGCGTTCCGAAGACGAGCGTGCCGCGCTCGGCAGCGGAGAGGGCCATGGCGATCGTCTCCAGGTCGCGCATCTCGCCGACGAGCACAACGTCAGGATCTTCGCGGCCTGCTGCTTTCAATGCCTCGGCGAACGACTTCGCGTGTGAGCCGATCTCGCGCTGGTGCACGAGGCATTTCTTGTTCGGATGGACGAACTCGATCGGGTCTTCGATGGTGATGATGTGCAGGCTGCGCGTCTCGTTGATCAGATCGATGATCGCGGCCAGTGTCGTCGACTTGCCCGATCCGGTCGGACCGGTGACGAGCACGAGTCCGCTGCGGATCGATGCGATACGGCGCACCTGATCGGGCAGGCCGAGTTGTTCAAGCGTCATGATCTTGGTGGGAATGACGCGGAAGACCGCTCCCCCGCCGCGCTGCTGGCGAAAAAGATTGACGCGATAGCGGGCCACGCCGGGGATCTCGTACGAGTAGTCGACGTCGCCGGTCTGCAGGTATTCGTCCCACAACCTCGCAGGCGTAATCGGTTTGAGCATCTCCGCGAAATCGCCCTCGGTGAGCATGCGATAGCGGATCGACTCCATCGTCCCCGAGGCGCGCAGCATCGGTGGACGGCCCACGGTCAGATGGAAATCCGACGCGCCGCGGTCGTTCATTAGTTTGAGGAAGCGATCGATCTTTTGCATCGCCTACGCCTTCCCCCGTGCGATGAACTCCGCGCTCACCATCGACTCGAAATCCTCTTTCTTCAGCGCGGCCATGTAGGCCGTTTCGGCAGTGATCTGGTCGCGGCGGAGCAGATCCTTCAGCGCTTCGTCGAACGTTTGCATCCCCAGCGAACGGCCGATCTGCATCGCCGAGTAGATCTGGTAGGTCTTCTCGTCGCGGATCATCGTGCCGATGTTGCTCGTGCCCTTCAGCACCTCGAACGCCGCCACCTGCTTGCGCGCTTCTTTGCCCGGCAGCAGGCGCTGGGCAATGCAGTACTTGAGCGATTCGGAAAGCGAGGCGCGGATCTGCGGCTGTTCGTCGGCGGGAAAACTGGAGAGGATGCGATCGATGGCCTTCGGCGCGCTCGTGGAATTCAACGTGCCGAGGACGATGTGACCGGTTTCCGCGGCGGTAAGGGCCAGCGTGATCGATTCATTGTCGCGAAGCTCGCCAATCACGATCACGTCGGGATCCTCGCGCAGCGCGGCACGCAGCGCGCGCGCGAACGAGGCGGTGTGCGTGCCGACTTCGCGCTGATTGATGAGGCAATTCTTGAAGGGATGGACGAACTCGACCGGGTCTTCCATCGTCAGGATGTGATCGTTGCGCGTCTCGTTGAAGAGATTGACGAGCGCGGCCAGCGTGGTCGACTTGCCGGAACCCGATGGACCGCAGACGAGGACGAGGCCCTGGTGGTAGTCGGAGATCTCGGCCAGATGCGCGGGTAGCCCGAGCTCGACGATCGTGGGCGGTTTTTCGGGGATGACGCGGAAGACGCCGTTGTAACCGCGATGATCGAAAAAAACGTTGGCGCGATACCGGCCGCCCTGCGGGATGACGTAGCAGAAGTCGATCTGGTGGAACTTCTCCAGCGTGGCCCACTGCGCGTCAGTCAGCACTTCCCGCAGCATGGCCTCGGTGTGCGCAGCGGTGAAGGGATCGCCCTGCGCGCGCAGGAGGTCGGCGGCCAGACGGACGATCGGCGGCTGGCCGACGGAAAGATGAAAATCGGAGGC
>Ga0307511_10006157_pt1 | contig 12107 bp, 16 predicted proteins | sample 13_EM_MG_FD_200266 | JGI IMG/M metagenome (GOLD analysis project Ga0307511, IMG submission 200266) | Populus trichocarpa ectomycorrhiza microbial communities from riparian zone in the Pacific Northwest, United States - 13_EM | ecosystem: Host-associated > Plants > Roots > Unclassified | place...
GAGTCCTGGATTGTGTCAAAGTGTTCCAAGATGAAATGCTGGGTATCATTCATCCACTTGCAGGAAATCCCTGTCTAAATATACGTCAATATGTATCCTGAGTAGGCTCTCTACACACAACTCACCAATGTGTACCACTGTTGTATATCATTGAGGGCACAAACACCAGTGCCAAGGTTTCCCATAAGGCTCAGCACCTCAATCCAAAATAGGAAATAGGTTGTGAAGAACTCATCAATCCCCTTCTGTACTTCTGCAACATCAAGGCTAGTGCCAGTGGATCTTGTAAGGTGAGTTGTCCAGAAATGGCATGCATACTTCAATGTATCTCCAATATATGCCACTCTGCATCCAGAAAGATCCTCAACCTTGTTGAGAGGGGTACTGTTGTCCAAATTGCAGATATTTTTCTTCAACTCCCTCTTCATCACATCCAGGCATGAAAAGAAGATCTGCCTGTGATAATTTGGAGGGTCCACAAAGAATTGAGTGTCTGTGCATCGCCTTGGGTCCATAAGGAAGTCAGGGAATGATTTGTGGAAGATCCTGACTGGATCATCTATATTGTCTGGAACAAGGAGGAGAGAATGGAGAGTGCGGAGAGTGCTGTGTATCCTGGATTGTGTGCTGTGGTTCCTGAGGAGGCCTGAGAGAGCCTTTATTGAGAGTGGGTTGGAGATGAGTAACACTGTTCCCACCACCAATCTGAAATGCAGGTAAACAACTTGATCTTCATTATGGAATGCTTGCTCTAGAACTTGGGTGTAGAGTAGATCAATGCCTCCCTTCCCTTCATAAGAAGTGTCTTGAGGAAGTGAAACAATGAGAGCAAGCCTCTCATCAGGTGGATTACCCTGGGATGCAACAAACTTGACAACTGTTGAAGCATAGATGAAGAATCCCGCTGCCTTGCTACAGAGGGCACCAATGTCCTGTGAGCTTGGCCAATCCCCCATCAAGTCACAGTCACTTCGGGTCTTGGCAATAGCTGTTAACTGAGTCTTCAAGAAGAGTTTGATATCACTGTCCACCACATCAGGTTTGACATCATGGAGCCTGAGTATATCTGTGTGGGGCTGAAGTGATACTAGACGGAACCCAGAGCGGATCCTTGGTTCAGGTCTCCCAGTGATAAAAAACTTGACAAGTGGGATCTTGGCCACATAGCGAGAGAGGACAGAGAGGAGTGCAGATGCTGGTTCCTCATCCTGACACTCATCAAGGGCATCAATGATGATGAGGGTTGGAATCTGTGTTGCCTGGAATGGGCCAACAATGAGGGACTCCATCTGGGAACAAAGCAACCCCCTCCCAATTCCAGGGTTGGCCCTCAAGACTGGGAGTAGCTGTTCTCGGAATAGTGGATAGTGATATGCAAGCTGGAATGCAAGTGTTGGGAGGATTGCCTGGAGGTTGCTCCTGTCCTCAAAGTCTCGTGAGCAGAAGAAGCTTGCACCAAGCTTTCCCTCTGCAAAGGTGGTTTTGGCAAAGGTTTGGGCAATTGTTGACTTCCCAGTCCCTGCAAGGCCATTGAGCCAGAACACACATTGGCCCTGCTCATTCTCCAGCCAATCTTCAAGTTGCTGGAGGACATCCACCCTTGTTCCCCCAAGGCATCCCTGTCTTTTCCCACAACGGTGTTCAGCCTCAAGTGTATGATGCATCTTGTCAAGGAGGGCAAGGTCTGCAGATTCCTATCAAATGGATCAATCAATGAGTAAACAGTGGAGGGGGAGTGAGCCTCACAATGAGCTGACAACTATTTTGATAGATGTCTTGTTGTAATGATGTCTGAAATGGGTGTCAGGCATGAGCATAATTGGTTCACTCTGACCACAGACCTGATAGTCCATCACAACATCACAGATATCCCCAACTAGACTCCTGAGTTTCTCTGCATTCTTGGAGTTGTTTAAGAACCCTTCAGCATTCCCCTGCTGAGCCAACAACTCAAGTGCTTGGAGAATGTTGTCCAGTTTTCTACCAACCACTATTTATCAGGTATGAATCCCAACCTTGGGAAGTGTGAGCTCACTGTTCCAGCTCCTTCCTCCTCATTCCTTCCTTCCCATCACCTTGAGGAACAGGTCTACAGAGTGAGGCAGAGAGGGCTTTGATCCTGGGTGCCAATGACTCCATTGCTTGTTTGTTTGCTCTTGTTTGCTGGGAGCACCTCTGAGCATCATGGATGATGTATACTGAAGGGGTATCATACCTCATAATTGTCCAGAATAAAGCAGAGGCCTCCAACAGCTGATTTGAGTGGTGGGAAGGCATCTGCAGATTCCTTCACTGCACGGAGGAGCAATTTGACTGTTGCAGATGCAGCGGACCTCCACAGCTCAAATCTATTCTCATCTGTAGCATTTGGTTCACCCTTGCCAGAACTGAGAGCATCTTGGACCTGATCAGGAACAGCGGGGCTGCCTACATTGCCTGCGGGACCCATCAGAAGTAGAACAGAAAATAACATTGTTCACGCACCGTCGGGTTCCCCGATCTGCGAGATCGAAGGTGTGGATCTGTGGGGATCAACATGGACAACTTGCGGAGCAGCCTTCTTCCCGTAGACATTGGTCCCCTCCTGACTGTGCCTGCCCGCCCCTGTGCCCTCTGCTCTAGCCTCTGGATGCGAGGAGGAGTTCCTCTTGCTCGCTTCGCCCCTTTCGACATCAACTTCGCTCCCAGATCTTCCATCGTGCTTGCGGCCGCCCCCCCGGAGCTTGTCCTTCAACTTTTTAAATGGTCTCGAGAAAGGCTTTCGGAAATCCATGCGAGTGTTCTATCGATGTAGATCGTGGCGAGCGACAGAGATCGTGGTTGCGATTCAACTATGGCCCGGGGTCAGCGCGAGGCGCGCAAACACAAATTCCCGCTTCCCCGTATGAGGACGATCACACCCCTTCCAGTTACCATTCACTCTCGTACATGGGCGGCACCGTTATGACTGACCGGTATTGTATCGTCGTTCGATTTTGTCCGAGTCTCTACTCGTCGGTTGTCGTCTATCGGTGCGCCCCAAGCCAACCAGTTTTTCGCTAAACTCTCCACTGGTCTCATCATTCCTGATGTTCTCGAGGACACGGACGCACGACACCGGAACCGTGCAGGACCTGACGACGGCATTAACGTTGAACCTCGGATGCTATCCATGAATACGTCGTCGGGCCAGTTCCTCAATGGTTTTACGTCGTATATCGTCCACTTCATGTGCCAGAATTTCTCTCACCCCACTGACAGGTTCCACAGATTGCAACCAGTCTTTCGATTGTTTCCAGTACAGAGGATACATTTGGTCTCCCACCACAAACGCCACCACGCCCACCTCCCGTCCAGAGTGATCCACCCGCAAGGCGTTCTCTCGAGCTGGATGCTTCCTTCCCTCCCACTCTCGGGCGTACGAGGTGAACCTGCTGGTCCTTCAGCCCAAGGTGTTGAAATTTCCATCGTTCCGCGATCGGGGGCACTTACCAGGATGGTTGCGATCAGTTTAGATGAGGTGGAGAGGTCGATCGTGCATCGTAGTGCTAACGTTTTTTTTTTGGGGGGGGGGGCGGACCTCCCGCAACGGACTGGAGTGAAGGGAGATGCCTAAGGTTTTTTTTTACCGCGTCGAGGCACACGTGGTAGATTTCCAACTTGGCTCGGGTTCGTTCTCGTTTGCGACGCGTTGACGAGGATATAATTTCAGAAATTTGAACGCCCCGATGGCCTGCGGTTGGGTATGATCAGAGACGGTAGGGTTGTCTACGAATCGCGAGGAGAGATTGTGGGAGGCGTTGCATAAATTGAAACAGTTACATAACGGGTTCTTATCCGAATATGTGAGCGAGGGAAGGTGGAGAGTCAGACCCGAGATCCGATTCCGCCAGAAGCAGGCATTCGTTCCGTTGCAGAACGACTCAGCGTGGTAAGACGCTGGGGGGATGCGCGGAAGATGGAATTATTCGTGCCATCCCAGAAGGTGAGAGAAGGTTAGCGCTCTCTCTTCGATTCCGTCGACCACACTGGCTTTTCGATCCCCAGTGTTGAACAATCTGCCCCCCTTCCGTCGCCCTCTCTGCTCGCATCTCCGTCGCTCATTGGCAGATTGAATCCACCCGTTTCTCCCCCGCTTGTGCAAGACATCGCGAAAGGCGCGGCCTCACCCCCAGCTGGTTTCCTCCCTCCACCCTGCTCTTCTTCGACCCCGGCTTCTCGCTTCTATCGGTTTTTTACGCGTTTGTGGTTCGCTCAGTGCAAATACCTCCCGCCAGCTCATGACCAATGACCGACAACCAACGTGGTAGGCTCCCCGAATCGTTCGGTTACTGACGTCTCACCATGGACCAGGTCCCAACCCCATTGGTCCCGGTCTCAATTCTACCGCTACTGATGCCTGGTTCTCATCGGTAGGCCATCCGCTATTATCGGATCCGACCTCAGCGTATCCGCAGCTTTAGCTTGCACCACTGGCGCGCAGGACCTCGAGTCATTCTGCGGCATCGAACTTCGGACATCCGATCTCTACCCGGTCCGCAACTTGTGCCGGAAATACAACAACATGCTACTGAGGAGGACACAGGGTGATATCAAATACAGGGAGTATCATCGGGCACGGTTTTGGCACGAATCAGTTGAGTGATGACGCTGTGGCCATTCGAGCGCAGTCCCTAACACTGCGATGATCGTCGGAGATATACACCCTTGGTCGACGGAGGGATCGGACGACAAAGCCAAGTTCGAGTTCCGGAAGTTGGGTCCTTGCCACTTGAAGTGGGTGGGGGGGACACCGAAACCGTCACGATAGGGCTCAAGATCATTCTCCCGCAGCATACGAACACACCGTACGCACCACAACAGTCGTTGGTGCGGGCGGAATCCAGCCTAGGTGATTGACAGAGATCTAGTCGACGTCGAGGTGATATTTTCCTCCCCTCCACTTCGTCGAACCTTCCGCCACCCTTCCCACTGCCCCAGCGCCACTTCGTGAACGCTGAGTTACCGTTTTGGTTGAGTCCGCTGCGCTGCCGTATCTTCTATTTGCCGCAGGTCATCGATCCCCTGGTCCTCCGAAGCATCCCGGATCCTGGAGACCTTCGTCCCGGGGACCACAATGCCAAAGAAGCACGACACGTACCAGGAACGGAGGCACACTCGGAGGACTAGTCTAGGTCGTAGATTTAAAGAGGGAATGGGATGCCGTCGCCGCCTTCCCCTTCATATCATACTAGCTACCACTGGGCAAAAGTGGGGGCTCTGCTGCAAATTTAAATACTGGTACTGCTCCCTGTAAATCGCCGTTGGCAAAAGAAACTGCTTCCCAAACATTTTGACTCCCTTGCGTGATGGATGGGCTCAGCTTGAGGGCGAAGAACATTCCAACGCTCTCACCGGTGATCAAAATCAATTAAGCGCGCCCGCCACCGACCCGTGGCGCGTACTCTCCGGTTATCCACGCACCCAACTCCTCTGGATCAGCGGTTTACAATATCGTCTGTTCGAGGTACGGTCCACTTTGGCGCTCGTTTACAACCACCCCAGTCGACTACGATAAAGCGAGATCACCCAACAGAGGAATTCCCGGAGGATGGATTCAACGTTCGGAACCGGTGACGCCCTGGGCGTGGGCGTGGCGTCCGCATTAACACCTTCCCAAGTCCAAGGATGGGCATTCAACCACGACTCCCCCTCTGGTCTACAAGATGCCGCAGCAGCCGCGGCAGCCGCTGGTGGTTTAGGGTTGGGGCTAGGAGGGTTGGGGGTGGGCGGACCTGAGCAGTTCAGGAACGTCCAAGTCGCGTTGGAACAGGTGAATAGGGTACAGAGTTTGGCGAGGGAGGTCATGTTTGGGATGTAAGTTTTTCCCCCCGTTGGCTGGTTATCGCCCATATATCTTGACTCCTCCTGCTCGGTGATGTTGTTCACTGATGGACCCTTGGTGCTACAGGGAGAACGCGTATCAGCCGACCACTCATGTGAGCCGGACAGCTCGTATGTCTCCGCTTCAGGGTAGGGGTCGACGTAAGTCAACTGACTTGCTCAAGCAGAGGAGATCCTCGCGTTGAAAGCGGCCATCGCGGCACTCGACGACTTCTTACGCGAAACAGGACTCGGTGCTCTCCCAATTCTTCCACCTGGAACGGTTCTTGGAGCTCCTCCGCCATTTACCGAGGAGGATTTGTTAGGCGAAGTTTCAAAGGGCGTACAAGTCCTCTACGAGAAGTCGAAAAGAACCCACGACAGTGCAAAAATCGTGTCGGATTTGTTGGGTCAGCCTCCCAAGGCGTGATTCCCGTGATTTTATACCGTCATCCGGTGGTTCACCAAGTGTGTACGCCCACAGATGTTGTAGCGAACGAAATAATATCTCACTCTGGAATGCCGAAGCGGTCGCAAGTCTGGGACTTGCGCGCGAGCCTCTACCCGACCTCCCAAATGAAATCCCGCGGGTTTCTGCTGTGATTTTTCGCGTACAAGACTGCGACGGTTCCTCGATGACGTCGAGACGTCGTTGGATACCAGTGAGACCCCCAAATCCACAAATTCGAGGCGGCACTGGATTGACCCATGGCATAGCCCGTATCCGGGCGCTTGACGGTCGCGTCTCAGTCAATGGGGGGATGACGTGCAAGCGCCGTTCCGGAGTTGTCGATTGTTCCCCATATTCGAATTTCCCCGCCCTCTCCACTCATCCATTGCTCCCCCCCCCCGAGATGTGATCTCTTTATCCTGAACGCTGACGCGTTACCGACCCGAGCCACTTCAAGTAGCATGGTGGCAAAACCTTCAAATTTTGACAGATTATACCTATGGACCTCAGTATCTACATCGAATCACATCCCCGCTTCCAACCTGGTAGCTGCATCCAACCCTCCATCGGGTGGCCAATAAAGGCGCGTGTATATCACCGCCCAGACCCAATGGTCCGTGTCCTTGGAATCGTATACATTGCCTGACCCCGGGGAATTTTGGAAAGCTAGGTTGTGGCCGCATGGGTGGGAGTATTTTCACCGGATGCACCGGGTGTACCCAGCGAAATTAAAACTTGTAGAGACGCCGGGAGGTTGGGCCGTGCAAGCGAGTTGGGAGAGACAGCTGGAGGGAAATTATCCGACTAGCGGGGTGGGCTTTGCACCGAGAGCGGACTGCAGAAAACAGGGAGAAGCGCATGAAACATCTGGGCCTTCTTCTATGGCCCTGCGGGGGGAAGTATGGCGGATTTCAAACCGACAAATGCAACAACGCCGAGTATAACACGCTTTAGGGAATACGAGCCATGACTTTCGTCGAGCAGCAGAGGGGTAACAGTGGAAAGTGCGATGTGCCTGGGGGTTCTCCACGACAATGTGGAAGGGCCATCGTTCAGCCCGCTGAACCTTCTTATCCCCTCTCTGACTCCAGCACTCCGATTGTTTCGAACGAACCGGTTGAGCTATTGTTTCCCGAAGCATCGCAGCGAATAAAACGAAGAGGGAGGCGTTGGATAATGCGACCCGACCTTCACGTCCGGATTAGGTCGAAGAACGAGTTATAACGTGTGGGCGGAAGAACTGGCCCAGCAGATGGAGGACTTGTATGTATCCGGTTAAAGATGCTTTTGCGGTGGCGAGGGGCGGGATGATCTCCTGCAAGCTTGGTATCAGCGGAGTCGAATCACAATTTGATCTGATGCACGACCGTACCATAGGGACCGACCGAGCAACTAACGCCGGTATTGATCAATCGAATAGGAGGTTTCGAACTGAATACGGCCTCTCCCCTCCAACATCGGGAACCTCTCCTTTGCATGTGCTTGGAACGTTTTTCGGTCATACAGCTTACCCGTTCTGATGATAACCTTGAAATCTGCCCGCTCGGCGAATTTTTCGTCGAAAAAGCTGTCGATCTCGCCCCAGGGGCCCCAATGTTTCGAAGATGACTGAGTAAACTGAGATGGAAGTTTGCCCAACTCGAGCACGAACTCGCAGAAGAGGAGAGAAGTAATAGTCGGAACCGTTGTGGCGATCAGCTTAGCTGGTAGGGCGGGTACGTTCGAGAAGGGTACACGGAAGGTCAACCGACGGAGAACCACATTCTCTGTGTAATCGAGATACGCCAACTGAACGTTTCCTATCAGAGAAAAGTTGGTCAATCATCTCGCGATAGACAATCATAGGTGCGCGAGACTCAATGCGCACCATCGCGGAGCACGATGGTGAGGTCTTCAAGAGTACCTGCACACGCGCGTACTATTTTCTGACCCTGATTCCATGGAACGTCTTGGAGTTCTACCGATCGAAAGTTGATTCCACCCGGAAGCTCGCGGGAGAATTCCGTGGGCCACTGAACCGCACCCACACCGACTAGATGGAAATGACCGCGTAAAGGTGGAGGCAAGTCAATGACAGCGGAGGTTGCTAAATCTGGTCGGACCCATTCACTATCTGCTGGGTGCTCAATGCACAAGCTTTGAAGATTGGGAAACCGTAGAGCGAATTGCAAAACGTATCGATAGTGGTTGAGAGGGCGGCGGAGCGTAATCGAGGTTAGGGTGGGATAGAAGTGGGTGAAGATAGTGTCGTGGTGGTTTTGCCACAAGAGGGCATCGCAAGCCTCGATAGTAAGGGAGTGGACTCGGTCAAGGGACTGAAAGTGGTCGAGGTGAGGCATTAGAAAATCTGGTGTGAAGATATGACCCATGCGGATGTAAACGTGTCGAGTGTATTGGAGGAATCCGCGCTTGCCCATGAAAGCCAAGAAACGGAGCTCAGCACCGCGGCGGCTGTGTCCGGGTCGGCGGGCGGAGACACACCAATTGTTCCGTAGAGTTAGGTTTAATGTCTGGTGAATGAGGTGCCGGGTCGATGCGAACATTGCTTTACAAGTCAACGAACAGGCTTTGAGAGCTCGAAGGTCATCGTGGAGCATCTCCATGGTGTGGTCTACAAGTTCCTGAGGGAGTCCCATACACCCATGATGGACCGCGGCGGAGATTGGACCGAGGTCTGCAAGGTCCTCCGTTGCCCCGACGACCATCTCTTCATCCGCAGTTTCTCCGACGAACGATCCAACCCGCAAGCCAAGTGCGATCACTAATCGTAGCGGTCGGCCCTGTTAGTGATTCTGGAAATTTTTGGGTATTTTGAGGTACGCACAAAAGTTAGTCATTGGGTTCGATACAGGCGGCGTTGGTTTGTGCTGAAGGGACGTGATCGACGAGCGCCTGGCGCCACTCAAGCACCAACACAAGCCTGAGACCGTGTTTGTCGCTGATGATCACAACTGACGCGCTCTCAAAAACTCCCACCTCCTCTGAACTTGAGACTAGATCTCAGTCTAAGTACGTGCTTAAGAACAACGACTTCATCGCTGAAGTGAGCTGAGGGTACGACCCAAAGTCGACTGTCCTGAACCTCCGACGACCAGCTGGCGACTCATAGTGCCCGAGGCTGCGAATTTTCACGGCGGTTGTCTGGAACCTGGTTGAGGGTCACTTGTGTCTACCCCACCCCCCCTCGATTTGGACCGGGCGTCCCGTTGTGATATGAAGTTTAGGAACCGGGTTTGAAGACTGGATCAGTTGGGAAACTCTGGGTTCCCCCTATCGATACTCTCCACCCGCGCTCTCATTCCACATGTACTGGAAGCCTCGACCTCACAGCTGGTTCATCAATGTATAAGCGGCGCTACGACGAATGTGAAGAGATTCACGCCCCCCCACTTATCCAACGTGTCATCCAAATGACTCCGCCTGGTCCGCAACAATCCCTGATTGACTGAATGGCAGCCGTGGCAGCACCGTTCCCCCACGGGAAGGTGTGGAATCATTCTGAAAATAATAAGCAACGAAGTTGTAATAACCTCGAGTCCATGTGAGCGCTTCACCACATGTACCATGTATGCACGGCTAATATTGATCGAGACGGCCCCACAAAAAAACAAGGCCCGCTTGGTATTCCCATTACCACGGCGGCACCCTCAACTAGTTTCATTCCCGCCCTTACTTATGCAAACCCGTTTATTGATACCACACCAGCGGTGCTGGAACTGGGATCATGGATGTTCTCACCTCGCCCAGGATCGTTGAGTACGAGGAACTTTCCGCTCTCTGGACTCTCACAGAAAGAAGTATTTCCAAATGGGCATTGCCTCGAGGAAAAATGACGTTTGCCGGATCGTCTGAGCCGTGTCCTGAGCGTTGACCTGGCGTGGCCTTGAGCACCAGCCCCAGTGTTGAGAAGTATGCCTGGGCCGTGTCCGCCTTCGCATGGATTCCCCAGACCCGACCCTCGTGGCACCAACCATGGTCAATGACCTACCCGGTCCCTCCGTGGAATTCTTCTCCTTGTCCGTGACACTTGGTTTTCTCCACTCACGGAGTTGTCACTCGCCGGGACCCGAAAATACGATCGCATGGGCAGCATCGGTGCCCATGCACACTAGGTCTTCTCTCCGTGGCTTGGACCAACTCACCTGGGGCTCCCTATAAATACCCCCTCTAGAGGTAGCTAAATCCTTACCAACCACTCTCACTCCCAATCGCGCTCTGAACAACGCATTCCACTCTTCATTGTATCCTTGTGTTCGCCCTCGATGACTAAAGTCACGAAGGCTCCGTCTTCTCTTCCTGTCCCTGCGAGTCTCAGACCCAGGACCGAGGTCTCACGCAATGCACCCGTAAGTTCTCCTGGTTCCCCGTTCGTTCCAACACATCCCTGACGATTTGTGGTAGAGTGTCTGGGATAAGTTTGCCCAGATTCACGCAGTGAGGGGCCACTGACCCACTCATTCAATACACGAGCTGAGAGCCCGTCGTCAGGAAGTTTGGGTGGGTTGTGAAGATAGGTGGTGGCGGAGGAGTTGGTGGGAAGGAAACAGACGAGAGGGTGAGTCTGAGCCTCGTCACTTCTACCCTGACTGACAGCGCTTTTCGTAGGTCGCATTGAAAGCGCTTCAAGGCCAGAAATCGTCAGTCATCGAAACCTCCTGCCGTTCTATGGTATGTACAGTCCCAGAAGTCTTCCCCCGAAATGTTCTAATCGTCGTATAGGCATAGTTACGGATGTTGGACCATCCAACCTAACCCCAGCACCTTGCCGACCCACGCCGGATTAATGGTTCGACGGCCTCCACCTACGAACATCATCCCTCGCCGCTTGAAGCCTCCGAACACCACCCATCTTCGGGGGGACTGATGGCCACCGGAAACCAGGCTTCTAATCGACGGAACCACAGAGTGTTCCACAAGGAGCCGCTACAGCTTTGCGGTCAATTATCAACTTTAGTTAGCTAGGAGTGGGTCAGGGTAGCGATCGTTTAGCCCTCTGATGAGCCCCTTCGCAAGGGCGAAACCCCCCAAAACCTATTCACCATATTATGTGCTTTCGTCGCGCTGTTGTAGTTCTCTGCATTTGTAACGGACGCGTGTTTCGATTATAGAATACATTTGTAATACGAAGTTGCTCAATACAACACGTTGGAAGCTCTCTGCATGCGACCTCCCGTGCGACTGCGTTTCAACACAAAAACGCCCAAAACAAATGTCATTTATAGAGGAGTGAGATGAGGAATTGCGGTGATAAGTAAGCATTATTGGGGAAAAGTTGTACCCTTTAAAGAGTGTAAGTGAATGAATAATTCGACTGAGTTAGGAATTGTATGGTTATGGTAGGGAATCAATCCCCCGTTCCCAACGATCAACCCGACAGATCTTTCATTCGAAGAAAACTATGTGACTTCTCCAGCCGTTGGTAACCCACCTCGGCTGGGGGAAGTGCGCATCTGTGTGATGTCGTGCATTGGCGCGTCCGTGCAAACACCCCCACCAAGTATCGAAATTCTACGCGAGGAGTTTCTCAGCGCGCCCTTGACCCAATGGTCATCCTGGTGACCACGGTGACCACAGCCTGTTCAACGCTGGTTTGGAGTCTTTACGAGCCCGCCTCGTATGTGTACTCTGGGATGTGTACTCTGGGGATGGGAGGATCGATGAGTGTCGATGGTATCCCGCTGCTGTGGAATATGCTGCCCGGAGTGGACAAAAAATAAATAGCGTTTAAACGGTCAATTATTGGCCATTCTGTCGCGTACTTTTGTCCCCCAGCTCTAAGTCAATAAACGCGATTCTGTATGTTGGGAATGGGACG
>Ga0307511_10006158_pt1 | contig 12106 bp, 5 predicted proteins | sample 13_EM_MG_FD_200266 | JGI IMG/M metagenome (GOLD analysis project Ga0307511, IMG submission 200266) | Populus trichocarpa ectomycorrhiza microbial communities from riparian zone in the Pacific Northwest, United States - 13_EM | ecosystem: Host-associated > Plants > Roots > Unclassified | place...
ATTGATGGGTGGGCTGGGCCCATTGATGAATGGGCCGGCCATTAGCGCGATTGATGGGTGGGCCGGCCCAACCATCTTTAGCGGCCCATTGATCAATGGGCCGTATTGACGTATGGGTCAGAACAGTGGGTTTACCCTGATCGATTACAGACGCATTAGCATCACCATGCTCATGTTGCGCAACCTACCTAATCTGCGCAACCTACTCTGAAAGTGCAAGCGCAACCCGTCGTTCAACCCACCCACAAACCCAGCGCTCCAATTGTCGTGGATAATGCACAATAATGGCCTACGGCCCCGGCCGCAGAACTCCAGGGTTATCGGACCCTCTGCCGTCATGTCTCGGATCATCCTTGAGGCTGTCAGCCCCCTAACCCTTGATACAGTGGTACAATTCGAGTCATCACACCTTATGTGGCAGCGCTTGAGGTCCAGGCCACCTTTCGGCCATCCGTGAGATTACTCTGTATAGCTCAAGGTCAATCCAAGAATTTCTCGACGGGTTCGACATGCAATTGCAGTCCAAGTCAAACCTAATTGCTGGCCCTGCGGCTAGCCCTAACTCTACATCTACACTCTCTTCTGTTGATCGATATCGCTCCAATGGTCCGGGACCCCCTCCTCGGATGCATCCCTAGGCAGGTGTTGGCTTCCGAGTTATGCTTGGGCCTGTCCGAGTTTGGGAGGACTTAGACAATATATGGGTGGGGGAGGAGGATGAGGAGAACTGGGGTGCTGTCGAGGAATTCTTCAGCTACCTATACAAAGATTTGGCGGGGAACCCATAGAGATTTTTCGGCTACTCATTCCGTCCGTTGTGTTTTCTTTAATTTTTTTTACAAACACGATATATTCGGTTGTACATAGTTGCCAGTGCGGACAGATTAACTTGACCGTCGCTTGAATCTTCGGGCTGGCTCATCATGGTCACCCCACTGGGACAATAAGTATATAAAAAATTAAAATTAAAATTGGCTTCCCAGTTCTGTTCTCAATTGTTAACCTGAAATGGCGGGTTATGTTCTCAACTATTACCCTGAGTTTGGTGATTTACTCATACTTTTATGGGCACTGAATTGTAGGAATGAGGTGATGCATGTATGTATCAGTCATCTTATATATTCATTGTTGGTCGATTTTCATCTGGCAGTTGGTGTTTCATTTTGGTATGGGTTCTAATGATGGATTAGTACCTATTCCTATCGAATCCAGATCTCTTCACCTAGATTACTGGGCTTAACCTTTACCTGTAGTAAAGTTGTACATTCCTTCAACGCCTTTGCCCATACTTGCATGGTTATCTTGCTTTTCGCCGTCACATCTGTGCTGTGAGATGTTTTTGACCTTTTCCTGCTTGACCTTCCCTCATAAATAGAGCAGGCAGCTGTATCAATCATCTTATTACGCTCCAGCACCTCTAACAAGAAAAAGGCCTGTATCTGTAGTATTAGCACAGTTAATTAAAGAGCCAGGTTGGTTCGATATCTGGCTGTTCCATCGCACATGCGCATGCAGGTGCTCATCTCATGCATTGTTATTATAAGTAGAAGAGTTTACTATATACAGCTTATTTCAGGTGCGTTTTCCCAGACCTGTATTAGGGTCCGCGGCTATACTGGGAATTTAAATGCTACTGGTACCTAGTTATTTATGTTCATCAATACTTAAATACCCTTTTTACCCTATTTGTTCCTTCTTTTTTCTTTACCATGTAGAATTGGTGGAGGATTGGGGGTGTGAATGCTACCAGCAATGGATAAGTGAAGGGTTTGATTTTTGTGTTATTTTAACCTTTTTGGTCAGTAGTATATATATAGCGGGCAGCTCCTTACTCGCTTATGTACAAAACTACTCGTTCTATCTGTGATTTTTGACTCGTCGCCTCCATATAAACCTACTATTGCCACCCTCGTCTTATTGTGTTTGCGTACTCGTAAATCTGAAGTTGTGCCTATCTTGACGTCCTCTGTAATGCTAGATACTCGTCACTTGCCGTGGTACTCGTCATTTCTTATATCAGTTCTCTGCTATAGTAGCTGCCCACATGAGAGAATGTGAGGCATCTATCTACACTGTGATGGACACCCCATAGATCCTACCACCGGGTGCCATGCCAAGTCTCTCCGATTCTCCGAGAGTGACACGAGTGACTTTGATAGATAAGACGAGTACGAAAACAGCTAAAAGACGAGTAGAAAACTACCTATTTTCCCCGTCATAGTGGTATGGCATGTATATGGAAAACTAGCAATAGATTATAATTTGAAAGCTTCTGTGGTGTATTCGAACCTATTCAGGGCATAGTTTAGGTCTCAGCAGTTATGGGGTCATGTATCCTTCTGGGTGTTTGCCCGGCCCTCATATTGTTGAGCCCCCATGGAATTCCTATGGAGCAACGCCAGGGAATGGAAAGTTCCACTTTCCGCCTTTCTATTTGTCCATCATAGAATCATATCTACGATATATCTCGCTCCCCTGGTGGTCCTCTAGCTTGGTTCAAATATATGACTATGGCTGCGTAGTCTGGTTGGCACAAGCTCTCGTAATGGCTGCGCTTAAAAGTTTTCCAACTCTCACTCTCGTTTTCACATGACTACACTTGGGTGGATCCACATATACCGCTCTCCCGTTCACTGTAGCTACAACCTTACACCAAGTAGTAGGTATTACGTTGGGGCTCGTGCAACTTTTGCCTATCTATGTGCTTCTCCTTTCCTCCCTTCTTCTCTCTTCCATCAACAGGTTATGAGCCCTCGCTACCAACCCCCGCTCGAATCTTTGCTGATTCTGAGTCCTCTCCTTCAAACCCCAAACCGTCTGTTAAAATGAAAATTTAAAACAATTTTTAAAACTTTTAAAAACGCCAGACCCGGTTCAACGACTTTGCTCTCGAGGCAGAACCAACATAATTCTGGTGGATCAGAGGAATCTAATAAATGTGAGCCAAGATTTATATATAGGTGGCCTGCTCTTGCTTCCTGATATATTCCCCTCTTTCCCCTTCACTACCAGAAACGTACAACACCCACAACACCCGGCGCCCTCCACACACAAGTCTACTCAAACGACAAGAAATTCAATCACAGATATTCCAATGACCTCTACAAACATAACAGGTATGTTCCCCTTGATTTCTAGCTCAAAGGTCTTTGATTTAATCTATCTGTGTATACAATTCTTGCACGTCCCTCTCCCCTTCACAAAGAATCTCCTGAAGTCAAGTTCAGGCATGGCTCGCATACCTATATCACATACCCAAATCCATCACACAGGCTGTTTTCAACTACAACTATCATGTATCGGGATTCCTCCCACAGGGGCAACTGGGTTGCTGTCACCAAATGTTCAGACTTGCACACCGGGGCAATCTTTTCCGAGTGGTTAAACGTGCGTGTGGAGCCAGGGGTAATTCGGGTGGGCTCTTCATGAGCTTGCCATATTCTTGGGTTGGGCGACAGAATCTAGATCACCAGTATCCGCAATATGCTTGGGCTGCAGCATTACGCAATACACCCGGGCAACTGCGATCCGAACTGTTAACAACCGGTCTCTCATTGGCGAGTGGATTGGCCCATATAGGGTTATTCGGAAGATTGGCAGCCATGCCTACGAACTAGACATCCCAAAAGGTTTCTGCCTAAGAGTGATCAGGAGATATTGCGGTGCGACTGCAATTATGTCTATCCCATGGGAATCCGCACAAGTGTCTGTAAACGGTGCAATGCCCTCAGTCACGACCCAATAATCGAGTCAAGAGAATCCCGGTACCGGCACAAGTGTCTGTAAACGGTGCAATGCACTCGATCACGACTGGATAATCGAATCAAGGGAATCCCGGGTAGCCCGCCAACGCACCAAGCAGCCATAAACATAAGGTGATTCACTTATCGAATTAGTATGTTCCATGGCGAATTCAAGGTAGTAAGGATGAAGAAGATTCTAGAAGGTTCTCGGAAATTCGGACTATATACAAAAAGAAGGGGAATAAGGTTAAACCGGTTAATAAGGCTCTTGAAGACGTTTTGAAACCAGCCGGAGACGATAACTGGAGGGAGAAGCATATTCAATGGGGGAGAGATTATTATTTAACACTCGTGCCAGAAAAAAAGGTGGCACGAGACTGGAATATGAAATCAACTCGAGAATTGAGGTTGAAGAAGATGAAGACATTGAGTATGATGCTGAAGAAATCATCGATTCGGATACAAGGAAATGGAAGGTGGTGTATCGAATTCGATGGGAAGGTTATGGACCTGATAACGATACATGGAAACCGTTTGGGGGGTCGTCTTGCAGGGACAAGTTGAAGGAATTGCATGGGTGCAAGGGCAAGGGTGACTCGTAGAGGTACTAGAAAGAGATAACATATGCCTGTTGGGACGGAATAATGGTCGACGCATGGAATGATGGCTGCATAAGCCAGACCTCGGGGCTGAACGGGCCGAAGGGCTGAACGACGGCTGGGGCGGATAGTGTATAGTCCTTCTCGGGTTATTTGAATAAGGGTATATAAGGGCGGGGGATTTCCTCACGTTCTTCTGTTATTATCATTAAGCAAGCGGCCTCCGAATATACTCTTCTCTTATACTTCGCGACGAGTGACCGGTGAAAAACGATTTCTTCAATGCCTGGAGGGGCAATTGCAAGACCGTTGAGACAGAAGTCAAAATTACGTGAGCTTACCTATGCTTGGGAGGTTAAACCATTAGATCATACCTCTCATCGGTTTTCCCGGGATTTTCGGTTAAACATGAGAAAAGGTTCTACTGGTGATTGGGTTGATACACCGACCTCTGGCCCAACCAGTGAACCGGTTGATTGATTGTAGATTTATTACGCTACGATAACTTTGTGGTCGCTTACACATAGTCCTACCCGCAGCGGATTACATAACCCGTAATCACATAAATGGTGCAACCTGGTATTGGCAGCATCATGCAGCGAGAGCCCCTTCTCTAGCGTCGACCGTCCCAATATCATCACCTTTAGCACGACCATATGACGGCCACAAAACCCTCCATGCGGTGAAATACTAGACATTTATAAATCACCGAGTCTATTCTCGACGGTTGCCCTGAGCTTTGTTAGGGGCTCAGGAGGCTCTACATTAGTTTTTTAGCCCAGCCAGTGATAGGAGCACCTCCTGCACACCATGTAGCGAGGTCTCTTTCCCCAGCGCCGACGGCGAGTCTGATTGGCACTAACCACTGCCCAGTGCTGATGACTCTTCAATCTGGGCTACTGTGAAATGCTGAACATTTACAAATCACCAGGCAGATATTGGCTTCTGAGTTCTGTTCTCAAGTATTACATTGTATGAATAGAGGATAAATGTACCAACTAATGTTATTGTTCCTTTCTTTATCCGTTTGGTCAGTGGTATGGTATGTATGGTACATCGAACATTAGTAATAGATGATTCTGAAAGTGTGTAAATGATATATTACGAATGAATTATTGTAGCAGGCCTAGCAGGGAAGGAAGACTGGCTTCACCCTATTCAGGGCATATTTCACCACTTTTGGCGGTGGTGAAGCTAACAAGACGTCGGCCCGGAACCTACTTCCTTCATACTGTTGAGAATAGTGAGCGCCCGTAGTATTCCTTGGGACAACGTCAGATGTACGAAGCTTATTATGCTATGATATGTGCCGTGGCTACATGATGGAATCCCTAGTGAGGATTATCCAGAGAGAGAGTCCAACTCCTATTTTCTTTCTATTGTTCATCATCATAGGATCACACATACGATATATCTCGCCATTGTGGCTAAACTTAGCCCGGCCCAACAAAACCTTACAGCACCGGCACCTAACCTAAAGGTCCACAACTCTACAGTGGGCGTGATGTAATTTTTGTTTCTAGACTCTCCGGTAACAGCCGGAGTTCTTTCGACAGAAGTAGTAAGGTATTACGCCATAGTGAAGACTCGTACTGGTTATGCTCTCTTGCACTTTTGCCTATATATCTGGCTCGAGTTCTCCTGTTTCCCACCAATTCTCCCACCCAAATACACAACCCCTTTCTACCAATCAGCCTGAATCATTTGATTTGATCCTCTGCTCAAACCAAATGTCCTAAACGAAACCCCAAAAACCTTTCTTTAAATGGAAAATCATAAAACGTTTTGGAAAACGCAAAACTCGTTATGCGTGGGGTTGTTTTAACAAGAATGATGCTGGAGCATTCCAGAGAGCGAAATACGACTGTATGTCCCATGCCCCGCATCATCAACTGGTACTAAAGAATCTCCGTGCAGACCAATTGTTATCCTTCGCTTTCATCACAACTGTTCCCAAGCCGGATGCAACACTCCGGCCAACATACTCCCATATCCCTCCTGGTAGCCAATCAGGCTGCTCGAGGCTCGAGGCCCTAGACAACAACTTACCTTCGGGCCGGCGGTCAGGCTAGCGGCCAAAGCTGGCACAAGACAAAATCAAGTCGATGCCTCCCGAACAAGTTAAAACTGGCAATAATGAGCAAGCCGATTTCAGAACATCATCTCGAAATAAGACGGCACAAGCAGCAGTTATTCTCACCTCTTGCTCGCTCTAACCCCTCGCGTCGAGATTTGTGTGTTTTCGTACAGGCTTTCCGACACATCGCAGCTTCTATACCTGTTTCGGGGACCCTATGGTGTTAGGCAAAACCGGAGTGCCCAGTGCAGCGATCCACTATTTTTAGTCTCCCAGGTTATATGCCCGGACGCGAAAACAGTATAGGGAGTAGAGTATGGAGTACTACGCAGCTCTTTCAAGTCCCCTCCCCAGATGGACCTCCAGGCAGATGAGTTCTGTTACCCTGAGGTTTGTGAATCCTAGTCGACCACCAATGCGCTCGCACAGCCCTCGTGTGAAGCTCCGGTGAAGATGAGAAGACCAGTGTCAAATGAGGGAGTTACACCTTTGACCAAAGAAATCAGGGAGCTCAGGAGGCTCTACATTGGCTTTTTAGCCCAACCAGTGATAAAGACCACCTCAACATGCAGCAAGATCCTTTTGCATCGATGGTCCCAACATCATCACTCCAAGCCTATTAGCACCATATGCACCGATGACTGTTGGAACACTGTGTTCCGGCAGCCCTCGGACATGGGCCGATGTGAGGGTTTCGACCCTAACTTGTTCCCTACCTCAGCTTTTGTTTGATCCCCGCCGGCGAGAGGGGATGAAGGAAATTTGGTTCTCTACTTGAGCTTTGGTGAAGGCTACACGTGGGCGTGGTGTAATTTTTCCGCTAGCGTGATGGATTGGGATAATGGAGTTCTGGGGAGGGCAGGGTTGTGATACCAACGTCGCAAGCACCTCCTCCACGAAAGCCAACTTCATCTCAACTCCGTCAATCTCAACCCCCATGGTGGCACAAACTGCAGAGCTCTCACCTCCATGGCACTCTCAGCCGTCTCCCAACAAGACTGCAGTGGTTTTTTCCATACCCCACGGCCTCTTCCACTGACCGTGCTGATGGAGACTCGAAATCCTTTTAATTACACCTGCCACTACCCCCCAGGGCTCCCAGCGACCTCCTGCATATATCCACTTTGCTAAGTTAAAACTACCTCCGCCCAACTCATCCAACGAAATTTTAAAACCAAAAGCTTAAATCGACCAACTCCAGGCACCGACTATTTCTGAGTCATTGCGGTAAAGGGTGTTGCTAGCAAATAACTTGAGTTACACGAGAGAATGCAGTCTCTTCATTCCAACACCACCTCGACAATCCGAATCGCCTGATCGCAGCTCAACCCCAACAACTAAGGTATTATATACCTACCAGGTGTTAGACAACTATATCGGTCTCTAGGTTATGTGCCCGGACGCTGTGATCACCTCCGCCCTCGAGACTATCCATGTCTTTGGGCTCTGCTTTTCTATAGTGAGCCCAAAGTCACGGTCTCCAGGTTATGTGCCGGGACGCTCTGATCGCCTCCGCCCCCGAGATTATCCATGTCTTTGGGCTATGCTTTTCTATAGCGAACCCAAAGTCACGGCCTCCAGGTTATGTGCCCGTACTCTCTGATCGCCTCCGCCTCCGAGACTAACCATGTCTTTGGGCTATGCTTTTCTATAGTGAGCCCAAAGTCACGGCCTCCAGGTTATGTGCCCGAGCGCTGTGATCACCTCCGCCCTCGAGACTACCCATGTCTTTGGGCTTTGCTTTTCTATAGTGAGCCCAAAGTCACGGTCTCTAGGTTGTGCCCGGGCGCTGTGATCACCTCCGCCCCCGAGACCACCCGTGTTTTTAGGCTCCGCTTTTGTATAGCGAGCTCAATTCATCTACGCACCGGGACCCCAATCCTGTTAGTTGGCCTAGTTGGGGACCTACGGAATGACTGCCAGGCTCTTGCTCAATTACGAGACAACGGCATTTCTGTAATTACCCAATCTCAGGGGTAAAACTCGCCCGAGCCATCCAGGCACACAATGTTGGAACGAGGTAATGGGGTGAACGCACAAGGGTATGATGGGATTGAGCTGGGGTGGCTGCAGAATGAAGGCAGCATGGATTATGTACTGATAAGGCGGTTGTGATTGTTTCTGTTATCTCTCGAGTTAGCGGTATTCTGGAAGATGGAGTATTTAAGGCGGAGGACTCCCTTACATCACTTATATTATCATTAAGCAAGCGGCTTCGTCTATAGTATACGAATATACTGTCTACTTTCTCGCGAACAAGACAAGCGCTGTAGAACGATTTTTACACACAACTGCAAGGCGGGAGATAGATTGAAGAAGTTCTTCCTGAGATATAGGGTGGAAGGCGAAGGGGAAAGCGATGAAGATTAGAACAGCTGGAGAATGAAGAATAGTAGGAAGCAGAATAAGAGCCCTTTGTGGTTATGTAGATAGGCTGGTAACTAGGGGGACGTAGTGATTCTTGCATCATGTAATATTACATCACTCCATACTTCTTGCTTATGCGTGGCATAGTTGGAAATGCTGGATATTTAGAAACCTATCACTTCCTCAAACAGATTCAAAACAAAGTTATAGTTATATGTATGACTAGTCTGGTTGGCACTGTATGACCCTAGATTGCACTACCAAAGAGTGTACATTAAGTATCCCTTGGCCAAGGTGTTGAATATAGTACAAAGCTAGCACCCGAGATTTCCTGTTGGTGATGATACTGATGACGATTCTGTAAAGTAGGTACCCGTACTGATGCTACAAATTGGGGTTCAAGAGCCTCCGGCCTATTCTGGTTAGTGAAGAAATGCACTCACTACTTGCTTAGGCAATGCCACCCAGTAAGTACAAGATATGGATGATAGGGCGAGGTGGGCCAGGAAGGAAAAGGACGAGAAGGGTTTCTACACGGTTGATTTGGTGGAGACGTTTTTCTCTAAAATTGACCTATGTTGATTTCCTATTGTAAAGCTTGTTTGTTTGTTTGTTTGTTTGTAATTCGTTTGTTTGCTAGGAGAGGGCCGGAAGGGGCGTGGAGGCGGAGGCATACTTTTATCGGGGATGGACCGGTAGTGGGTGTGGCGGCGGAAGAGGGGTATTTCTTTGGACATTTCTTTGGCTCGGAAGACTGGACGCTTAAGTAGCCCGTTTTCCCGTGGGTGTACCGAACCTGTAAAGGGGAGGGAACGGGGACGCCGCATAACCTTAGGTTGATCAGGCGTATAGACTCCAAAAAAAAAAAAAAAAACCCAGTAAGTACAAAAATTCGTATGTACAGTGCCAAGGAGAAAGTTATAACGCACCCATATTTTTTTTCTTTTTTTTTATCAGGCCAAGCTTCTAGCGTGAATGATGTACAAGGCATAATATTGCATAAACCCACCAAAATAAAGCTTTTGAGGGCTACTAAATTGCGGAGGAGGGCTTTACATTACGGGGACTATATCGAAACCTTTTGAGGGCTATTGAACATGAAATATAGTTGCTATGCAGAGGTATACGAAGGGCCCTTATTGCATATCTGAGCCTGGGCATGCATGCCTCATGCATGTCTGAGGTGCGTTATAACTTTCTCCTAGGCACTGTAACTACCCTAATACCTACCTACGGTTCATTTAGCAGCTAGTTTACAGGCAAAATAGTCAAATTCTATTCAATTGCAAAATAACACCCAAGACTTGGTAATCACGTGCATCAGTCGATATTATCTCATGTACCGTACGGATTGCACTTATCTCACGGGATTACTGTCGCCTTCGTGACGAGCTTCTAAGTTTCGAATCCGGTAATCACAAGTATTTTCCCGTTAGGGGTGGGAGGCTGATACGTAATGTACTTTGGACTTTTTCTTTCCCCTTTTCTCTTTTTCTTTTTATTTTTACATATTCAAGCCCTTATAGTATATTCGAAGAAACGAAGACTGGCTTCACCGCATAGTTCGTCATCTTTCGGGTCCCAACAGCTATGGATCCGGAGGTGGATTCTTCTAGCTAATACATATGACGTTGGCCCGAAACCTACATCCTTCATATTGTTGAGAATAATGAGCTAGTGGAGAGTCTTTCTATTGCTCATCACCACAGGATCATATATGCGACATATCTCTCTCTCCACGTGGCTATTCTAATTTTTACACTTCAGCAAAACTACGAGAGGCTGAGCTCCGGGCAAGGCACTAACATCTTAACTTTCAAGGCCCACAGCTAAGCAGGTGTAATGTAATTTTTTCTAGACTCTTCGGCAACTACCGGGTTCTTTCAACAGAACTGTCGGTTCGTGAACGCTCTCTTACACTTTGTCTACATATACAACCCAGAGTTCTCCTGCTTCCCATCCCCCATTCACCACAGGTTATGAGCCCCCAATTCGCTTTTTACCAATCCCCTCGACCCTCCCCTCAAACCAAATCGTCTTGAAAAAAATTTTAAATCAAAAACTTTTTAAATCAAAAATTAAAACGATACGATACTGGTTCAAACTCGTTATGTTGGGGTTTGTTACCAGAACGATGATCATGTACAAGACCAGAAACGCAAACAAAAGACTGCCTGTCTTGCAGAAAATGTGTTCTTGTGCTCAGGCAGTGAATCGGTCTGAGCACGAGAACAAGGGAAGAGGATGAGGATGAAGAGGATGAAACGGATGAGGGTAAAGACGATGAGGAAGAAAAAAGTGAAGAAATGAGATTGAAGAGAATGAAGATGATGAAGATGAAGAGGGTGAAGAAAATTACCAAGCACGAGGACAAGAAAAGATAACAATGATGTGCATCCTTGGATCGCCAATGGTGTACTTGAAAGGGGCCGAGGGTGCCGCAGGTTAAGCCGTGAGGGAGGGGATAGGGGACTGAGATACCAGTCCGCCGCGAAATCCAACCCCACTTCCTCAACTCCATCATTCTCAACCCCCACCCCCGTGGCACAAACTACAGAGCTCTCACCTCCATAGCACCCTCAACCCTCTCCCCCGAGGGTTGTCCTCAACTCCCTCCCCAACAGGACTGCAGCGGCTTTTTCCATACTCCACAGTCTCTTTCACTGACCGAGCTGTTGGAGACTCGGAATCCTTTAAATACACCTGCCACTATCCCCCAGGACTCCTAGCGATCTCTGGTTTATATCCACTTCGCTCAGCTGAAAACCACCTTCACCCAACTCGTCCACCCTGTATATATAGCTGTCTGTCTGCCATGTCTTTTCTCCATACCTTCACTCCATACCTTCACTCCATACCTTCACTCTATACCTTCTTTCCATACCTGCTCTCCATACTTGCCCTCCATACCTGCTCTCCATATTTGCTCTCCATACCTTCTACAACGGTGATATTCTTTACGAAATTTTAAATCCAAAAACTTCAAACCGAAAACTTAATACGACATCGACCAAACCAGAATCCCTTGCAAAAGGATGATGGAAAGCAAGTCACAGTACTTTTTGGATGGGAAATGCGCTACCTAGTCCATGCCAATAAGCAAAAGTGAACCTCAAGGCACTTCTAGCGAATAACTCGAGAGAATGCGGAGTTCATGCGGTATGTATGGCACAACCCGAATCACCTAAATGCAACCAATACAATCACATTACGAATACAACCTCCTCACAAATGCAACCTCCTCACAAATGCAACCTCCTCACAAATGCAACCTCCTCACAAATGCAACCTCCTCACAAATGCAACCTCCTCACAAATGC
>Ga0307511_10006159_pt1 | contig 12105 bp, 12 predicted proteins | sample 13_EM_MG_FD_200266 | JGI IMG/M metagenome (GOLD analysis project Ga0307511, IMG submission 200266) | Populus trichocarpa ectomycorrhiza microbial communities from riparian zone in the Pacific Northwest, United States - 13_EM | ecosystem: Host-associated > Plants > Roots > Unclassified | place...
TGGGGGTGGGGGCAACGGGATTGATTCTTCTGGCCTTTCAAATGTCAGCATATCAGAAATCACGGGGTTGTGATTTGTCGACGACTGAAGCGCACAAATTTTAAGGTGCTTTTTATGGGAAATACTGCGTTTGGGAAATTTACTTCATGCGTTTTTCGGTTCCTTTCTACTCCATTTTCTATATATCTTTTTTTTCTTTAACATCCCCATTTAGTCCCTTCACACAGTTTCTAAATGTCTTACCTGCGGGTCTTTGGCCATTCGTTGGCTGTTCTGAAAATTCATGCTTGTTTTCTTATACCGGAAGATACTTCTCGTTTGTCAATTTCCAACCTTCTAGCCCACTAACTATGCTACCTTTCGTTTCCCTGCGGGCTTCATGTTTTTTGATTGAGAGTCTTACTTTAGCGGTAAACTGTGGGGAGCTACCCCCCTCTACCCCTTCCTTCTTCTACCCTAAAAACATACCACCCTTACAGCATAGCTCATATGCTCTTTCTATTATTCACTATATCCCGTTTCCTTACGTCAATTGAATGCCTCAGATTCTTCTAATTTGTATGCTACCTTGATATTACTCTTTTTCCGTACCTGGTTTCCTTGATAGTGTCAATTTTATCTGTGGGTGTGCTGGTGTGACATCAGAGAAATATGTTGAATTTTGCTATTATATCTACTGCGACCGACTGTTGCTCACCATCAAAGCCTTCCCCCATTCGTTATATATATATCAATACCGCCGTCTGTGCGGTTGAACGGGGCATTGTATGATTTTAACCTTGCATACCCTAAGCACCCATTGCATCATTGCATATAGTCTCTAATCACTCAGTATCACATCACTTTCACCCAACCCCACGGAAAAGGTCCATGGTATACTTCTGCCTAGTTGGAAAACCGTATATAAAACCGGCTAGTGGAAAAAGAGTGGATTTGCGTCACATATACACCTGGCTACTTCAATACTGATACTGCTTTATTGAAGTAATAAATATCGACATGGAAATGGTTCTGTGGAGACACAGACTGCACGCATAGTTGTACTTAAGTACTAGTATTTTCATGTGCAGAAATCATGTCACGATCCCGCTGTCATCAGGGTGTCGCAATTTAGATTAATTGCGGTGTGTAAATTGCGCCATTGAACGTCTGTGTCCAAGCACGGCCGCGATTCGTGATCCAGGGTTTATGACTCTGAAGTTACCCTGAAGTGCAGGAGGTACACGCGGCTAGATTACTGCTTAGTAAGAATTGGCATGAAGGAGACATAAACTTCTCTCTAGGAGTTTTACAGCCTTTCATCATCATTGGATCATACATATGCACATCACTACCTTTCCTCTGCACTGGCTACATCACCTCCTAGAAATCATCCTCTTTTTTTAGGGATTTCTTTTTAAACCTCAGTATCCTCAGAAATCGCAAAATAGCACTAAACTGTATGGGGGGCGCAGCTAACCAAGTTTAAGCTCGGGGGATAAGCACAACTATACAGGCATCTGTGATGGACATGCTGGCTGGTGATCATATATACTATCCCTTAACTCGCTGCGGGCGGGGCATTTTCTTCGGTTGTAGCCGAAAGTTGATTTAACCAGTTTGAACTCTAGTACAATATCATTATTTGCCTCGGCAATCGTTAGCGGTCTACACAGCACTACGGTCGCAAATCTTTGATCTTCCCAAGAACATAAAATGCAAATACAGAATAGATATAGAGGAGTAGAGAGGACAGAACATTAGGCAATGGCCTATGGCAATAGCCTTATGAAATTTCCGAGTTAGAGGAACTTGCAGCTGGATAGATGAATAACAGCAGAGGAGGTAGGAGTTAACTCAGGGTCCTTGCATGTTGCAAGTCCAGCGAAGCTTTGAGCTCGAGAGGTGTATAGCCATGCATAGGTGTAGCCACGTTGGCATAATCCCAAGATTTTATAACCTTGCTTAGTAGGCTTCTGAGGCATCTTCACTGTATTTTGACTTCGCCCAAAAAATTTGACCATCATTTCATCTATAGACGCTTCTGTACCTGGATCGAAAACGGACACCTGACCCGAATTACCACTCTCGGCATTTTAGAGCTAGATTTGATGATAATGGCTCCACCTTTTCCCACCATCGAGTAACTGGAATTGTTGTCTGCGGATCAGATACATGGAGGAAGCGATGGATTTGTTCAAATCGATTTCGAGGCATTAGTCGAGTTCCTCCAAATAGAGTTGTATCCCACCAACCCCCATCTTGGCAATTTCAAAGATTCAGAGAAAAACCGATGAGCATAGAGGTTGGTTGAAGTACAAATTGTTTTAAGAATTCCGTCATCCCAAAACTCAGAAAATACCTTCATTGGGTCCCATGTACCTTCACGAAGAAGGCATGTTGCAGCATGATGCCCACGGCCTTTCGAATGCATGAATGGGCTGAACTCAATGGCAGTTGATTCAGGATCCGACATTATTATTGTATCTGATGTGCACAATGATTCTCAAAATATACCCGGTGTATTAGGGCCGCCGTCCTTTGCAAAAAATTTCGCAATCAAATTCTAGCACCAAAACAGCATGGCTGTGAACTCGGAAAAAAATGCCCCGCCCGCAGCGAGTTAAGGGATAAGCTACTAATATCTTTAAGCATAAACCAGTTCAGATCGCATACACTTACCCTAAATGACTTACCTCAAGGCGGTTTGGGTTCTTGCGCTAAAAAATTACTTATGGAAAAAAAGGTCATGTGAATCATGCAGGAAAAAGAACTTCCGTCGCCGGGAATTGAACCCGGGTTCTGAGAGGCCTCATTTTAACTTGAAAGATGAGAGTCTCAAATGCTAGCCACTACACCACGACGGATGGATTGAGATGTCTGTTTTGGTAAATTATGCATAATAAACTATCTAATGTGGGTTATGGTAGGTAACCTTGACATTAATAATATGATGGTTCATATCTACGGATTTCCTGCCATTCTCTAGATGTATGTACGCTCATGCTGGTACACAAGTGGGTGTGGCGAATTGAGTACTTCTTAATCTTGAGTAAAGGTTTCAACATTCCATCACACCACCAATAAATGCATACCATAGCTATTGATGGATAACGTTGCTGCATACGTATACTCAAGATCCAAGGGAGTCAAACATCTACTGTTCTTATTTAACTGCAAGCACTACCTAGCTATAATAATTGATCAGACCAATACAGCCGCACAATATATCGCCTGATTACAGGTAGTCTAGTTGCCCCAGCGTGAAGACTAATATGATGGATTGCCTGTAACGTCAAGAAATACCAGATTCCGTAACAATATCCGCCATAGCAAACCCCATGATCAGGAGTGGGCATATCATCAGCTCCACCGGTACCGGCTCATAATCACGAGCCTCCACAAAGCACAACCATCTCACATGTATACTAAGTATATTTGTGTAGATACAGGTGTATAGGTAAAGTATAAACCAAGCTATACCCATACGTTCATCACTGGTATGATATATCAAACCAGCGCACTCATAAACGAAATCCCTTCAAATGAGCGTCCCATTTTGCGGCACCTTGCCTTTCATGCCAAAACCCTGACGTTGAAAGACCCAATAAAATAAAATGAATAAGCAGAGCCCCAATAGCAAACAGAAGGTAAATGCAAAAAAACAAAAAACAAAGCCTCTCCTCCCTAAAGGATAAAGATATAACAAAAAAGCGCCCTAAAGACGACGACAGTGGCAACGCGGTGGGCTAAGTAACGAATAGTTGATCAGGCCCTTGGCTGGATTGAGGACGATTATGAATCTTATGCTGACCATTGTTTAGGCCCCCATTGATATCCAACAGCCTTGCTCATCACCACAGCCGTATAGCTCACACAACCCCCTGTCGTTCCACTTCGCCCCAATCTTCATCAGCCAATCAATTTGAAACGCCTGAACTACTCCAGACAAACATTCCCGGGTATTGTGTCCCACTTGTTTTTTCACTCGCATACGCCTCGCTCCGCCCCACCCTTCCCCCCTTCGGAGGGTGTTGAGCCAACCAGGTAACCTGCCCCCATATGATGCCATTTAGAGCTCATCCCTCCCGCTTGCGGCGCTTGCCATGACCGAGGCCACGATGGCACCTTCCTCGAATACTGGCCCTTGACCATCGCATCTCGCACCACCCTTCAGCCTGTCGCAAACCTCCTGTACATCGACCAATCCCTGCTTGTAAAGTGGGTGCCCTACAATGAGATCCCATGTCGCTCCGGCACCAAGTAGCTTCTCGCCTGTGGTTGGCGAGAAAACAATCCTGTGGCTAGGTGTTTTATTCGCATGGGTGGCAAGAAGATTGTCGTAAAATTCGGTGGGGTTGTACTGCATCGGACCAACAGAGATCTCAGTTCCGTCGTCATGGGCGCTGCTGTTCGCGGCGGCTGCGGCCGTAGCGGCTTGCACAATCGCACTAGCGTTCATCTTGCTTGTAGCGCGAAGAATTTCGTTCTCGGTTTGGTATTTTTGAAGTTCTCGCTTAAGTATCTCATTTTCGCTCAAAATGCTTGATGACGATGCTTCAATGTTCGCAAGCTTCTGCTCCAAGTCCTTGAAGGCTTTCTCTTTCCGTTCTCGGAATGCACGTTGTCTATTAAGTTGTCAGTTGGACGCCCCTCAGTGAATAAACGTTGGAGTGGTGCGTACGCTTGACGATTTTGCTCTTTCCGCCTCTGTATACTTACATGTCAGTTATGTTTTCACACTTTACCACCAGAGAAATGAGAAAAACATACTGATTGTGCTGGAGTCAGTTCCTTCTCCTCGCTGCTGCTCCTCCCCCGTATACTATGTTCGTTCATGTCTTGATCCATATCCAACGGCTGTGCTTTTATGATCCCGTGCTGAGCACTGACTGGCGTTTGTAATCCATCAATCCCTTCATACGATCGATACTGCTCAAAAGTCGCATAGTTGTTCTAGACGCCCACAATAATTAGTCAGTAAGTTCGCCAAAATAAAGGAGATGAGTTGAGAGCTAGCAGCTAAGGTACTCGGAAGGAATCAGGATCAGGTAATTGTGTATTAACAGGAATATCACGGCCAATGGTACTCACTGGAGGTGAATCAGGATCAAAATCACCCTGCGGTGTCGGTGGGAACCCAACACCTGAAAAAGCCTGGGGGTTGTAAAATGAATAGGAGTCCATCCTCTCTGTCGATATTTTTTTGATCTCTCGTGTGCACGCGCAGCTGCTCTGATCGCCCTTCTGGACAGCACCCTTCAATCAGCAATTCTGAGCCTCAAGCCCCACGTTTCCCCGCCATGCCGCACGATAAGACAAGCCTTGCAGCAGATTGCCTGGGGAAAGTATGGCCAGCGTTGAAACGATGACCGTTTGATGTGCTTATGGAGTACTTACCAATACTTCTCTACTGCAACAATCCTAGGCTGTTTCTGGTCACTGAGGCGAATTAGACGGTGGGGTAAAGCGAGGGGTCGAGACAGCCTTCTATTCTTCTCAGTTACCCGCCGATTCAGGGGCGTCAGGAGCAATGTAAATTTGAAGCGTGAAACGAGTGAAGAATAAAAGAGCCAGAGGGTTGGAGTTGGTGGATGAACGCTGAAAAGAGAGCCTGGGATGTGGGCACGGATGCTTCTGCTCCTTGCTGAATGCTGGATCAGTACTCTTTCAGGCTATGCTAGCGGCTTCGACTAACTGCTGCGTCTGAGGTTCGGATTTGGAATCTTGAGCAATAGGAGCGGGTAGTCTGGCGAGGAGCGGGTACTAACAGCGATTAGCTGCCAGTCAGCACGCAGATTTATCCGAAGCCGCCTCAACGGCAGCAGGATAGGTAGCGATGGCGTACCAAGGCTCTAAATCTCACCACTAAATATGCTTGCTCCTGATCTGGTGCGAAGACGATCGAGATCTTGAAGCTGCCCTTTGGCTCTGTGGTTGATGAAGATGAGGAGAGTTATGAGTCGTACCAATAGCACCTCCGCAATTTGCTTCTTTGCCTCGCACAACACCACTTACTACTTGCGGAGGCTCGACAGTATCACTGTAGGGAGTCTGGTTATCCGTGACACACACACTGAATGGTCTAGGGGTTGCCAGGGAATACATGTACGAGTACATATGTATTGGGTTCAATGCTTAAGTACCTAGCAGGTACCTAGGAAGCGATTTGCTACAGGAGAACCTGGTGACTTGAAAAGGTGAATTTGAGCCGCCCCGATATTTAGTCAAAGGGCGCCACTAGAACGATTGCCGTGTAAACCGTTAACGAACTACATACTGTATTGCCCTTCTATCCACGCTCATAGAGGGGTATGGAACGATGAGCACCCTGAACGCCAATCTTCCGGGGTGCATTAATCCCCGGAGCTTGCCACGAGTTTCCCCAAAAAATAGCTAGAAATTTTTTTGGAAAATCCGTTCCTCATGCATCGCAGGGGTATCAAGGCGGCCAATTAACCAATCTCTCCTCTCAACGCAAAGGTACCACGTCACAGTATTGCGTGAAACAGTGGTACAGCGGGGACCCCGAGATCTGATACTCAAAGAAGAGCACTATTTGTATTGGCAATGCAACTGCGACATTCTGGTGACCCTTCTGCATAATCAAAGCCAATCGCCACGAAGCTGTTGACAGATTGTCTCTTGTCCATATCAGATCTAGGATCATGACCCCGTGGCTTAACGTAGCCACTACCGAGACATTTCAGCGTCTTCCCAGTACCCACCTACCGTACCGGTAGCATTTCATCCACCAATAAAAATGACTGTCATGACGTGAGCTCGCATGTGACTTCTCGCAGGCTTGCGTATGCTTTATTTTGCCCGCAACCCAAGCTGCCCAAGTACTTACACTACAATTGCAGCAAACTCTTATCTTAACTGGCACTGGCTTAGGGTAAAGGTTACTCTCGTCGTTCGATGGTGGCTGGTAATCGATCTGTCTTACGATAATCGAACGGGCTTCTAGATTTTGCTTTTTGCGGCGGCGAATCCGCTAAGCACCTGTGTGATGCGTGGGTGTATACTAAATAATCTGGCAAATACCGTAGGATTTGGAAGTAATGCCCCCCGAAATCTAGGAAAGCGATCTTTTCATGCAGCGGATATTTTGACGCTCGAGAATCTGAGACCGGGTGGTAAGTATTTCCCCATCCAACCCCGCGTTAAGTTCACTACTGGGGCGGCTTATGGTATTCGCCAGATAATTCGGTAGTTTTAGCTCTCCCGATCAACCATTGTATTGAACCCCGTGTGCACAGCCATTGGTTGGCGTACACCGCATGAAAGGATGAGAGCCAGGGTATCTTAGCTTGATTGGTCCTTGCTTTCGGCTTTCTCCATATCCGGTCTAATCCCAATCACTTGCTTGATCATCGGTTACACAGGAACCTTTGCCTGACGCAAAAGATTGCTACATACCTCTGGCTAAGGTAAGTACTGTACTATGTACCTAGTGGTTTAAATTGATACAGTCGATGTAAGTCGGTGAGGAGTGAGAGTACAGTACAGTTCGATGTCAGAATTCGGTGATGGGTGAGAGTATAGTACAGTCGATATTTATGCTTGGCTCTGGATATCGCTTGTTAACCGTTCTGGTTCTGGTTGCTTGACAGTCACATGTTGCTCACAAACCGTTTTTGGGCAAAAGTCTTGGTGAAACACAAACTTGAGCCTCATCATTCGGCCATACCTTCGATTTTCAAAAGTTATAAGTAAACTGAAAAGTTGGGGGTGTATCTAGTACCTACCAGCCCTTCGCTGCATCCTTCTCCACAATGACCCAAATACAGGGTTTGACCTCACACACAAGCCTAGCAGGCACTGCATCTGGTCAGTCCTCAAGGTGTGTTGGCAACGTCAGGATACTTTGCATGGAGATACCTTTTCAGGTGAACCCACACTTGCTCGATAGGCTATAGGGAGGGTTTTTGTCGACTTCGCTCAAAGAATTCAGTGATTATTGTTGCTGAATGAACTGGAGCATTGCCTTGTTGGAACCCGGTACTCCCAATGGTGCAGTTGGTTAGTGGTCGATGACAGGAAGGGCAAACATCTTGAGCAATTGAATGATTGAACAACTAGGGATACAAAGGTCCCACGGTTCTTTGGAATGCAGTCCTTTTCCTGCTTTTCCTCAAATGTCGAAAGTAGCCAAATTTGCCGAGAATGTGCTCGAATTCATCACCCCAGATTTCTGAGAAATTGTACTCTTAAAATCTTATACTGCCGCCCTAAAGCCCAGGAAAGTCTTGCCTGAAACTTGATAACCTCTTTGCACAGTCCATTTTCTCGGAGGTAATGGCCCAAGGTACCCACCAGCATATGACTATCATGCTATCATGGTTCCGGCGGTGTTCCTGAATCTGCTCTCTAGTTCATGTTTTATTCTGCTTCACGCATTGAATTATAGCCCTCCTATCTTGCTTGGCAAGTTTATTTGACCTAGGAACATTCTCAATATGCCCCCACTCAGCAGCTGTCTGGTTTAGAGAACTTTTGATATTTGACCAACGGAGACCAAAATTCTGTGAGATCAATATGGGGCTTGTAATTGAAGTCTGTCATCAGATGGTTTCCATTTTGCTGTACACCGAGAAATATATGTACATGCACATATTGTACATATATAGCTATGTTGTAATAGTCTCGTAAACAGGTTTTTGTGCGTGTGCATACGACGAGATTTGATGCAAAGTATGTTTTGTGGCTATTTCCTGCTTCGCTATAGCTAATCCAGCCTCAAGCTCAATAGGGATTCTTATTTATATACTTTCTAGCTTGAGGCGTCGACGAGGAATACGGTGCTGGTAATGTCTGCATGAATCCCCGAAACTATTATACAACCCATAACTATATCTATACTGTATATATGCATGCCAAGTTGGTATACAGGAATACTGGACTATCTTTATATCAGCCTACTTTGGGATCATCAAACAATGAAAACTTGCATTGATATATGCTCAACAATGGAATCTTCGATCGGCTCGAGCATAGTCTAGCTTGGTTTGAGCATCGAGACTAGCACATAGGACCTGGACTCAACGGTAAGCTGCCCCCCACGTGATATACCCAATCGGGTAATATCTTGACTACTTACTGCTTAGAACTTAGAATTGCAGGCTGTACTACCTACGTGGTAAGTAGTCGTCAGAAGAAATGGGAAGGACTCAGCAGCATCGAGAAAAGAAGTCACAGGCACTGGAATTGGGATTGGAGCACGCCATTCGATTCTGGTTCTTTACCTCTTCCTCACCACAACCACCACCGAGCAGTATCGGTTCATCTTCTGAGAGACTTAGATAACCAGCAAGCTATTCTCTCTGCACTTTTGTCTCCTTACATCTTCTCTGATCTTATATTTCTCCGGATCCATTTCGAAGCTCGAGTACCTTCCCCTAGAAAGCCGTTTCCCAGCGGATTGCTTCATTTGCATTAATACAGGATTCCCACACGTACGGTTGCAGATTCCTGTACAAATCTCTTAAAGAGCAAGCTCTTCGGTTTGAGTAAGTTACGCCCCTTTTCTGACCAAGCATATCCTTTGGAACCATGCTAAAATCAAAGCAGTCAACGACCCAACCATGACCTTCAAGCCTGCTCTGAGAAGCCTCGCAATGATACACATACTCAGCTTGGCTATATTGTTTGTCAGTCTGGGTTCTTGCACGCCTATTGTCGACAAGGTTCCAGATTCTGCATGCATTCTCCCCGGTATCCCCTGTGATCTGTCAGGCCAGGCATGCTGCCCTGGATATCAATGCATCCAAATTTCAGCCAATGGAAAGGCCTATTGTGTTCAGACCGAAAGAACACCGTTCATCATGGCTAGGTCAGGGCTCTTCTCTGGCCCACCTCCACAATTTATGGGAATGGATACAATTCCCTCAGATGTACTTCCGAGAGGTACCAACGCCGAAGAAGAAACCTGCAGACACTTTACTCATTGTGATCTCTCTGCACCAGAGTGTTGTGGTGACCTCATCTGCAGGGGAACTAAAACAGAAGATACCTACTGTGTTGTGAAGCCAAAACCCGAAGAATACGGTACGAAAAAGAATTGTCGTATTGAAAGAGATAATGGCTACCAGTGCACATCTCCTGAAGACTGCTGCGAAGGCTATTATTGTCAAAAGTATCCCACCAACATACGACATACTCCTAGGTGCTTACCAGTAAACCTACTACTTTACTACGTCCGCTCTGTGCACCTTCGAGAAGATGTTACCTCCTGTCAATCTAGCCTCGACTGTCAACCCGGATATGATTGTTCCCAGCAAGGCAAGTGTTCTCCAGCAGTGCCCAATAATCACCCTACAGCATTTGTCCCCGACGGCAAGGCGTTATCCATAAAAACACGGGGAGAAAACATTGTCTGTGATTGTCCCGACGACTGTAGATGCTCCCATGACAAGGAAGGAACGTGGGATGGCGTGTGTACGGCTCCTGGAGAACACCACGGATGGCTTATTAACAGAAGGGATCCTGAAATGGTGCACAAAGAGAAGGGGAAGGAATTTGAGTTTCCGGAACTTCCAACAAGCTGGTGCACTCAAGAAGGCTGCCCATGCTACATGAACTCCCCTTGCGAAATGGGCATCTGTGACAACTTTGATGAACGCATGATTGGGCAGTGCCGGAAGTTTCGACCAGGGGAAGGTGTCGACCTTCAACCAGGTTTCCCCATTGACATGGTAAGGTGTACATACACTGGGTGTCCCTGTAGTAAATGGTATGATCACTGCTGGAATGGTGCCTGTGATGGGTTGAACCGCCCGGGGTTCGGCAGATGCAGACCATTTAGTCCAATGGAAGAGCCAAGGAACAATCGGCAGATATCTGAAGGGTGCACAGGTGTAGGCTGTGTCTGCGACGGGCGTGGCTTCCCTTGCAAGAACTCACAATGCATCATCAAAGGCGTCAACAAGTATGGGCGATGCAGGAGGTTCGACTCCAATGGACAGATGCTTCATACACGACAAGAGTTTGATACGAGGTGCAGAACCAAGGACTGCCCCTGCCGCAAGCAAGGTGACTGCTTGGAGGGTACCTGCTCGGACTATAATGCGAACGAGGTTGGTAGATGCAGGATAAAAAAAGGCTGTACAAGTTGTGGCCATCCGAGGCGTGATATTACTGAGCAACACTTGTACAGGGAAGATCTCTGATGAATGATGTGTATGTGCCCCTCAGTCTTTCGTAATGTGATTTTTTCATTTTGGGTGGTTCCTAACTGGCTATGTCCTCTCACGCAAAGTCATCGGGGATGCAAAGTGACAGGTTTGAGGAGGATAAAAATACCGTGGCTGTTTTCCTTTGTCTTATTTTTATTGAATGGTATCTTCAATAGATGAATGCTAGTCTTGGTGTTGGCTTTCTATGCTGTAGCTTATTAGATCAGCTTGTCTCGTCTGTTTTGCTCCTGTTCGAAATAGATGATGGAGAATTCAAACGAGAATACACAAACCGTCTTGAAGCTTCCCGGTGCCGAGATGTATACTAAGGGAAAAAGGGGAATAAAGTAAGTGTTTAGCCATGAACTACAGTTGTATATACTTGGGGCTATTTGGTTGGGATTGAGGAGATAGGCTACGGTGGCTGGCAAGAGTATTTCGTACTAGTAAGAGGAACCCGCTTACAGCAGGTAAATTCGAAGGAATAGTTACCCTGAATAGGTTTAGAGAGGAAGAGTGCTAGTATTGGTCTGGCTTTCTTGCTCTTAGGAAATGTAGGTGGATATATTGGAATTGAGGTTAGGTACTTGAGTATATCAGTTTTGATAGGGTCGAGCATTTGGGGGAAAAATGATAGTTCAGGGTAATGGCCATCGTTGGTCGATGGGTGGTAAGGGATTCGGTGAATTGAGGCAAATGCGATTTATGTAGTATTAAAAGATTTTTGGAGGTTCAAGTTTAATGGGTTAATTAGTCAATGGGCCTCGATGTGGTGGTAGAGCCTCTGGGTCCTCGCGCGCGCGGGGAAGAAGGGGGTTATAATTACTGCTGCCGTAATAGTGTGAGTGCGGGTGGATCGGTGGATTACTTGACGCTACCTTCTAGATCCGTGTATCTCGATTCCGGTATGTAGTATTGGAAATATATATATATATATATAACATACTTT
>Ga0307511_10006160_pt1 | contig 12104 bp, 7 predicted proteins | sample 13_EM_MG_FD_200266 | JGI IMG/M metagenome (GOLD analysis project Ga0307511, IMG submission 200266) | Populus trichocarpa ectomycorrhiza microbial communities from riparian zone in the Pacific Northwest, United States - 13_EM | ecosystem: Host-associated > Plants > Roots > Unclassified | place...
CGACCCCAACCATACCCCCACCCCCACTGGATTTCCCACCACCTCCTCCACCCTCGGATGTCCCGGAGCACTAGGCAGCAGCACCACCACCTCCCCATCCCCAAAAACCGCTTTCCTCGCCCACCGAGTTGCCTCCGCCGCGAAGTGTAGATCCCGGAAGATCTGTTCGGGAGTGTAATGTGGCAAGTTTTGGGCTGCAGAGGAGAGGAGGGCGAGTACGGAGGGGTCGAGGTGGGGTTTATGTTCTGAAAGCCATTCGGTAGGGCGCTGGGTAGGGAGCATGGTGAGTCGCTCATAGAGGTAGGCACCGGAGTAGACTAGTTTTCCGGCTGTAGTGAGCTTCTCCCAAGCAGCTACGGAGAGAGGTGGGGCGGGCTGCGGCAGATGAGGATCTTGTTGGGATTGGCTTTGAAGGTGGGAGGTCAACTTGGAGAAGCAGTGGAAATATTGTGGAGAACAGATTTTCTTCAATTCCTCCAGAGGGGGAGTAGTAAACTTCACCCCACTCCCCTGCTTTGGCACGTTCCCTCCTACCAGAAGGTTGGCAGCTCGAGGTACGCCCTCGCTCTTATCTGCCACCGCACCTTGTATAACATCCCACACCATGCTCAGCCCCCGTACCCCCCCATCCCTCGCCCCAAAAATCACAAGGGAATCCAGACTCTTACAGGCAGGAAACAACCCCTCCATCCCCACCCCCGGCCTAGCCTTAAACACCAGACACCCATTAAACCCCGCCGGGACCCTTCCGCTCCCCGCTGTGTCAGTTCCCAGCGCAAATGGCACCAGCCCCATCCCAACAGCAACCGCACTCCCGCTTGATGACCCCCCGGGTATGTATTCTCCCCTCCCGCGAGGGCCGTACACACAGCTTGGATAACCCCCGGGTACCCGTGTCCCAGTTAGCCCAGTGGCGAGCTGGTCCATTGTTGTCTTTCCTATGCATATTGCCCCTGTGGCGATTAGAGCATCGTAGGCGGGAGAGGAGGTTGTGGGGGTGTAGGTAATGGGGGAACAGGAGACTGTGGTGGGGACTCCGGCAATATCGAAGTTGTCTTTGACAGCGAAGGGGATTCCCCATAGCGGAGTTTCTGAAGTGGGGCCGTAGGGGTGGGATTGGAGAAGGGAGTCTACGCGGGAAAGGATGTGGGAGAGGGGGAAGAGGTGGGTGAAGATATGTGGATGGGCTGTTGTGAGGGTAGTGATGTGAGAGTGAAGGGCTACCAGCAGGCTCCGTGGGGTATAGCGGGGGGTGGAGTAGGAGCCGTGGATTGCAGATATAGTTAGCGGGGAGGGGAGGGGAGGAATAGTGTTGGAAGGGGGGTCCTCCATGTCCTCCATATGCACGCTTACGTGCATAAGTGAGTCCCAGGTTTGAGGTTGCCGCACCTACTGTAGTCTTTGCCCGCCAGGTTATGCTACCGTGCTCATTGTGGGTATGGGATGTTTGCTGTAGGTGCCACTATATCATGCCCTTAACCCTCCTTCGGGCACTATCCTTGCTCGGCTGACCACGTGGTTGGCGATACACGTGCCCCCCCGCCGGCTTTCCGCGGAGGGTCCAAATTTGTGAGGTCGAGGTTTGGAACCCTCTAAAAATAAGGAAATTGAAAAGACTGCACTTCAGCCTTAGCTGAGGCATTCACTGTAGATAGGGGAATAGAATTGAGCCGGCAAAAAATGACGCCACTGATGGATGGATGGAATGTGTACGTATCAGGAGCATCAAGAGCAGCGGGTATATAACACAAAGACGCTCCTCCCACCAATCAAATGTCTCCCACCAATCAAATGTCTCCCACCAATCAAATGTTCCACAGAAACCCCCACAGGATTTTCCGCAGCCCAATCCTCTCCACCCCACCCCACTCCCCGCCTCATCATGATTCAAGCACCCCCCACAGGGCTCCTAACTTCCCCCATCATCTGTTCAAATGCAGCCCCGACCCACCATCTCATCCACACCCCTGTAAACTCCACCGCAGCTAGCTCATCCCTAGCCACCCAAGCATACTCAACATGCTCGTCATCCGCCAAATTCACCTGCACTGTCCCTTCTCCGGCCCCATCCACTCCCCCCAGCCACTCCACCTCTACGAGGAAATTAAACTTCCTGTATATCTTCCGCCTTCCTTTCTTAGGGTCTACCCTCCTTCCCTCAAACTCCTGCCAGCCCTCCTCACTACAACCCTCCTCACTAGGCCCCTTCACGGCCCCAAGGATCCTGGTCACCCGCAGCCCCGTTTCTTCAAAAACCTCCCGGGTGACTGCATCCAGAATAGTTTCATCGATAGGGGGGAATTCAGCTCCGCCACCTGGGGCCTCCCAAAGCAGGGGAAAGGGCTCTTCAGGTGCTGCGGCCCGGCGGAGGAGGAGGATTTTCGGGGGTTTCGCCGAGGGGGGGGTGAAGATGAATGCCCCAACCACTATGGTATCGGGGGGGGGCAGGAATGCAGGTTGGGAGGAGGAGTTCATGGCTGCGGGTTTTGATGGAAGACTGTCTTTGAGTGCGGATAGGAGGGCGGGGACAGGTACGGCAAGATGGGAAAGGGACTGGTGGTAGGTAGCACCGGTGGCGAGTGTACATGTGGGGAGTACAGCTCCCGCGGCTTCTGCCACGAGGGTCGGGCTGCTCAGGCAAGACATCTATTTTTGTTGGAAGTGAATTGATAAATTCCTATGCGGGGGGGAATTGTGAAACGATAAGATGAGTACAATGCCAAGATAGTTCAGGGTAATGAATTAGTTTCCACCTTATGCGGCGGAACCTACAATTTGAACAAAAGATATCCCAAAGAGATGTGACCAAAAATTACCTTACTAAAGGGAATATTTATCAAATATAGCAAATATTACACTTTCTAACCTTTTTCTATCCCTACTATGGGAAGGCATTTTGTTGACACAGGTATACGGGGTACGGTCTCTATTTTTTTGGCTTCCGTACTGCATCATGGGGCTACACCCTTGTGTTTTGATATATCCGGTATGTGGTGAACTTCTAAAGCGCTTCAGTTATTATGTTCTCAACTCCCAAGAATTATTATAACACAAGCTACCGAACATACAATCTTCTCACTTTCTGTACCCAACAGCTTGCAGCCGCATTTATGTTTCATTACCGTGACCACAGAGGGCAATTATCTACTTCAAAATCCCAGGCCCAACATAGTCTTTGCTACTTCTAATACCAAAATAAATAAAGAAGGTTCCCAGTCATCCTCCTCCCACCCCCCCTCTTCCTTTATAAACAAATATGCCATTCACCTTCCCCCGCCCAACTACCCCCTAGTAGTAGAGATGATGCGTAATCAAGCGAGAAGCTTAAGATAAATGAAGACCTGTATTTGCACTGTGGTATACACCTTCAGGTTTAAGTCAGCGGATGGGAATAAACGAGCCTCTGAGAGGTGAAACCCCCACCAGCCGCCCCGCCAAGTTATGTATTTCCTTTGTTGGAGTTAAGTGATTTTACTCTGATTACGGGTTATGTAATCCGCTGCGGATAGGACTCTGTGTAGCATACCACAAAGTTATCGTAGCGTAATAAATCCACAATCACACCTAAGCCCCCCAAAGTCTCGGCGAACAAGCACTAACAGGTTTGGTCCACACTAATCCGGAATAATATTAGACACGATGGGTGACCAAGACTTGTGCGTCCTCGATCCTGGGAAAGACAAGTCCAACCAAGATGCGTCACCCAACCCGGTGCCTAGTCCTATTTTCACTATACGTAGAAGATACTACAGCTCGGTGCCATCGATGTCTAATACAGCTGATAGCTGGTTAAAAAGCAGGCTTGATATTATACTATATGCTTTTCCCATCATTTTCACTAGAGTTGTGCGCACCTGAGTCCCAATCGGGTGACTCTGTCCGGGTCTTGGCAGTATTTGTATAGAGAAATGAAACGGTAACCACTACCTCCTCGTTGTACAGTCACAACTTCCGTGATCTTGCTGTGAGTATCCCAAAGCTTGTTCAGAAGAGTAGTATTCAATATATGGAGGATATTTCTTGTCAAATCCTTAAATGCAAAGTGTCCGGACATCGATGAATCCTTGCTGTAAAGCTTGTCTCTTATTATTAACCCCTACATATTACAAAGGTTCATTTTGTATTGTGAGCATACATCTATTAGATTCCTATACAACTTGGAGTAAGGGCTTTCGGATGGTTAAGGTTCAAGCTTAGGCTTCATTTTAGACTAAAACCTTGTGCCACACGCAGCAGTGAAGTCTACCAATACCGAGCAGTGAATTTTTAATCGCGCGCAAGCCTAAGCCTGTGGGTGCGCGTAGGTGCCCAGTGCCGCTCCCGAGCTCGCTTGAACCAGATCTCAAGGGGTGGCACGCTGCCAATTGCAGTACACCGGCTAAACCCGCTTCTTTGTATATCATGGAATTCGAAGAAAGCTCGCGAATCATGGATTGCCAAGTGTGAAACGTTGCAGGACCGATTGTTAATATCCAAGCGTTAAATCTAGCATTACCCTGAAATCTTGGCACCTCCCTACTACTGTAGCCTATCAACACTACATATACCGGTTTACGTGTTGAAACAAAACAATTTAAATGAATGATACCAGTACTAGCTGCTCCACAACCAGACTTAAGATCTCATATCAGATTACTTCATTAAACCTAAATAGGTTAACGGAATCGATGGAGGGGTGAAGGGTGGACTGGCCCAGGAGGAAATTGAGCGAGTCATTCGCACGCACCCCTTAGTCTATACTGCATCCATATAGCTATATATTCTTATTATATTAATCGAGTTTGATGTCCACCTGCAGACTGCTGGACCCCCACCCACTATCGGCTAGATACATGGCTCAGGCCCAACCCCCACATTCCAGCGATCAATGTGTTGTTCCATCTAAAACATACCACTGTACCATGGATGTACCACGGATGATACAGGTTATCCCATCGGTATATATAGAGGTAAACAATTGGCTCACAGGGTCATCCATGAACTGCCGGCCATAAGAGACCATGAACGGTAATGCTAACTTATCTACTCTAATCTACAAAACGCCAATAATAATAAACTCGCAACCAGAGAATCGAACAATCTGATCGTGATGAAGTTATAATTATAACTTGCAATATATATATGTAAGACCTCAAGCTCGACTTGCCTAGCTTCAATACTCGTCGCCAACTAGTTGGTTGATTGTGAAGGTCAGAGAGCCATGCGATCTCCTACTAAATCCATTTTTTCCCGACAAATATAAAGGGCACTCCCAATGGTAAGCTGATAGAAACAAAGTCAATGCGGGTGTATATTCTCAAACTGCCGAATCTCAATCACCAATCGCTTCGAGAAAAGTGAGCGTTTTTCCGGACCTTCTCGGCCTACGAGATCACAGCGATAACATATTCTTTGACAGGCGGACATCTCCTAAACCCTAAAACTTGATAGACTTCTAATACAGGCAATATAAATATATTCCGTCGATCTAAGATGTAAGAGAGTATAATTGATGCCAGCTATCGGTGCAACACAGGTTGAAGTGCGTGTCCCAGTCTCTGATATTCATATACCGGTATCCGATAAAGATCATAACAGGTGTTCTGAGAGCCCAACACGCAGAATAAACCTCGGCAGATTTCAACGATGACTGCCACATAGAATAAGATGGCTAGAGTAGATCAGTGTACATCCAGTGTGAACTGCACAGACATGAGGTACTCATCCCAAGTCCCGGTAGATAAGCACGTACCTCCCTTGAACCTTCGAGACGTAACGACCCCAAGGATAGCATATCTCCCCAAAGATAACCTCGCCTTCATTCTGTGAAGATGGACTTGTCTATACGTGGCCTTTCTGTGGGGAAAGATCTGGGGCTAGGGTAAATATAAATACCAATTAGGGTCAAGTGCAAGTGCATGCTGGCTCACTGGCCCAATGAGACGTCACATTAAGGTACCTGTCAATATTAACGACTGAAGATTGTGGGGGAGGGAGTACCGATCCCCGCGCCGTGGGATATGTCAACGTCAGCATTTTTGTTGGTAGAGTCAACAAATGACAGGTTTCCAAGTAAACAACGCAACAAGTTGTTCAACCAATTGCAGGGACTTTGGGGTTCAAAGAAATTTAACCAATGAAATTCGGAAAATGAATTCAATACCAAGACAATCACTAGGTCACCATTGCACGTGCAATCACCCCAGAATTTCGAGGCTCCAATACCATAATAAACAGCAACGTAACCAAAACTTCTCCACTTCTTCGCTCTTCAGGCAGGGTTCTGCAAACCGACCTCACTAGTTTCTCTCTATACTGTAAAAAGGCTACAGAATAACATGCATGCGTCGACTATGTTTGTATGAGTTTTCTCAAAATAGATTAAGGTATACTCTAAAGACGTGCGGTAGGTCAACCTCAAGTACATATCTGGCCTGAAGCTAACCCTAGCTAGCCGAAGGATGTACTTATAATGTCAGTACCGAAAATTGTTTATTCCGCCCTGCGGGCCGGAAGTCAGTTTTATGACGAGAACATATTAACCAATATTTTGAACCCGGCCCGAACTTAACATGCCAAGAATACACGGTCTAGACGATCTGCAACGTTCATGTCCACAGAAACAAACTCGACCTGCTTTGCATTTGCATGTACAGTACATTAGTATTGCGCAACACATACATGCGTACATCAAGTTCCTGAGTGAACCAGTGCCTTGGCCCCTCGCCCTGCCCCGCCAGTGCAGCCTCAAAGCTAGGCTTCAGGGCATTGGTGTGTGTGGGCCCGGGTAAAGATCAATATCTATATATACCAACGTATAATATAGCCATAGATCTATGCGCCATCAACCTAAACAGGCAGACATCCCAACACATCCGAGTCCACCACTCCGGCATCAGAACTGTGGTACGCTAATCCCCAGATCTGTTTTGCAGTTGTTTGGAACCGAACAAGTACTGCGCCGGGCTAGGCCGTTTAGGGTTGTGGCTGCGGGAAATATTACCTATTTACACCCTCTTTTTCGTCTTCTTTCCTTTTGGGACATCGACATTCCCAATTTAATTTTGATCAACAAAGCAAAACAAATTCAAGGAAACCCTGCAGAATAAAGGCAGCAGGTTTTTCTCGGTTCGAACGGGTAAAAATTGGGTTATCCTGCACTCCAGGCAATTTGCTGTACACTATATATAACAAAGCATCTCCAACCGGCCGTTCAATATATTCCGCGGCAGAAGCAATCGCAATAAAGCCTTGATATATTGCAATCCGGCCGTAAGCGTGGGGCGGTACAAAATCGCAAGCAAACACTGATTGTTTTTTGACCCGGTAAATAAATTCACATCAGTGTTAGGCCGTAAACGGACAATAACTTGAAATGGGGTATGTATAACGTAATAAACATCTCCTCTGACCAGCTATCTCCATCAATTGTGGTCGGCTCAACATGGGATTTTCTTCAAAGCATCTCCTCGGGATGCACCTGAGTGAAAGGAAGGGGTACATCCCACGGCCGTACTGCGGGGTTCAATCTTGTAGATAATTGGATACTTCTGGCTTTGCGTGGGAGGCAACTGCAGTTAGGTACAGGAAGAATGAACAGCATGACAAGGGTTTACCACAGGGTTCTCCACCACAGGCAGCTAGGTTCACCTGGTACAGACCTACAGCTGGATGCCTCGTGTGAGGCTGCTGCCTTCGTTATCGTGACTAACAGACTGACAGTATTACGGTGGCTCAACCTCCCCACCAGATTTGTTTTCCTCTCGTATTAATTCCGAGGCTAGTACAAATTTCGAGTTGGACTCGTATAGTGTGAGGTTGACGTAGACAACCTGTCATCAAAAGTAAAAATACAGCAGTACCCGGTTTGTTTCTTTGAGCCTCAATGTCTTACATTTCATCGTCCAAGACAAAAAAAAAGATATAAAATTTGCAGTTCAATTACTGACTTTAGGATATTCATGACCTCAATGGCTGTCCTCAAAAACAAAAAAATATCAGGCCCTTATGAGTTACCTCTGTCACAGGGTCCAACTTCCAACCCCACAGTTGCGCGGCTGAGCCTGCCTTGCCCTGTAAACGAGCTTCGATCTAGATCTAGAGGAACCGGAGCTCTGCGGCGCTCCTCTTCACTAGTCCAGAAGAATTGACAATTGACATATCGTATCCCACGTACGTACTTTAGGATTTTGCTTCAAACTCGTTTCGGTATTCCCGCCGACTAAGGTAGGGCATGCTGCTGGCCGTGAACCGGCTGTATTAGGTAACAGAATTCCCCGTGATGGGCTGGAACCTCAACGGTCCCTACATATGTATGTATGTACCAGTGCACGGGCAAGTATAGCTAAACTCACTCAGTCACTCGGCGTTGCTATGCTCCCCACGGTCTCAATGTGCTATGTGCGTACGGTGCCAGGACCGAAATAGTGATCAGCTGTCCGTCTATAACGTATATGATGTAGCTGCTGTGTGTCTGCCTGTAGTCCTGTCGGTAGCTTGCTACGTGGGAATGTGATGAAATAGAGCCCTTTGGAAGGATATGGCAATCTCCCTACGTTAATTAGGACGTGGCGTCTACTTTTGGTGGGCCGGGGGGCCTTTTGCGTTGAATGAGACAGTTTCCAGGACTTGATTAAGAGTAGCTAGAGTCAGGCGGGATGCACTTGAGTACGTTTAGGAATCTAGAGCACCACAAGCTTGCAAGGCTTCTGCTAGCAACGGAATCAAGGCATATTGCACGAGAGAAAAAGATATATATTCAGTTAACTAGCGAGCGAAATTTCTCGTGGTGGTTGGCTTGTGGATTATAAAATGGGGGGGAGGACGGACGAACTCGACATCGAACAAATCGAAGATCCGGCATAGGGAGATAACTCATCGAGTGAATATCATCGCCACGACGATCGACGAGCGACTCAGCAACGATGAAAAACGCTGCCGATGACCCCTAGCGCCACTCCAGATGACCCCAACGACGCATAAACAAATCGCGATACAAAAACTCAAAACAGCAATTCAGGCAAAAACAACATCATCAAATCGCAACAAGCAAACAAAATTCGTTAAACGTATGAAGGAGACAAAGCAAAGGGCTTCAGCTGCCTAAGAAGGAGAAGAACGGCCAGAGGGCCTGGGCCCGCTTTCATAACTTCATCACCGTCATAAACGTTATTCCCTCCGAGAAACGAAATACCACAAAAAAAGAGGAATTGAGCCAAAGAAAGACATAAAAATCATAACATCTCAACGTTAAATCAACTGATGCGCCTTATGTTCTGTTGAGATTGCATCCCACAAGAACGCCCCCTCGCCCCCTGATATTCAACTAAAGGGATGATTTTGTTGAAGAAATCAGACTCCTATAGCCCGCCCCCCCCCCAATAATCTTTAATGCTGCCGGATTGTGTGGTGTGGTGCGTCTGTGCCAGAAATTCTCTCATGCCATGCATGCAGCTCCAGTCCATCTAAACAATGTATCGAATTAACAAATCAATTGTCGACATCGAACTCAACAATCAACAACGCTATGTATCATTCTGAAACAAAGAAAGTGCCGGTTATGTGCTGCTGGCTAGTTGGCTCCACTCTCTCAGGACGCAATGGTGTCTGTCGATATACACATTCCAAAGTCATTCAATATCACCATCATACCCGCTCCCAGGCTCCCGATTGACGCTTGCCCCAAATCACACCTCGCCTCGTCCCCTCCTCCACAAAGGAACCCCAACTACTAAGCGCTGGAGCCCATGGCCCCAGCACCTTGACCAGAGTCTTGCCATCCTGTAGACTGGCCATATTGCTGGTAGTGCTGGTATGCGTGGTGTGAATTATATCCGGAGGAGAGAGACTGGGATGGATGAGGATATGAAGAACCACTGCCTTCCGAGTCCCCATCATCTGCGCCATCTGCGCCATCTGCGCCACGCTCGTCGTTGTAGCGGCCAAACTTAGAGTTTCCCATGAACCCCATTTCCATCTCATGGTCCGAGCCATGGCCAGCACGGAACCCAGAAGCATTCTCGAACGAACGACCATCCTCATCGTCGTCATCGTCATCGTCATCATCTTGATCCATTTCATCGCCTGTCACAGGGGGAGACATATGAGGAAGGGGTGGGGGAGCATATGGAGGGGGTATGGTGGCGGGGGAGGTGATGCCTGAACCGGTACTAATGCTGCCGGTACCGGCCATCCCTGCCTCTCCCGAATTGAGTCCGGCCCCCATGCCAAGGCCAACCATGCCCAAGCTGGCATTCTCAGCTCCAGAGTCACCATTTGCAGCACTGGCTTGATCAGGATTATTCTTAAAATACCGCTCTTTCCATTGATCTTGCTGGACTCGACCTATACCAACATCCAATACACTAACTGCAAACTCCATGAAGTCGGCACCCTTTGCACTGACACCCAAAGTCCACCTATACTCGGCCAATCTTGCCTTGTAAAATTCCGCCTCCTGGACATTCGGACTTGTTGCCCACAGGAGAGAGCCAAAAGTCCCGATCAAGGCAAAGTTTACCTTGGAGGCAAAATACCAGAAAGACTGTAGATGTTCCGGTTTAAGACGGTTGACAAAGTCCATGGCAGAGATAAGGCGGGTTTTGGCAGCCGAGCGGCATATATGGAGGAGATATGGGTCGGGCATGGTTATGGAGTGGGGTGATGTGAGCGGGGGTGACAGTGTACGTAGTATCTGCCTGTGAAGAGTTATCTCGGTAGCGAAGTATGCAAGATGCAGGTATCCTGTTGCCCCCAAAATACGTTTCTATTAGTTACTATCTTCAAACAAATTGATAATGACATGAAATGATAGATCATGCATGCAGGCACCAACCGCTCCATGGATAAGTGCATGTAGCTAGTTCGCTGGCTTGGTCCTCCAAGCACCCTGCAACAAATGCAAGGTCATGTATGGAGAAAAGGGAAACACGCGATGTTAACCGGCAACATGAGGCAGCTTTCCGACAATTAATGAATCACAGGCAGGACGTTGAGGTGGATTTCGAGGCATTAAGAAATGCGATTGCACTCACCATTAGAACTTAGCCTTCGCACCCTTGAAGCACTATCCATTCTCAAAACGTCAGGAAGCCTAGCGTACCATTCTTTCAACTTGATCTGCATGGGCTTTGCCCTCTCTAAGACGCGGTTGATCTTCCCTTCTAGGGTTCTGCTAGCTTCCACTGTGAAGAACCCATCCAATATCTCGCTAGTGATCTGGGTCAACTTAATCATCTCCATGAACAACAGCTTGCCATTCTCAAGCTCTACTACCTCATCTTCATTCTCATCATCCCTCAGGATTTCTGGGAAGTCATCTGGAGCAATTTGCCGCACAGCCCAGTTCACACTCGTTATGTGGGAAGGCCGGCCATGTGTTAGAGCGCCCCATTTATCCTGCATGAATAATGCCCAGGCAAGTCGTTTCCGTAACCCCTTCTCCCAACCGGGAATACGCCACTCCATACAGTCCAGGTGAAGACCCAATTCTTGCCCAACTGCAACGAGCTGGGCAGTTAACGCCCACGATCTACTCGAAGCCGCCGGTCCCAATCTTTGGAGCATAAGCAATCCCGCCTGGATGGTCGAAAGCTTTGGATGGGATATCACATCACTCATGCAACGGTTTGCCAGCCTCTCCAATTTGTCTATATCTGGGTGGGGGTGTGGGGTTTTAGAGAGTTCGGGGTCATATTTCAACCAATTGAGAGCTATGAGGTAGACTGCGGAGAGTAGGCAAGGGGCGAACTCCTGGTGTGACCGCTGATACTTCTCCAGGAACAACTTTTTGTGGAGAATCGGGAATGACGGGTGCACGACCTTGAAGTATAGGTTGATCAAAGCCTGTCCATGTGGGGCGACAATGGCTTCCACTGCATCCACATCATGGAGCTCCTGGTCAAACTCCGTGTTATTTTGACCTGTGTCCTGGTCGGGTAACATGTTGTTGTCCAGTAAAACCAGGAACGTGTCGATTTGGGTAGCTCTTCGGAAGACGGCGTTCGGGGTGTGATGGAGAAAGGGCACTTCGTCACTGGAACCCACGGTTCCCAAGTCAATAAGGATCGTTTCATATTCGGACGTCGGACCTAGGTATATAGCATGTCGGTCGGGCTTGAGCCCTA
>Ga0307511_10006162_pt1 | contig 12103 bp, 10 predicted proteins | sample 13_EM_MG_FD_200266 | JGI IMG/M metagenome (GOLD analysis project Ga0307511, IMG submission 200266) | Populus trichocarpa ectomycorrhiza microbial communities from riparian zone in the Pacific Northwest, United States - 13_EM | ecosystem: Host-associated > Plants > Roots > Unclassified | place...
ATATATATATATATATATATATATATATATATATATATTCCCATTTATTTATTTTTAAATAGAATATCCTTACAACCCAAAATTAATAAAATAACATTTTTTCTATGGAAACAAATTGCCAACAATAGCAATAGAAGAAAGTTAAAATCAGTATGATAATGACAACAAAAGGAGGGAAGATTGAAAGCAAAATTCAGTAGGAAGAAGAACGAGGAAAGCAACTCTTGTTTGTTTAGCTCGATAGGAGCCAAGAAAAGAACCGGTTGCTGCTACAGGGACTAAGATGCAAAGAACTGAACTTAAGTCAGCTAAGACATAAAAAGACACAAATAACTCAGACACAAACATAAATTAACCAACTATAAAAGGGACACAACATATAATTAATAATTAAAAAAAAAACTTTCCTTAATTTCACTCCCGAGCGCGCTGCTTCAGCTTCATTTCTTTCTTCTCTCGGTTGCTGTCTCTCTCTCTCTCTGCCTCACAGTAGTCTTCACTTTTAAGAAAAAACTTCTCTCTACCTCTTGTCTCCCGCGGCGCACGATATCCTTGCCGTTTCTAACTTACGCCCCCGGAGGTAATCCCCTTATCCTACACCTACTCCCATTTCTTCAAACCCTAATTACACTGAGATCGTTATTGTTGTTGGTAGCTGATTAATTTCACTAATTGTGTTTAATTGTCCTTACTCGATCAGGATTACAGAGACTATCGATTCACTCTCTAGGGTTTGATTTTGCGGAGTCTAATTTTTTAATTGATACTGTGAGATCTGCTTCAATTGGAATAAAGAAGAGGAACTCTTTAGGGTTAGGGTCTTGTTGTTTTTTTGTATTTGATGCTTTGGCGGGGATCTGAATCAGAATCCTCCTTGTAATCTTGGGTCGGACCGTGAAATGGCCAATCCTGGAGTCGGGTCTAAGTTTGTATCTGTGAATTTGAATAAATCTTATGGCCAGCAACAGCAACAGCAATATCACCATAATAATCAGTATAATTATGGGCAGGGTCGGGGGCGGCCTGGTGGGGCTGGAGGAGGAGGTGGAGGAGGAATGGTGGTGCTTTCGAGGCCACGTAGCTCGCAAAAAGCTGCTGGGCCGAAACTTTCTGTTCCACCCCCCTTGAATTTGCCATCCTTGCGTAAAGAGCATGAAAGGTTTGATTCATTGGGATCTGGTGGCGGGCATGGTAGTGGTGGTCCTGGAAATGGGCCTCGGCCTAGTTCTGCTGGTATGGGGTGGAGTAAACCTGCTGCAATTGCTGTGCAGGAGAAAGAAGGGTTGGATGTTAGTGGTAATAATAATGGAGTTGACAATGTAAATAATTACGGTGGTGGTGATCTGGGAGGGGGTAATGTGGGTAATGGGGTTAATAAAGCGAGCACCGGTAGTGTGTATATGCCGCCTTCTGTGAGGCCAGTGGGTCCGGCTGCTGCTTCTGGCGGTCGATGGAGTTATTCAGTGGTGGAGAAAGCTGTGGTTTTGAGGGGTGAGGATTTTCCTTCATTGAAGGCAACTTTGCCTGCTGTGTCTGGGCCAGAAAAGAAGCAGAAGGATGGTTTGAGTCAGAAACAGAAGCAGGTGTTGAGTGAGGAGTTAGGTAATGAGCAGAGGGATGGATCTAGTTTGAGTAGGGTTGTTGATATGCGTCCCCAAATGCAGGCAAGGAATAATTTGGGTAATGGATTGGATGAGTATGGTGGTGACAACCGACGGTTGGGTCGTTCTGTTATATCCGAGAAAGAGCGGAAACAGCAAGAGTACTTGTTGGGTCCTTTGCCATTAGTTCGGTTGAATCCTAGGTCAGATTGGGCAGATGATGAGCGGGACACAGGGCATGGTTTGACTGACAGAGGGAGAGATCATGGTTTTTCAAAGAATGAGGCTTACTGGGAGAGGGATTTTGATTTTCCAAGACCAAGTGTTTTACCACAGAAACCAGCTCACAATCTTTTTGACAGGCGAGGACAGCGTGACAATGAAGCTGGAAAGATTTTTTCCAGTGAAGTCACTAAGGTTGACACTTATGGAAGAGATGTCAGAACACTAAGCAGAGAGGGAAGGGAAGGAAACTCATGGAGAGTTTCTTCACCTCTTACAAAAGATAGACTCCCTACCCAAGAGGCTGGAAATGAAAGAAACAGTATTGGTGTAAGACCACCTAGTCTGAACAGAGAAACAGTCAAGGAGAATAAGTACATCCCTTCGGCTTTCCGGGACAGTTCTCAGGACAATACTGAAAGTAGGGATGTGGGTTATGGGCAAGGAGGGAGACAGCCCTGGAGTAATACTATCGATTCTTTTGGCAATCGAGGGCCTGAACGGAATACTCGAGATCGTTATGGAAGTGAACAATACAACAGATTCAGGGGTGATTCGTACCAGAATAACTCAGTTGCCAAATCATCATTTTCTGTGGGTGGTAAAGGGCTTTCAGTTAATGACCCCATACTGAATTTTGGTAAGGAGAAACGCCCCTTTTCAAAGAGTGAAAAACCTTATCTAGAGGACCCTTTCATGAAGGATTTTGGAACTTCTGGTTTTGATGGACGGGATCCCTTCTCCGGGGGGCTTATCAGTTTGGTCAAGAAGAAGAAGGATGTGCTTAAGCAGACTGATTTCCATGATCCTGTTCGGGAATCTTTTGAGGCTGAACTTGAGAGAGTTCAGAAGATGCAGGAACTGGAACGGCAGCGGGTAGTTGAAGAGCAGGAAAGGGCTATGGAGTTAGCTCGTAGAGAAGAAGAGGAGAGAATGAGGCTAACTAGGGAACAAGAAGAAATGCAGAGAAGGTTGGAAGAAGAAGCTAAAGAAGCTGAATGGAGAGCTGAACAAGAGCGACTGGAAGCCATCCGAAGGGCAGAAGAACATCGGATAGCTAGAGAGGAGGAGAAACAGAGATTGTTTATGGAGGAGGAGAGGAGGAAACAAGGTGCTAGGCAGAAACTCTTAGAATTGGAAAAAAAAATTGCGAAGAGGCAAGCTGAAGCAGAAAAGAGTGGCAATGACATTTCTTCTGGTGTTGCAGATGAGAAAATGACAGGGATGGTGACAGAAAAAGATGTTTCCAGGGCGATAGATGTTGGTGATTGGGAAGAAAGTGAAAGGATGGTGGAGAGCATCACAGCTTCAGTATCCTCTGATTCCTCAGTAGTGAATAGACCATTTGAGATGGGTTCTAGGCCTCACTTTTCTAGAGATGGCTCTTCAGCTTTTTTAGATAGAGGAAAACCTGTGAATTCATGGAAGAGAGATGTATTTGACAATGAGAACAGTGCAGCATTTGTTCCACAAGACCAGGAGAATGGTCACCCTAGTCCTAGGCGAGATGCATCTGTTGGAGGGAGAGCATTTTCTAGGAAAGAGTTCTATGGAGGACCTGGATTAATGCCCTCTAGGCCTTATCATAAAGGAAGGATTACTGATCCTCATGTGGATGATCTTAGTCAACAAATTAGAAGTCAAAGGTGGAATATTTCTGGGGATGGAGATTATTTTAGTAGAAACTCAGAGATTGAACCTGAGCTTCAAGAGAACTTTGCTGATAGTGCATGGGGGCATGGTCTTAGTCAGGGCAATCCTTATCCTCAATACCATGAAAGAATGTATCAAAACCACGAGGCAGATGGGCTCTATTCATTTGGGAGGTCACGGTATCCCATGAGGCAGCCTCGTGTTCTACCCCCTCCATCTATGGCTTCATTGCACAGAAACCCTTATAGAGGTGAGAATGAACGTCCTGGTCCCTCAACCTTTCCAGAGAATGAGATGCGGTACAATCATGGAGCTAGAAATGAATCTACCATGCAGCCAAGGTATGATAGCAGTTATCAACAGAACCTTGGACGAGCTGAAATAATTTCCCAGGAAGAGAATACCGAGACTGAGGTGCAGAAACTGAATAGGAACACAAGGTGTGACTCACAGTCTTCACTCTCTGTTTCAAGCCCCCCTGATTCTCCGGTTCATCTCTCTCATGATGATTTGGATGAATCTGGAGATTCTCCAATGTTATCAGCTGGTGAAGGCAAAGATGTTGCCTTGTTGGGTCCAGAAAATGAATCTGCAGCCTTGCATACTGAAGCTGAGAAAGAGAATATGATGAGTGGCTCAAGTATTCTCTCCAATGGGGACGATGAGGAATGGGCTGTTGAGGACGATGAACAGTTGCTGGTATATTTTCCAAAAATAAATTAGTATTGTTTGAGATTTTCTTTGGAAGTCCTTCCTTGATAAGTTTTGCTTGAGTTTGCTGCCATAGTTATTGTTTTTGGGTCCAGGGATATTATTTTTGTTGATTCTATTTATACTTAATTTTGTTTGCTTAAGATCTTGCAATAAACCAGAGTCTCTGGAGTGATAGGTTTTGTGACATAAAATTGCTGCCTAAGGAAGTTAATGTGATTGTTGTGGTTGGACTGAATGAGCTCATGACCTTGCTATGTGGTTCTTGTTACTTCACTAATCTTTTTTGTGCTGAGTTATGGTAATTCAAATAAAGATTCTTTTTGGGAATTGAGGGTGGGGGTGGGGGTGGGTGAAGGTTTCAATGGAACATGCAATGGCACGGGCATTAACAAGAAGGGTTTCTTTAGTATATCATCTTCCTAATCATCAAATCTCCACATTCACTTGTGTATTTAATGCTTGGTGATTCTTGTGTTTTTGTTTCTGTGGTTCTGCTTTGTTTTGCAATCTCACCTTGTGACCTGTAGTTCTAGCTTGTTAAATGTTGATGCTTCAATCTCCAACTTGTTGGATATGCATCCATGTCTAAAAGATTTTTGCCTCAAGTTTTTAATTTATGGGTTACTGAATCTTGGATAGACTGTTGTGTGAATGTTGCTTTAATAATTTTTCCTGAATTTGCCACCGTCCATCATCTTGCTGTTAGTCAGTATGTAGACTGCCTTTCTGCTTCTTGTTTTGGCTGTTTTTTTATTTGGTTTTAGGAACAGCCTAAGATCTCTTGTATTTTCCCATTGTAGCTGGCTTTTGTCACTTGAACATCTCGATTACTGACTGTTCCTTTTTAATTACTCACCTTTGATTTATCCAAAAAATAAAATATGATGATACAGTTGCAGGAGCAAGAAGAATATGATGAGGATGATGATGGTTATGGGGAAGAAGATGAAGTGCACGACGGAGAAGATGAAAATATTAACCTGACTCAAGATTTTGAAGACATGCATTTAGAGGATAAAGGTCCACCTGACATGATTGACAACTTGGTCTTGGGCTTCAATGAGGGTGTTGAGGTTGGGATGCCCAATGATGGGTTTGAAAGAAGTTCAAGGAATGAAGAAACCAAATTTGTGATACCACAACCTTCAGAAGAACAGGGATCTATTGATACAATGTGCAGTGATGGGCAAACCCTTCAAGTGGATGGTTCAACTCAAGTGAATGTCGATAATTCTTCAAGAATCTTCCAGGAAACAGAGAAGGCAATTCAAGACATGGCAATTCAATCCAAAAATGCTTCTCAAACTTCAGCATCACCTGAGCTTAAGGATCATTGTGATGCTCCTACTAGTCATGGCTTGTCCATTCAGCCCCAAATCCAATCTTCATCTGGTCAGACTGTCATGTCTAGTATTCTGTCTGTTAGTAATCTGCCAGAGGTACCTGTTAAGCTTCAGTTTGGGCTATTTTCTGGTCCTTCTCTGATACCTTCACCAGTTCCAGCCATACAGATTGGTTCTATACAGATGCCTCTTCATCTCCATCCCCCAGTTGGCCCATCCCTCACTCACATGCACCCATCACAGCCTCCTCTCTTTCAGTTTGGTCAGCTGAGGTATACACCTCCCATTTCACAGGGGGTTTTGCCTTTGAATCCTCAGTCAATGTCCTTGGTCCGGCCCAGTAATCCAAGTAATTTTCCTTTCAATCAGAATGTTGGAGGTGCTGTACCTATTCAACCTGGTCAAGACACTGTGAAAGCTGATGTTTCATCAATTTCAATGGATAACCAACAAGGCCTTCTCCCACGACACTTGGATCTATCTCATATGGCTGCGAAAGAAGGAAATTCCTTGCCACTGAGAGAAAGATCTGATAGCACTATAAAAATACACCAGGGCAAAGGAGATCGTTCTCACAGTGGTGATAGCAATTCTAGCACTGAATCAAGTTTTCAAGGAGAAAATTCATTTGTGAAGAATTTAAAAAATGTACCTACTCAAGAATTGGAAGGCCAGTCTCAAACTGGTGAACTATCATCTCTATCAGTTTCCAAAGAAAAATATTTAGGAGTTTCAAAGGGTCCAGGCCTAATATCAGGTGGGAGAGGGAGAAGGTATGCCTTCACTGCAAAAACTTCTGGCTCAAGATCATCATTTCAGGCTTCTGAAGTTTCTCGCTCAGATTCTAGTGGATTTCAGAGGAAACCTCGACATCTGCGAACAGAATTTCGAGTTCGGGAAAATTCTGATAGGAAGCAATCTTCTGGACCAGAGGTTGATGATAAGTCTAAAATCAGTTATGGGCGTGCTGGAGCAAGAAGTGGGTCTAGGAGGATGGTTGTTGCAAATAGACAACCAAAACAGCCATTTGAATCAGAGGGCTCAATTTCAAGGCCAGCAAGTTCACGGGAGATAGATTCTCGAAGCAGGGTTGAAAAGGGAGCTGGAAAAGAATCTTTGAGAAAGATCCAGAACATCTCTCACTCCAGAGAGGATGTAGATGCTCCTTTGCAAAGTGGAATCGTGCGTGTATTTGAGCAACCTGGCATAGAAGCACCTAGCGATGATGATGATTTCATTGAGGTGAGGTCAAAGAGGCAAATGCTGAATGATCGACGAGAACAGAGAGAGAAAGAAATCAAGGCAAAGTCTAGGGTTTCAAAGGTTCTATTGCAGTTTTACTTTGAATTAGCATTTGTTGCATAAAAAACTTGTTGCTTAATTACTTCAGTTTGTTGATATTAGATGGCACGGAAACCTCGTTCTTATTTGCAAAGCGTTACTGTGTCTTCCATCTCAAATAACAATTATGCACCAGTTGGTGGAGAGGCATCAAACAGCATTTGCTCTGATTTTGAGGCTCCTCAGGGGAATGGCTTGGCAAGCATTGAAGTCTCAGCTGGATTCAATGCACCCATAGTGTCCCAACCATTGCCTCCAATTGGAACTCCTGCTATGAAAGCTGATGCTCAGGCTGTCAAGTATATACTCTTTCAAGAATTTTATGTAGCCAAACATATATAGACAGTCTTGTAAGTCTCATATGTTCTTCTGCAGGTCCTTCCAGACAAGCTCCTTGACCGTTGTGTCTGGTGGTGGAAAGAACCTTGCTCCGGGTTTAATTTTTGATGGCAAGAACAATGTTCTGGAAACTGCCCAAACATCTTTGCGCTCTTGGGTTAGTTCACGAATTAACCAACAGGTATGGTCAACAGCTCTTACCATCATTTTGCCAATTACAGCAGTCAAAGTGCCATGATATTTTAATGTTCCTCATGGGGTGGTTCTATCATTTTGCATGAATACGAATCCTTTGATTTCACTGAAAAAACATGATGGAAGTCTTGGTGATTACTTGAAGTTGTTCCTCTTTAGTGTAGTGGCTATTTCTTTTTATGTTTCATTCATCGATTTTGGGTTGCTGGGTCATTCTAATCTCTTTTGAAGTTTGGTGCAGAGTTTACTGCAAAAAATCATCCTTATTTCAAGGTCTGGCTTAATGATTTTAGTGTCTGTCCAGTCCTACGACACTTGCTCGTCTTCAAGCCCTTAGAATCAATGCAACTTTTTTTTTTTTTTTTGAAGAAGGAAAGGAAGGGGATGAGAGGAAAAGGAGGATAATAAAATTTCTATTTAATTTTTTTTGCTTCTTCGTGTAGAGAAAGTGGGCAGAAAGTTCAGAGGAAAATATGTTAATTTTGAAGATCCTGTGCTTATCTTGCTTTAAAATGCTTACAAAGCAGGACAGTTTTAGAGAAAGGTTGAAGATGGTAGCTTATAGGGTTAGCGTGTAGGATCTAGGGGTTTAGAAACTGAAAACAAAGGTCTGAAAGTTAATATAAACAAAAGGTAGTAAACTACTAGCTTCACAATAATAGATTCTAACACAATGAAAGGACCCCACTATCAATAACAAACCAAAGTGTGTTGTATTCATGATAATTTCATCATATACTAACTGAAACACTATATATATATATATATATATATATATGCATGCATGCTTGAGTTATTCCTAATCCTAATCAGATCTGGACTGATAAATAAGAAATATAAATATTCCTATTTTAACTAAGAAAGAGAAACTTAAATAGTCCTAATTAGAAGATACTTTATATTTCCTATATAGCTAGAAAATATCTCTTTGCAGGAAGTTCACTGAAATTACAAACCTGCTGTTGCTTAAATCCCCAGGCTGCATCAGTTTGCCACTTTACCCTGGAAGTCTCACTCTCACCTAGTTTGAAAGGAACATTTTGGTGAATATAACAGGGAAACTTATAGTAAACCTTCCATTCATTTTTTGCTGTTTTTCTTTCTCAAATTAAACCAAAGCAATCTTTTTGCTCTACTTCTTTCCTCCGTTTGAGACCACATTTCAGCATGCTCCACCATTTTAGTGGAAGCACATGTGGGCTCCTGTCTTGTTTTATTACTACTGTTTTCTAACTGCATACTGATTTATTCTCTCTGCAAAGCTCTGACATATGATGTGGCATCAAAGCATTTTACATCACCAGGGAGATCTAGTGCCATTAAAGATGTGCAGCATTCTCTGCCGATATCAATTTCAACTCACGCTAGTGAGAAGTTTTTCTCTTAGATTTTGGTAGAGAAGCTTCTGTTGATAGGCAAATAGATCTATCTTTTAGTGTCGACCATGCAGATAAACTGCAGAAAAGGTGCTGCTAGGTCATTAGAATAAGCAAGTTGAAAAATTTGTTTAATTGTTTCAAGTGGGTTTTGTATTACAGTTTGAAGGTCCATAATCTAGTTTTTCCCTTAAATAATTGTTCTGATGCCTCTTTTCATATTTTTGCAATGATTTCATTGTTATTAATCATCTGTGACCATTTGGTAAATCTGCAATTGATAACTGAAATTGATGAATTGTGTCTGATAGGTTATGGCACTAACACAGACTCAACTCGATGAGGCTATGAAGCCTGTGCAATTTGATTCACATTCATCTGTCGGTGATCCAACTAACTCAGTTAGTGAGCCCAGCTTGCCCTCATCATCCCTTTTGAGCAAGGACAAGTCGTTTTCTTCTGCTGTTAGTCCAATCAATTCATTGCTTGCAGGGGAGAAAATTCAATTCGGTGGGCATTTACTTTCTTGTGTATGATCTTAGAATTACTATTAGCCTTATTTTGAAATTTTTGCTGTTCCTTTATATTCAGGTGCTGTTACATCTCCTTCAATTCTTCCTTCTAACAGCCTCTCAGTTACCCACGGGATTGGCCCCCCTGGTCCATTTCGATCGGACATTCATATTTCTCATAATCTCTCTGCAGCTGAAAATGATCGCTCTCTTTTCTTTGAAAAAGAGAAACACTCCAATGAATCTTTTTCTCACTTGGAAGATTGTGAAGCTGAAGCAGAAGCAGAAGCAGAAGCAGCTGCTTCAGCTGTTGCTGTTGCAGCCATTAGTAGTGATGAGATTGGTGGGAATGTGCTGGGTGCGAGCCCTGTCTCTGGTTCAGACTCCAAAAATTTTGGAAGTGCTGATCTTGATAGCATATCAGCGGGTACTGATTTTTTTTTTCTGCAACATTTGTTGGGAGCCTTATATATCTGTTTCTATTTAAGAGTATTTTTTTAAAGCTGTATTAGAGCTCTTTTTTATAATATTTGGCAGGTGCTTCTTCTGATCAGCAATTAGCAAGTCAATCAAGAGCTGAAGAGTCTCTTACTGTGACTCTTCCGGCTGACCTTTCAGTGGAGACTCCAATTTCCTTATGGCCATCTTTGCCAAGTCCACAGAATTCTGCAAGTCAGATGCTTTCGCATGTCCCTGGAGCTCCACCTTCTCATTTTCCCTTCTATGAGATGAATCCCATGTTGGGAGGACCTATCTTTGCTTTTGGGCCACATGATGAATCAGCATCTACTCAATCACAGTCCCAGAAAAGTAAAGCATCAGTTTCTGGTCCACCTGGGGCCTGGCAACAGCATTCTGGTGTAGACTCATTCTATGGTCCTCCAGCTGGTTTCACTGGCCCTTTCATTAGTCCACCTGGGAGCATCCCAGGGGTTCAAGGTCCACCTCACATGGTTGTCTACAATCATTTTGCACCAGTGGGACAGTTTGGACAAGTTGGCTTGAGTTATATGGGTACCACATATATCCCATCAGGAAAACAACCTGATTGGAAGCATCACCCTGCATCTTCTGCCATGGGTGTTGAAGGGGACATGAATGACATGAATATGGTTTCAGCACAGCGCAACCCGACCAACATGCCTACTATCCAGCATCTTGCTCCTGGTTCTCCACTTTTGTCAATGGCACCGCCCATGGCTATGTTTGATGTTTCTCCTTTCCAGGTAGACATTTGATCTATGGAGTGGAAGCCTAGAACTATTTGGTTGCCAAAATGATGGTTGCTTCCTATTCTTTTCCTTTTCTTTTTGCCATAAACTGTCTAATCAAATGGAAGCTCTCTGTTACACATTTAGGATATTTGAATAACTTGGTTTGGACCAAAATTGGGTGACTTCAATTGCTTGAAGGTCGATTAATGGTTTCTTCCATATTTGCTTATCGTGTTATATTGCTGTTTTATTAACATAACCTAACATTTTGATTAAATTGTTTTGCCCAGTCATCTCCTGACATGTCAGTCCAAGCTCGCTGGCCTCATGTTCCTCCATCCCCTCTTCAATCTCTTCCTGTGTCAATGCCATTGCAACAAGCAGAAGGTGTGCTTCCATCTCAGTTTAACCATACCCTTCCTGTTGACAAACCATTAGCTGCCAACAGGTTCTCTGAGTCGCAAACACCTGCTCCTTCTGACAATAGAAGGAACTTCCCTACAACAACTGATGCCACTGTCAGCCAGTTACCAGATGAACTAGGGTTGGTAGACTCTAGTGCCACCAGCATGGGGGCTTCAACTCAGAGCATTGGTGCTAAGAGCTCATTGGCAAGCACTATTCCAGAGGCTGGCAAGACAGATGTTATGCAGAATGGCAGTGTTAGCAATGGTAGTGGCAAGAACTCCAGCTCTGCTTTGAAGACACAGCCTTTTCACCAGAAGAATAAATCTGCCAAGCATTACAATAACTCCGGGAATAATAATCAGCGTGGAGGTGGAGGCTCTCAGAAGAATAGTTCCGGAGGTGAATGGTCTCATCGTAGAATGGCTTACCATGGAAGGAATCATTCTTTGGGTACAGAAAAGAACTACCCCTCTTCAAAAACGAAGCAGATTTATGTAGCTAAACAGCCTACAAATGGGACATCAACAACATCATGAGGAACATCGAAGTTGATTTTCCTGGATTTTACAAGCTGAAATCTTCGGGGATAGAAAGCATCTCTCGAGAATGAAAATTTTGGCTTACCATTGGGCAGAATCTATGGTAGGGAATGGATGAGTTTTGAATTTTACGAGGGTTCATAAATTGATTGATATACAGGTCTGTCTATCTAATGTGTTGTTGCCCAACGGGTTGACAATAGCTTCTGGGTTTTTTTTTGGTTCTTAAGACGAAGAGGGAGGTCTAGTGTGTCAGTTGGCTTGGTGCTATTATTTCAAGGTCTTGCGTATTAGTTGGGTTTGGTCCATTTCTGTTGTCATTAGTCTTTGTTGGATTTCACCAACCCAATTGTAATATCTTCGGATTGATGTCTTAAAATATCAGTAATCCACCAGATAGATATTCTTTTTCCACTCATGATAAATACGAGGCTTTGGGAATGTTCCACTCATGATAAATACGAGGCTTTGGGAATGTTCCGACTTCCTGTCGTCTTTTCGCAGTATCACTTCGATTGCAACTATGATTACAATTTTAAGTTTATACGTGATTTAAATAAAATCCTTTCACTGGTTATTTGTTTGGTTAATTATTAATCCTTCATTTTGCTTTAGAATTGAACTTAATGGTCTGCCCTCCTCTCCT
>Ga0307511_10006163_pt1 | contig 12100 bp, 13 predicted proteins | sample 13_EM_MG_FD_200266 | JGI IMG/M metagenome (GOLD analysis project Ga0307511, IMG submission 200266) | Populus trichocarpa ectomycorrhiza microbial communities from riparian zone in the Pacific Northwest, United States - 13_EM | ecosystem: Host-associated > Plants > Roots > Unclassified | place...
GTGCGGGCATGCCCGCACGGGCTGACGCGGAAGCGGCTGCCCCGGATCGACGGTGAGCGGGCCGAATGGCCTGCGAGGAGGAGACAAACATGAAGTCGTACGAGCTGTGGATCGGGGGTCGTCGGCAAGCACCCGCGTCCGGTCAGTACTTCGAAACTGACAATCCTTACACCGGCCAGACGTGGGCACGGATCGCACGCGGCGGAGCGGCCGACGTAGAAAGCGCAGTCGAGGCTGCTCGGCACGCGCAATCGACGTGGAGCGCTCTGAAGCCGAGTGAACGTGCGAGGGCCCTGTTGCGAGTGGCTGAGCTCATCGAGACGCACGCCGAGCCTCTGGCAGCCCTGGAAGTGCGGGATAACGGCAAGCTCTACTCCGAGATGCTGCCACAGGTGCGTATGGCTGCCGAATGGTTCCGCTACTACGGAGGATTGGCCGACAAGATTGAAGGCGCTGTGATCCCCAGTGGCAGACCCAACATGTTCACCTTTACGCGCCATGAGCCATTGGGAATTGTCGCACTCATCACCCCGTGGAATTCTCCACTGCTGCTGCTGACTCACAAACTTGCCACAGCCCTGGCGGCCGGCAACGCCGCAATCATAAAACCCTCTGAATTTACTTCGGCCGCAACGCTGGAGTTTGCTGAGCTCTTCGGGGCGGCCGGCTTGCCGGCGGGCCTGGTGAATGTCGTCACCGGATTTGGCAACGAGGCCGGCGCGGCACTGGTTTCACACCCGGCGATTGCCAAGGTGGCCTTCACCGGATCGGAACTGGCCGGTCAGAAGATCAACGAGGCGGCGGCACGCACTTTCAAACAGGTGGCGCTGGAGCTCGGGGGCAAATCGCCTAACATCGTATTTGCGGATGCCGAGTTCGAGGCGGCCGTGATCGGTGCGATTGCCGGTATTTTCGCCGCCAGCGGCCAGACCTGCATCGCCGGTTCGCGCCTTCTGCTGCAACGCTCGATTCACGACCGGTTCGTCGAGCGCCTGGTGGAAGTCGCTGGAAAGGCTCGTATCGGAGATCCCATGGACCCCGGCACGCATGTGGGTCCTGTCGCGACTCAACCGCAGTACGAGAAGGTCTTGAAGTACATCGAGATCGCTCGCAACGAAGGTGCGCGCTGTGTACTCGGCGGGGAACCATACACCGGTCCCGGCGCAAGCGGCGGACGGTTCATTTCGCCGACGATCTTTACGGGTGTTCACAACCAGATGCGCATTGCGCGAGAGGAAGTCTTTGGACCCGTTCTCGCGGTGATCCCTTTCGACTCTGAAGACGAGGCCTTTCAAATCGCCAATGACACCCCTTATGGATTGGCGGCTGGAGTTTGGACCGCCGACATCGGGCGCGCGTTGCGCGCCTCCGAGCGATTGCAGGCCGGAACTGTCTGGATCAACACCTATCGGATCGGGGGCCCTTCCACACCGTTTGGTGGTTATAAGCGCAGCGGCCTCGGTCGCGAAGGCGGCAGCGAGGCGCTCACCGAATGGCAGCAGACGAAGACGGTCTGGATCTGCGGCAAGCCGGATACAAAAGATCCCTTTGTGATGCGCGGATCCTGACGAGGCCCCGCAACGGTCGTACAGCAATCATCGTTGGAGTAACACAACATGGACATCACGGGTAAGGGCGCGGTCGTAACCGGTGCCGGCAGCGGAATCGGCCGCGCCATTGCTTTGGCGCTGGCCAAAGCCGGCGCGTTGGGCGTCATTGTGGCCGATGTGCAGTCGGAACGCGCCGAGGCGGTGGCTGCCGAAATCCGCGCGCTGGGCGCCAAATCGGCTGCTTTTCGCTGCGATGTGAGCCGGGCCGACTCAGTTGAGGCCTTGGCGGACTTTGCCTGGAAGACGCTCGACCGCGTCGATATTCTCTGTAACAACGCGGGTGTTGTGACCACCGGCCCCGGGTTTGAGACCTCCGAACAGGATATGCGCTGGCAGTTCGAGGTCAATGTGTTCGGTGTGTTCTTCGGTTGCAAGATCTTCGGTCAGCGCTTCCTGAAAAATCCCGAACGAACCTGGATTTGCAACACCGGCTCGCATCATTCGGTGGGTACACCCTCCATCGGCCTGCCAACCTATGTTGCCACCAAGCACGCCGTGCTGGGTTTCACCGACGCCTTCCGGCTGGAATACGGTAACCGAATCGGATTCAGTATTCTTTGTCCCGGCATCGTCAACACCAACGCCTGGGATGCCACGCGCAACCGGCCGGCCGCACTCGGCGGCCCGTCCAGCGGCAACCCGCAGAACCAGGCCGCATTGCAGAATTACGGACTGCCGCCGGAGTTTGTGGGCCAACTGGTCGCGGACGGCATCCGCAATGAGGAGTTCTTCATTTGGACCCACCCCTTCACACTCGAGTTGCTCGAGAAGCGTTACCAGGAAGGGAAAGCGTCCATCGGGCGGCAGTGGCCGGACGGCCCGCTTCCCATTCACAAGCGAACACCCTCCCGGGTCTGAGCGACTTCCGGGTCTCAATTACCTACAACCAACGGTGACATACATGGGCGATCTCAGCGGTAAGGTGGCAATAGTGCTCGGGGCCTCCACGACGGGCGGCATGGGGGAAGCGATTGCACGGCGATTGAAGGCCGAGGGAGCGACGATGGCTGTTTCAGGGCTCGGCGCTGAACATCTGCAAAGGCTCGCCCAGGAGTTGGGAGGGTCGGCTTTTGAGGCCGATATAACCAAAGAGACTCAGCTCGCCGGGCTCGTCAGCCACACAATGTCCGCCCACGGCCGCCTGGACATTGCAGTCAATGTGGCAGGAGTTGCGCCCCGCGTGCCCTTCAAGGAGTTTACCGAGGAGCACCTGATGTTCATGGCTCGAATGCACTTCATCGGGCCCGCGCTCTTCATCAAAAACGTGGCGGAAGTGATCGTCGACGACGGCGCGATCGTCAATATCTCCTCCCTCTCCGCCTACGACCCTCTGTCTGGCATCGTCGGCTACGCCGCATCCAAACGCGCAGGCGATCGCGTGGTGCAAGGCGCCGCACTGGAATATCGAAGCAAGCGACTACGGATCAATGGGATCATCCCGTCGCTGGTGCCTACGTCACTGTCGCGCCAAGGTATGCGCAATTTCGGGGCGGATCCGGAAGCATTCGAACGCAGCTTTGTCGAGCTGACACCCTTGGGACGCCTCACGCGACCCGAAGATATCGCTGCATTCGCGTACATGCTCGTCCGGGATGAGTTCTTTGAGACCGGTCAGATCTTCAACTACAGTGGCGGCAATTCCCTGCTGGGACACCCTCGGTTTCTCGCCTGAAAAGGCAGGCTCACCCGTTCAGGTTGTATTTCATGATGCGCCCATGACGGCTTTCGCGGTCCCGCGGTTGGATGGCAGCTGCGCGGGCTCGGCCTTGCCCAGCCAACGGTCGGACAGGAAGCCCGCGGCCACAGTGCCATAACACAACAGCGCAATTCCCCGCTGGCGGCAGAACTCGACCATGCCGTTCTCGGGCCTCGCATCCAGCAACGAATACTGCAGCTGATGGGCCACCACTGAAACGCCGGCCACCAGGATTTCCGCCAGCCGCGCCGTGTCAAAGTTGGTCACACCAATGTGGGCAATCTTGCCCTTGTGGCGCAGCCGCTCCAGTTCCAACGCGACCTCCACATAGCCCGGCTTGGCATAATCCCACCAATGAAATTGCACCAGATCCAGCCGCTCCATCCCGAGGCGCTGCAACGACCGGTCGATGGATCGCTCTACCTGGTCGGAATCGATGGTCCCGAGGATCCCCAGGTCAGGAACAAATTTGGTATGGATTCGGACCCGCTCGGCCAAACCGGGGTAGAGGCAACGGAAGCGCCCAATAGCAGCCTCCACGCCCGTGTAGATGTCGGCACAGTCGAACGTGGTAATGCCTGCTTCTACAAAGGCCGCCATGTCATGCGGCGCCTCGTCCTGATTCACCGGACCATGATCGCCAGCGAGCTGCCAGCCTCCCTTGATCAGGCGCGAGATTTCGTACCCTGCGGCCAGCTTGGCGCGCGGAATCACATTCGTGCCGCCAATATCGACAGCCACCCGGTAACGCCCGCCGTCACTCACACCTTGCTCCCTATTCGAGTCGAATTGCGACTCAGACACCGCGCGGGATTCTTTTGGATCGGCGAGAGGACTTCAATAACCCGGGCGCCGGAGTTGGTTGCGTCAGCCGCAACGCCCCCGTGTGTCGGCCGCGGCGCAACGCCCCGTTACCGCGTGACGGCCGGCTAGGACGGGCGAGCGTTGGCTGGCATGACGATGTCAGGCGATATGATCGTGTTGAGCCGAAGCGCATAGCGATCCAAATAGACTGTCAGCTGACCGACCAGGCTGAGTGGTGCGGGCGCCAGTCTTCGTCCCAACCGACTTATCAAGTGTACGGATGTGCCGTGCAACGCGGCTCCATCCACGGGAACAGCGACGAAATCGCCGCGCTCGACCTCTTCGGCTACGGCGAGCAACGGCAACAGAGTGCACAGGTCGCCGGACTGCAGGAGGTTCTTCAGAAGCACGATGGAATTCGAGGTCACACTAGGGTGCAGCGTAACCTGCTCGGCAATCTCGACTTCCTTCAGGATCTGCCGCGTTCTGAATGAGCACTCCGGCAGGCACATGGGGTACCGGACCAACTCCGAAAGTGTTACGGAAGCCTGGTGTGCCAACGGGTGCGACGGCCGCATGACCGCGCACAAAGGATGGCTGATCGAAGTGAGCACCCGGATCCGCGGGTCGTCACAGGCATGAAATGCAAGCCCCAGATGCGCCTCGTCTTCCACTACCAACCGTGCGACTTCCCGCGAGGAAGCCAGTATGCGCACGTCGACCTGCAAGCCCGAATGCTTGCGGACAAACTCGTTTATGAGGGCCGATAGCGGACTGCCGACGAATCCCTCACCCACTGCGAGACTGATACGCCCGGTGCGCAAGCCCTTCAGATCCGACAACCGGCTTTCGAAAATCTCGCGTTGCACCAGTTGTGCCTCGTGATACAGAGCTTGCCTGCAACCACGTATCCCCTGCTCTGATCAAACAGCTGCGCCATCTCATCGTCGACCATGTGTTGTCGAGCGAAGTGGACGGGGTGTATCCGAGTCTGGAGAAGAATCAGGAATTCCACTTCCTGATCTACCGCGCTTCCGGCTCGACGGTGTTGCCCCATCTGATCGAGAACCTATGGCTGCAATATGGCCCCTATCTGCGCCTGGTCTGCAAGAACATGGGCGCCCCGGCGATGAGCCCGCTGCGCTCGCACGAGACCGACTACCACCATGACATCGTCGCGTGCCTGGAAAGAGGTGATCCGGCGGGCACTCGCGAGGCCATTGAAAAGGACATCAACAGAACGGTGGGGCTGCTGCGCGATTTACTCAAAGCCCTCTGAGCTCGTCACGCCGGGCCGGCGGGAGCTGCGAATATCGGCGCCCCGTTGCGCGCTGCGCGCAGTTGCGCTGTGAGCATGCGCGCACAACCGAAAACCAACATCCCGCCTGGCTACCCGGCTCCCTCCTATGCCTGGTATGTAGTCAGCATACTCGTCCTGGCCACCCTCCTTTCCTACACGGACCGGCAAATCCTCAGCCTGTTGGTCGACCCGATCCGCCACGATCTGGCGATTTCCGACACTCAGGTCGGGCTGCTGATCGGCACCGCCTTCGCATTGGTTTACGGGGTTGCCGGTCTGCCTTTTGGATGGCTGGCAGACCGCTTACGGCGGCGTGATTTGATTGTCACCGGCATTTTATTGTGGAGCCTCGGCACGGTGTGCTGCGGCTTGTCACACGATTTCGCGCAGTTCTTTGCAGCCCGCCTGCTGGTGGGAATCGGTGAGGCCGTGCTGACGCCCGCCTCGATATCCATGATCAGCGACTCTTTCCCGTCCGGCAAACGCGGCTCGGCCACCAGCGTTTTTCTAATGGGTATCGCGATGGGCGCCGGGGGGGCCATCCTGTTTGGCGGCCTCATTCTGCGCCTCGTCGATACAGGTATTCTGCACGAGACTTTGTTTGACGGCCAAAGTCCCTGGCGGGTGGTTTTACTCGTGCTCGGAATCTTCGGCATCGTGCCCGCGTTGCTCGTCTGCTCTCTCGAGGAGCCCAAACGCCAGCACAGCGAAGTACCCCCCGCCGCACAAAGCGCATCAACTGCCTCCATTCCAATTGAATCTTCGCGGCAATCCGCGACCGCCGCTACGTTGAGCATTCCTCCCGATCATTGGCTGCGGCTGGCACCTCTTTTCCTTGCGCTTGGGATCACATCTCTCGTCGACAATGCAATTCTTGCATGGACACCCTCGGTTCTCATTCGTGGTTTTGGCATGGCACCGAGCCGGGTGGGTCCGCTGTTGGGCACGCTCCTCATGCTTGCGGGCGGGGCCGGCATGCTGGTTGGCGGGCTTTTGAGTAACCGCGTGCGTCTGAGAGGCCGTCCGGGCGGCCGAATTTCGGTTGCCGTATTTTCTGCCGCGCTGACAGTCCCCATCACTCTGCTCGTCATGGCAGGCAGGATCGATGTGGTGCTGGTTGGGTTGACTCTATATGTCTTCCTTTCGTGTATCGGTGCTGCGGTTGGAACATTGACCCTTCTGGACCTCGCGCCCAACCGACGGCACGGCCTGGTCACGGCAGTCAGTTTCTTTTTGAACGTGGCGCTCGGCGCCGGCGTGGGTCCGGTCGCCGTAGGGCTCACGGCCGACCACTTCGGGCTGGCCAATGGCGGTATCGGACAGGCGATTTGTCTGATCGCCTGTCCGGGCTTCCTCGTGGTCACGGGACTTTTCTACTTCGCACTGCGGAATGCTCGCAGACGCGAGCCGCACAACTCGATTCCGCACATCAGCGCCGCGTAACGTCAAATCGAGCTCGACAACCGCAAATGCAACCTCGAATGCCGGACTCCAACGCCGCTTCAGCTCGTGTGTTACAGGTAGTGGACTCACACACCTGTGGCCAACCGACTCGGGTCATCATCGGCGGCACAGGCATTTCCGCCGGCACCGACCCGCGCACCGCACGGGAGGAATTGCCTGACCGACGCGACTGGATCCGACGTCTCGCCGTGTTGGAACCGCGCGGGCATCGCTCGATGTTTGCTGTAGTCCTGATCGCGCCAGCCATTGCCGATGGCGAATACGGTGTCGTTTATATGGATGCCTACGGTTACCCGAATTTGTGCGGGCATGCGACCATCGGCGTCGCGACGACTTTATTCGAGCAGGGTTTGATACGAGCCCCGACTCCAACCTTTTGCGGACACCTCGAGCTCAGCCTGGCAACACCCGCTGGACGCATCGCACTTCGCGCGCGGCTCGAGAATGGCAAAGTCGAATCGATCGCTTTCCGCGCGCCGCTGGCATTTTACCTCGGCACCCTGGAAATAGAATTCGCGGGACTCACCAGAGTCGTTGAGCTCGCCTACGGCGGTCAATGGTACGCCTTCATCGATGTGGCCAACACCGGCTGCCGCGTCGAGGCGGATGAAATTGACGAGCTCATCAAAATGGGCACGCAGGCGCGCGTCGCAATCGAACGCAACATCCGCATGATCGATCCGATGACTGGAAAGCCACCCCACCCTGTTAATGTGGTCTGGGTAGACACTCCGAGGCATCCTGAGGCCGCAGCGCGCAATGTCCCCATTTCCCCGGCCGGCTCATTTGACCGTTCTCCGTGCGGCACGGCGACTTGCGCTCGTATGGCAACGCTGGTCGCGCAGGGCAAAATGGCGATCGGCAGCAGATTCACCAATGAAGGGCTGCTGGGCACGCTTTATCACGGTACGGCCGTGAGCGCGGTCACTCATTCCGGTATCGCCGGTATCGTGCCCGAAGTCGAGGGCAGCGCCTGGATCATCGGGCGCGCAGAGCTGAGCGTCGATCCAAGAGACCCATTGAGTGGCGGCTTCCTCGTGGGCGGGGGCTCCGCAATTACGTAACTTCCGGATCGCAGGTGTTGACTCGGTCATGCAACCAGCGCCACGGAATTGCTCAACCGGTGCTCATTCGGTGCCCGGCATTCGCACGTTGATTGCAAACGCACCCTGCCCGCGTCAGCCAAACCTGCGAACCACATTATGCTTCCGAAACATGATGATTGACGAACATAATGTTTCTGCAGATTCCACAGCTCAGCTTCAGCGATGGACACGATCGTGGCATCTATCCCTGGAGTCTGCTGCACGAGTTGAGGCAGTGATCAGCGCTGTGAATCAGAGGTATGAGTCGAGATGGCTGCTCGAACATTGAAGCAACAATTCGGTCACTGTCTCATCACGTCTGGTCATGTGTTGATGCGATTTCCGCCACGCAGAGGCACGGCCGTCATGTCACGATCCGGCTCCCTGCCAACGTTGGACTCCTATGAAGCAAGCTGCCCTTGTCTGCGGACTCGCATGCTCCCTCGGCCTGCAGTGCGCACTCGCGGTAACTCAATTCGCCGGTAGCGGCGCCGTCGGCTCCGGTGGCGACGGCGGTCCTGCCACTCGAGCCCAGCTCAACAACCCTTTCGGCCTGGTACGCGGTCCCGACGGCGCGTTGTGGTTTGCGGATTACAGTGCGAACGTTGTCAGGCGAGTTGGCAAGGACGGCGTCATTACTACTGTGGTCGGCAACGGGACTGCCGGATACTCCGGCGATGGCGGCGCAGCTGCCACGGCATCGTTGACCCATCCACATGAGATCCGCTTCGATCGCGCGGGCAATCTCTTCATTGCCGACACAGGCAACCACGTGATCCGCCGCTACGATGCAAAGAGCGGCGTACTGACTACCTACGCCGGCACTGGTCAGCCGGGCAACTCCGGCGACGGCGGCCCGGCTGCGAAGGCCGAATTCAAGGACCCGATGAGCCTGCAGTTCAGTCCGAGCGGCAGCGACCTGTTCATCGCGGATGTCAGCAGCCATGTCATACGCCGCGTCGACGTCGAGACAGGTTTGATCACTACGTTTGCCGGTACCGGCACCTCGACCTTAGGACCGGTGTAATCCGGCAGGCGATCGGCACGGGAGAGAAAGGCTTCACCGGCAACGGTGGTTCCGCAAGACAAGCGACTTTGTCGGGCCCGAAGAACATCGCTGCGGGGCCCGGTACGGATATCTACGTGGCGGACACTGAGAATAATGCGATCCGGCGGCTCGATGTCTCGCACGGCACGATCGAGCTCATCACCGGCACGGGCACGTCGGGCACGGCGGTAAGTTGCGATCCTCTACAGACTCAACTCGCGCGGCCGCACGGCATCTGGGTCGATCCCGATGGCGGGATCTTTGTCAGCGACACCGACAATCATCGGATTCTGTACATCGCACCTGCCCGGCTCGCGGCCGGCAAGGGGTGCCGATAGATTTCAGCAGAAGGCACCCGCATCGCCCCCGCCTGCGCGACGCGCGGCAAGGGGCTGGAAGTCGTCGCACTGATGTTCGAACACTTCGGCGATTTCGAGCGCGCCGCGGCGGCAACCACGCGATTCCGGCAGCAATACGGCATCGAATATCCAACATTGATTGCCGGCGTCTCAGACCTGGACGAGGCAGCCAAGAAATTGCCGATGCTGCGGAAGTTTTATGGCTTTCCAACCACGGTCATCGTCGACCGAAAGGGCCATGTGCGTAAGATTCATACAGGATTTTCGGGTCCGGCCACTGGCGAGCACTACAAGCAATTTGTGGATGAATTCAAGAGCAACCTCGAGCAACTGCTCGGCGAGACCGCAGGCGGAGCGTAACTATCGGGAGCCGGCGAAATACCGGATCAGGTCAAACAGATAGTCGCGGCCACGGTACAACGAGTTGACGGAGATGCGCTCGTTGAGTCCATGCGTTCCGGCTGTCTCAGGCTCGTTCCAGAGGCCGGGCACGCCGTAGGTCGGAATTCCTATGCGACCCAAATGGGTTGCGTCCGATGCGCCCGTGCTCATTTCGGGAATCACGGGAACTCCCGGGAAGTGAATGGCCGCGATTTTTTCTATCGGACCTACGATCTTCGGATCGAGTGGCGGTGGAATCGCCAGCGTCCTTTCCTTTGCCGTCAGACGCGTAACCTTCAGGCCCAATCCAGACACGGTGCGTTCCAAGGTAGCCTGGACGTCCTCGGCCGTTTCTCCTGGAATGATCCGACAATTGACAGACGCGGTTGCTCGCTGGGGCAACGCATTGATGGCATGTCCGGCGGTCAGCAAAGTGGCGACGCACGTCGTGCGTAACATAGAGTTGTAGGCCCGATCGGCGGACACGAGCGCCTCGGCCGACTTGCTGTTCGGATCTCTCGCGATGTCTCTCATGGCAGAGCCGAGCGCATCCTGTTGAAGCGCGCCCATTTTTTCGAAGTAGGCACGCGTGACCGGGTTCAGATGAATGGGAAACTGCAAATCCCGTAACCGCACCAGCCCCTCGGCGAGCTGGTAAATGGCATTGTCAGGAACGGGGGTCGAACTGTGCCCACCGGGATTGGTGGCCTCGATTGCGAAATTGCGCGGGGACTTTTCGCCCACGCCGAGGCCCAGATAGATCGGCATGCCCGTGGGACCGCCGCGGCCCGTGCCCCCTTCGTTGAGGGCGAAGCCCGCTTTGAGCAGATCGGGCCTGTGATCAACGAGCCAGCCTGCGCCGTTCAGGACGTCCGCATTGCTCGTCTCTTCTCCGCACGTCAGCGCCAGTTTCAGGGTGCGCTTCGGCCGAAACCTGGCCTGGCGCAGTCGTATCAGTGTGTCGGCAAAAATGGCGGCCTGTGCTTTGTCATCGGACACTCCGCGGCCGTAGAAGTAGCCACCTTCCTCAACCAGCTTGAATGGATCGCGAACCCAATCCTCCCGCTTCGCCTCGACCACGTCGATGTGTGCCAGCAGCAGGATGGCTGGAATGGTGGGACTGCGCCCATTCCACGTTACGACCAGGCCGCCATCGCGAGGACGATCTGGTGGGACATACAGCGTGAGCTCCGACTCGATGAAACCTCCCTCACGAAATCGGTTCGCGAGTTGCTTTGCGGCCGCCGTGCAGTCACCAGCGGAGTACGTCGTGTTGGTCTCGACCAGCACACGATAGAGGCTGAGGAAAGCGCTTCGGTCTGGAGGCGGCGAAGCAGGCGGCCGGGCGTTTGTGGAGCAGGCGAGCATGGCCGGCAAAATAGTGCTGCCCAGGTAGCGTGCAATCCGGTTCACAAGGAGTGTCCAAGGTCTGAGTGCAAGATCGCGAGGGTAGAGCAATGGACGAGGTTATGCACTATTGACCACAAATGGGATTCGGCAGGCTCTGAGGCCACCTTCATCACTCACGGCTTGAGTTGTGCGCGAATCTCACCCGGCTTGTGCTCGGCACTGTGGATGTTCACATAGAGGTTTCCGCTCTTGAAGCTCGCGAACTGCTCCTCAGTCAACTTGGAGTCGGGGGGAACGCTCCACGTGCCATCTGCGCCTTTAACCAGGGTAATGATGGGCGGGCCGCTCCGACCCGGCGCGCCAACATGTATGTGCGCGGCTGTCCCTTCGATTCCCGAGGTCTTGATGGCACCGCTGACGGACTTATCCTTGGCGATCTTGAGAGTTCCCGTTCCGGTGGCCGAAGTGGTCACCGGCGGGGTTTCCTCGGAGCCGGTCAGGCTCACCTTGACGTCATTTGCAACAGCGGCTTCGGCGCCCAAGGCCAATACAATCGCCGCCAGCAGCACCGCGCGCGCACGTACGAAATCAGTCTTCATGTTGATCTCCTCTTTTTCAGTATCAATACAGGTCATTCGAGTGGTTTGTATTCGAGATGGCAGGTACGGCAGGCATGGGCAATGCTGACCGCTGCCTGCGAAGCGCCAGCAAAGTCATTGGCGGCCACCGATTTGACGACAGTCGCGGCCAGATCACGGCCCTCCTTCGAGAGCTTCACGGCGTTCGCGGCATTACCTCTGCGAGTGAAGTAGGTTTCCATCGAGCCGTACAGCTCACCGATTTCCCGGGCGTCGGCTGTTGCGCCGCTCACGTCCTTGCGGGTCAGGTTCCGCTGCACGCTCTGGCTCCTGCGGTCGATTTTCTGCATCCACTCGTCAAAGTCCAGGACACTCTGCGCGTGGACAACCGGCTGCAGCAGCGCAACCGCAGCCAAAACCTCAAA
>Ga0307511_10006164_pt1 | contig 12099 bp, 10 predicted proteins | sample 13_EM_MG_FD_200266 | JGI IMG/M metagenome (GOLD analysis project Ga0307511, IMG submission 200266) | Populus trichocarpa ectomycorrhiza microbial communities from riparian zone in the Pacific Northwest, United States - 13_EM | ecosystem: Host-associated > Plants > Roots > Unclassified | place...
AACATTAGTTTATAAAAAGTAAAAAAAAAAAACACCAAACATACCCAAACAAATCTCCTAAACTTGCAACTTGTGAAATTCTAGACCCGGACTCAATCAAGAAACTTAGTTTCCATCCAATTTAATGTTGAATGATGAAATCAGAAAGAAAAAATTCAATTTAAAAATTTTGTCAATGTAAAAAAAAATAACAATAAAAAGAATGCGAATGAAATCTAATAAGGAAAAGAATTGGGGGATCAAATCATAAAAAAATCAATTTTAAAAATTATCTCAAATAAAACAAATAGCAATCAAGAGAGAACCAAATCTGATAAATAAATAAAATTAAAGGAGGATGAAATTAATTTTTTTTTAATTTTATAAATTATTTCAAATAAAACAAATAGTAATAAAAAGAAAACGAACCAAGTCTAAAGGAAAAACAAATTGAAGGGTTGCATTAGAAATTTGGAGGGTTTGATGCAAAAATCAAGGATGAGAGAGAAAAGAATGGAGAAAAAAAAAGGTTGTCAGCATTAAACTAGAGGTGAACAAGCTACACACGTTGCCTAGGGATGGAGGGGTTTTCGTGACGATTTGAATGTTGCCTTAGAAGCCACTGTTTGACAACTGAACGTCCCCTCGCGCATCACCTGAATAGCGCGAACACATCCCACGTGCTAGTGCATGCAATGCACTTGTCAAAAAAACTTGTTCTTTAAATAATATTATATATTCATTAAAATACCAAATTGTCACTCATTTAACATGATTATAATTGAAAAAAATATATAAAATAACCTCTAGACCCAAGTTAAAGAAATTTTGCTTTTAAACGCAATTTAGTCATTTTACTGTTTTTTAAAAAGTGAAAATTTAAAAAAGCCACTAGACACCAGTTACATAAATTTTACTTTTAAGGGTAATTTAGTCATTTTACTATCATGTAAAAATAAAAAAGCCCAAGATGTTCCCGATTAATTTGATAATGACTAATAGATCATGTAGAAAATACAATATTACCCCCCAATAACAAGTTCATTGATTTTTTTTAGAAGGGCAAATTACACTTCTATAAAATTGATAAACACCAACTGAATATTTTATCACCGTTTAAGCTGTATTCTATCAAAATTTAAATTACTGATAGATTTGCTAATTAAAACTTATCATCAAAAAGTTTGTCATCAAGAATTTTAATTCCATCAGTAATCCACTAAGTAAAGTAACTTACCAATGAAAACACTGACAGAATATTAACGTAAAAAAAATATATTTGCCGACCATTTTTCTGTTGGACAATTTATCGATATATATTACTGATGGACTAACCATCGACAATTGATCGTCTATCATCGACATAAACATTTTCTCAATGATTCTATTGGTAATATAAAAAAAATTCACAACTCTTGGTAATTCTCCAACAAAAATTCATCAATATCACCGATGGAATCATTGACATAAGTTATATATCTGTCTGCAATTCTGTTGGTATTTTAGTAATTTTCTTTTTTAATACATGCTTATTTAGATTAAACAAGTTGATATTAAACAATATTAAACAACTGAATTAATTGATTATTAAGCTTATAACTCTTTGTAATTCTCCAACAAAAGTACATTGATATAACCAATGAAATCACTGACAAAAGTTTTATGTCTGTCTGCAATTCTGTTGGTATTTTAGTAATTTTCTTTTTTAATACATGCTTATTTGGATTAAACAAGTTGATATTAAACAACTAAATTAAATTGAAGAATATATTTTATATTATTAATTTAATCATAAAATCAATTATAAATATCGTAATACATTAGAAATAAGTTGGAGGTGAAGGTGGAGGGAGAGGCAGAAAAATTACCTAGAGGTCCATGAGTTGAAGGATAATTAGTCGATAGGTATGTCATCATCTGCTCTCATTAGTTCATACTTTGTTGTTCTTACTCCACCTCTAGTTCGACCTTCAGATCAACCTTCGTAGCAACAACTTATTCTTGAACCAACTTTTGAATGACCAGTGATGGCTGCCTTAGGGTTGATTATGGGGTGCCTATGATCAAGGCACTACAACTCACTCTCATATCTCAGGCTATAGTCATAGAGATACTGTAAATTTGATTCCTATTGAGTTTATTAGTAGCTCCAGCCTCCAATCGTAACTCTAGATCGTATTCCATATAGGTTGAAGGGTCCTCTTTGTGTTTGGCACACATTTTGGTGTTATTTGTTTCCTACATAAAAAAACAAGTCAAAGTTATTGACAAAAAAAATTATTCCAAAAATTATTCAAAAGATTTCAAAGTTTACTTACAAAAAATGTCTTGGCTCGGCTGTCCGTGAATTACTACATCCTTTTCTGTCTATCTTCCTTTTATATATGTGTTTCCATAAATAACTTCATCTGAGATGGATCAAGCCCATGTTGTGTAAAATTACCTGTCAACAATTTTGTTGGCCATTCATTAATTTCTTCTTTAAATCTTTGTAATTATTTAACCATTTTAACATTCAACACCAATTCCATTGGTAATACCATAATTTTAAATTACCACGAGATATTTTTTATTTTTTTAATTATTTTTAATTTTTTTCGGTGATTCTATCTTTTTTTTTCTTTTTCATCTATTTATTATAATCTCCTATCCAACCTAATTATACAACAACAACACTAATCATATTCAACAACTTATTAAAACCACAACATAACAATAAATCATTGATAAATGTAAAAAATATAATGCATTATGCTTCATAAAGCGAAAACAAATATCTTTATTACATAATATCAATTTTATTACATAATTGTAACAGCCGGGCTTTTCAAGCCCCAAACAACAGTAAATTGTTTTTTATACACGACACACATCGTGTCGGTAATCGGCGAACCTGTTTCCTCACATCATCAAGATACAATCCATACATCAACAACAATCAACATTTCATTTAAAAGTGAATCTTACATAAGCACATAATATTATGTTTGCATGATTAGAAGTTCACATTAAAAATATATATACATAGACACATGAGTTTGCATTCCTATCCTACTAATAGTCATCACGAATTTAAACTAAAGGATCCAATAAAAGTTATACGTTTAGTACATTGATTCATACAAAATACATCGTGATTTAAAATGCAACTACATGATTTCTTGCAAAAGTAGGTTCCCGTGTATTGGGTTTCCTAGGCATCTCGTTGTTCTGACGTCCCTGTTGCAGTGCAAAACATTTAAGAAAATACAGTTACTTAATAATAATAATGATAATTAAACGGTCTGGCAGTTTAATGAAGCATTAACATTATCCCATGTTTGATGCATGATATTTATAGTTTCTTCATGTACTTGGTATAAACAACTTGTAGTACATATAGATACACCAATTCTTGCAATCAACCATAATCTTAAACCTGGCTATCCTCTTAAGGCATCATTTGCTGAGGTTAACCGTTCACTCACCCCGGTCATCCACTTCGGATGCCATCGACCAAAGTTAATCAACCGTTGTCCCGGTCATCCAATCGGATGCCATTAGCCGAAACTAATCAATCGTTTATCCTGGTCATCTATTCGGATGCCATTAGCCAAGGCTAATCGTTCGTTTGTCCCGGCCATCCCTTCGGATGCCATTAGCCGAGGCTAATCGTGCCGAGGCTAATCAATCGTTTGTCCCGGTCATCCCTTTGGATGCCATTAGCCGAGGCTAATCAATTGTTTGTCCCGGTCATCCATTCGGATGCCATTAGCCGAAGCTAATCATTCCTTTGTCCCGGTCATCCCTTCGGATGCCATTAGCCAAAGTTAATCAACCATTTGTCAACATTTAAACATTTGACAAATCTGATATATATTCTAACACAATATGGTAACATTTATGATAAAGTATCTCATTATTTAACGTATGAAAAAGGAAGGTGAAAGTCACCTACCTGCTCCATCTGTGGGTTGTTCTTGTCTTGACGATGGTCCAATCCCGACCGCACCACCTAAGACATCAATGGTCACAAATCAGTACATTTGTATTTTTGAATCACATTTGTCACCATACTTATTTCAAGAGTTCATATGTTCACATTCAAGTGTTCCACATTTTACACCATCATACCATGAAATTGTTACTAGCATTTAAGTCATTTCTTCCTAGGAGGCTTATTGTAGAAATCGGCAGCGAGAACTGGTTCACTGTAGGCTGCCCAATTCGACAACGAGAATTGGTTCACTGCAGGCTGCCCAATTCGGCAGCGAAAACTGTTTCGCTACAGGCAACCAATTCGGCAATGAAAACTGTTTCGCTACTAGCGCCGCAATTTCGGTAGCAAATGCTAACTCGTAGCAGACAACTCAGTTTCGGCAGCGAATCACAATTTCGCTGCAGCCAACTCAACTTCGGCAGCGATTCGCTGCAGACAACTCCACTTTGGTAGCGAATCACAAGTTCGCTGCAGAACACGCCACTCGGCAGCGAATGTTAATTCGCTGCAGGCGACATAGTTTTGACAGCGAATCACAAAATCGCTGCAGAACACACAATTCGGCAGGGAATGCTAATTCGCTGTAGAAGACTCAGTTTCGGCAGTGAATCACAAATTCGCTGCAGAACACACAATTCGGCAACGAATGCTAATTCGCTGCAGAAGACTCAGTTTTGGCAGCGAATCACAAATTCGCTGCAAACAACTCAATTTCGACAGCGAATGCTAATTCGCTGCAGAAGACTCAGTTTCGGTAGCGAATCACAAATTCGCTGCCGACAACTCAACTTCGGCAGTGAATGCTAATTCGCTGCAACAGACCCAGTTTCGGCAGTGAATCACAATTTCGCTGCACAACACACATTTTGGCATGAAGACACACCATACATGCTGTAACAACCCCAACATATAAACTGTCACTAAGTTCCAGCAGAACACACACATTGAAACCATCAATTTCAGCACATAATCCTTCAACAAATCCCAACAGAACACACACATTGAAAACCATCAATTACAGCATGTAATCTTTCAATAAATTCCAGCAGAACACACACATTGAAACCATCAATTTCAGCACATAATCCTTTAATAAATCCCAGCAGAACACACACATGCATGCTGGCCAACCCCATAGTTAAAGCCAACCCTCTACCACAATTTGTTATTTCCATTTTATTCATTTTTCTTTGTTAGATGTTCTGAAATTGGCCTCATTTCGTTTATGTTTCCTTGTCCTCCTAGTTAATTTCAGTTTCCTTCACAGCTAGCTTAGGTCATAGGTCAATTTTCTTAGGGTCTTCTTCTTCATTTCCGGTTCTGGGTCATAAGGAGAAGAGGAAGGGAGTTTCATGACCCATACCTTTCGAATCTAACTAAGTTTGAGGAAGGTTTGACAGTATTCTTTCTCCTCTCCCGTTGGTTATCCTCCTCCTTCTTCCTCTCACGTTTTCTAGCCCTCTTTTCCTTTCCCTCTAGGCAGCTGTTCGATCTTCTCTCAAGGTCTCATCTCTCCCTCACACGTTCACAAGGCACTCTCTACTGGTTTGGTTTAGGTTTCTGTTGGGAAAGAGAAAGGCAAAAGCAACATGCAACTGAACATACAGCAGCAGCAGACAACTTTGGGAAGAGAAAGGGTCACCTTCTCTCTCCTCCTTATATTTATACTCCCCATTAAATGCGGTGGGGTGTTCGGGGTTGGTTTAGATGTGTTCTTATCCTTGTTTTGGTCTATCCAAAACCGGTTTTACCCTTCCTTCCCAGCTCTTTAAGACAATAAAAAAAAATTACGTCGTTGCTGATTCAGAAATCGACAGCGATGGTGGAGTCATCAATTCTCTCTCTCTCTCTCTCTCTCTCTCTCTCTCTCTCTCTTTATATATATATTTTTTCTTTTGGGCGTTTACATAATGATGTTTTACATCTAAAATTAATTCAAATCCTCCTCATCTTTATTTTCATCATCATCATGTCCATCATCCTCTTCTTTTTTTAATTGAAGTTGGTCGATCTCTTTAATTTCATTAACTTTTTTTAAAATCTCCATAGAAAAGCACCTCTCTTGAACAATCTCTCTCTTCTCTCTGTCTCTCTTTCTACTTGTGCAACCACCACAACGAGAAAAAGATGATGGGTGGGTGTCCATCGGTACTTAATATATCATTTAACTCATCAACATGGATATAAGTATTCTCAGCAACATAAAAATAAAAATTTCACCCTATAATATCAGCGGTGTAACATCCCATTAGCTATACATTTCAAGAAGTTCTTTGTGTTATTTTTTGTATCGATGATGACTTAGACCTCTAGTGGCAATAAAAAAAAGCTTTGCCACCATTCATTAAGTTGAAGGCATTATTATTTTCTATACAGTATGGACAAAATAGTTTTCTGTATATGCTCCATTTCAAAACCTTCTCATACACAGGAAAATCATTTATAGTCCACATTAAAGTTGCTTCATTTAAAAATTTTATTTTCTTGAGACATCATGGGTCAATACCACAAATGACCATAGCTGACTCAACTCATCAATTAATGATTGAAGACAAACATCTATTTCCTACCTGAATTGTAAGAATTGGGTATGACCGTAGATAAAAACATGAATCCTAGCCTCAAACACATCTTCAGGGGCAGGTGGTAAATTGTTAGTAAGACCGGCTAACAAGAATAGGATGTAGCAAAGAACCCAAATAGATGAAACCCATATATACACAAACCAAAACATGCATTTCGTGGTTTAATTGAAAACTGAGGATGTATCCTATTAAACTGTTTTTAAGTTTCATAATTGAAAGGGTGCACCATAGCATATGAATGGTGTCATGTCATTTGCTCAACAGTTTTTAGAGACATAAATAACCTTTGCAACCTAGGAGTTATTGGAAAGTATCTCAGTTTTTTGTATGCGATAAGTGTCCTTTCTTTACTAGTATTGAGTTTATATTGAGCATGCCCGCAGGTTTTGTACTTAGTAAAATTTTCATCTTCATCGTAGTACAACATGCAAAAATTTAGGCACATATCAACTTTTTGATATCCTAAGCCAAGGGGTTTCATAATAGCTTTTGCAGTATATAAGTTCTCTTTCAGCCTATTTCCTTTAAGTAAAATGATTTTCACTCATTTGATGATACAATCATAACTAGCCTTACTCAACCCATAATCTAACTTGATGGTAAATACTCATGAAATGACCGATAATTTATTATGATTTGTGCACCCATCTCATTACGGTTCATCGAAATCTTTCAAAAGTTCAGAAAACCTAGCTACATCTACATTTGGTTCTTCATCGACATATGGACTTTCACCTAAATAACCCTGATTCATTCACATAGCAACCATCACTATACTCACATAACGATTATTATTATTATCATCTATAACTCCATGTATGTTGCTAGAACTAGAAGTTGAGCAAACTATCATTTCTAACATGGTCTCGTACAAAACATAAGGTTATCCGTGTGCATACCAACACAAGTATTTTCTCTATAAACCCTTTTTTAAAAAAGTTGCATCATCATAACATCCAATTGGTGAAACTTTTTATTTTTACATTTCACACATGAACATCTAATTCCGCCTCCACTAATATTATTCAGATTGAAAGGTATAAAATAAATAAAACCTCAACCTCTTTATAATAATCTTCTATATATAATAACCCTAGGGGTGAATCTCGATACATCCAAGAACAATCATCTATTACTTATGAAACTTATATAGAATATTGATGATAATATTTATTAATAATATAACCATTAATTCAAAATTCAACTTTGGTAATTAAAAATGAATTCTCAATCTAATAACTAATTATTATTTCTATAAAAATTGAATGTTGCGTCAAAATATGAACTAAACAATAAATCAAATTAACAAGTATTCGGTACCCAACTAATTATTTATCATTTTTTCAATTCAAACTTATTCAATCTAAATTAATATCATTTAATTATTATCAATTCCATAAAAAATTAATTTTTTCTAAATTTCCAACTTAACAATAAAATTGATAAAATACGATTGGAAGTCATTAAATAACTCATCATTTCTTTTAATATAACACATCTAAATTACAAAATCAAACTCAATTTCATTAAATGACAAACAAATTCAATTTCCTCCAAATCCCAAACAAATACTAACATACATATAATACTTTAATACAATAAAATTCTCTAGGAAAAGGTTGTAAAACATTTAAATGTACAAGTAAATTACAAATACTACACAAAAATATCAATAAATTAACCTAAAACATAAATGGATAGGTTTGTTTACTTAAGGTAGAGAATATTTAGAAAAAATTAAACCAAGACAGTGATGCTACTAACACTACTAAGTGTTGGGGTGACCAAATTTGTAAGGATGAGACCTAAATTTTTGCACATGTTATAATTGTAGTTCTAGAATAATCAAGTACGGACTTGATTAATTAAATTTCTAAAATTATCCTTACATAATATGTGGATATTATTTAAGGGAAAAATAAATATTTTTATTTATTTATAGGGTTTTTAGGATTCCCTATAAATATAAAATTATACCTCTTATTTTTTTTTTGAGTTTGTCTTTTAGATAAAAAAACTATGTAAGTCATAGAATAAAGAACTAACACTTAAGGCATAGTAATCCATCTTTTTTAAATATGGATTTAAGAAATTTCTCACTAGTAGTTCGTGTAGATTATCGTTGGAGACCAGACAATTGAACGACTTGTGGTTTTCAACAACCCAACTTGTAAGGAATTATTTAAAGTCGGAGAAGATTAGATCTTGAGATAATAAATTCCTAAATAACTTTAAATTTATCTAACAAGATTCTAGAGACTTCTAAATAATTTTATTTTATTATTTTGACTTCGAGTATAGAACTCAACACTTTGAGTAATGCTAAATATATTTGGCCTTGGGTCACCAATCCACTATGCTTCCTTCTCTCGTTTCCCAGTAGTCTATCTATATTAGCTAGAGCCTAGAGGACCTCCGGACATCAGGCCTTGCTACTTATTCCTAATGCACCCATGTTCCTCGGATGGGTCTCTTGATTGTTGAGAGGATTCCCCAGAAGCAAGCAGTATATAAAGCATATCCAGTAGAACTTACAAGTAAAGATATAGAGATGGGCCTACGATTTCTATTTCAATTATTATATAATAAGCAAACAAAAATAAGAATTTCCATACCACAATGGATCTATGATCGTAACAAATAAGGCGTAAAAGAAAGGAGTCTTGGTATTCGTTTTGACTTTCGCTAGCACAGAAAGAATATATGGATTTGAATAGGGCGAGCGTAGTTTACCGTTCGAGTGGAGAGATTTAAGAGAGCTAACATCAACTCTTCCCTCTCTCCTTTATTAGGCGAGAAAAAGTCCGAGCCCTGTGGAATAGCCAGATCATAGAGAATTAGAAGAACTGACTTTCTCCCATCAAAGAATGCCGAGATGCTAATTTACATGGATCATTTTTAAAGGAAAAAATGTCCATCGAGGCACCTGCAAGGCTGCAACCATCAGACATTTACATGATGCGAAGGATCATTCGCCCAAAGAGACATGAACAACTAGACAAAACCCGACATCCTAACTACGGTAAGGTCAAGCATGAAAATTAAAACATGCCTTTTCATAGCAGACCAAAATTTAAAAAAAGCAAAGAAAAAAAGTAGAACAGACCAAGAACAACCCAAAAAAAAAGAGGTTGAAAACAACGCCTTCTTAGACGATAGATGAGCAAATGCACGCAGTCCCGAAAGGATGGACTTGGATGATATAAAGAGTTCACTAACAGTTTCTTCGCAGAATGTCAAACATAAACAACAAAACATAGCAATGATGACAACCCGAGTTCCCTCTAAGAAATCCAAAAAGATGCAAACAGATCAAGCAAAGACCAATCTAAGATTGAAATCCCCTTTTAAACGCAAAATCATAGCCAAAAAATGCAAACAACTAAACTATCATAAAAACGACCTCCTCATTTCAACCCCAAGACCAATAATCGACCGTGCAGGCAAGCATAAAAAGGCAAAGAACGCCAACCAAGTGGATGCTAGCAGCACTCCCAAGGATGATCAGTGCAACATACATTGATGTATATTGATGGTTGTTGAATCCTAAAGCGGAATGGAGACCCACTACTGTCAATCAAGACAGGTCATGAGATCCCTAAAGTATTACCGCCACCAACAATCCTCGTTGATCTAGCATGGTCACACAACAACCACAAAAACCCTAACCTAGCCTCAAGCCGAGTCAATTGATCGAGAGCCCACCACATGGCAGATGCCACCCACCCAGCTATAGTTGTATCACGGGAAGGAACCAACCATGCACATTGATTCATCCTCCTCCCAAACAGTTTCACGCACAACTTCGACCCAACCGCATCCACCAATGCCACCCAGCATCAAATACCTTTTGTCGCAACTCTCCCCCAACACATACGAAGGCAAATCCACATTGTTTCTAAGTCTGCTTCCACACTAGAATGAACAGTAGGGAACCCCCCCCCCCCTTCTAATGAAATGTAATTGTACTTATAATTGTAATCATACCCTTTTTTTTTCTAATGAAATGTAATTGTAATTATAATTGTAATCATACATGCATACATACATATATTTATTAACTAAAGCAAGGATTACAATATCGGTCCTTGTAGAAACTCATATGTACAGTCTACATACAGTCTTGAACCTTTGTCAAACCACTAATCACAGTAGTACATCACCAGATAATCATTGGAGGCTTTGAGCAAAACCCACTGGTTGCTCCTAGCTTGATCGGTAAACAGTGAGAGCTTGGTGAGTCGAAAAAAAGGTGAGCGTAGAAATGTGATTAGTCCATTTTTTAAATGGTACATGGGAAATCAAGCGTGTAGAACTTGCTATCTGCAGTTTTGTTAACTTTCTCCAATCTGAGTGCAATTTATAAACCGGGCATGCTAACCACATCTCACCTGGTCACACTTTGCACAATGACATGACATCACAAACTTAGAGCTTCCCCAAGGCATGAATTTGAATTAAAAATACAAAACACCTAGCAACACATCTCCAATTCACCAAATTGAGAAACCCAGAAACATGCTGCACATTTTCTTCGTAAGAACATGAGAAGGGATGGGGATTATGTCGTTAGCGCATCAGGAATTGTGGTAGAATGAGCTCCAAGTACCTTGCCACCAACATCTGGGAAATTCTCTGATCCAGGAAGGGGACCTACCTTCCCATCAGCATCTACCTTCAAAGGATACTTGAGAAGATGTCCTTTCAACAGTTTGAAGTTCGGATCTGTGAATTTCTTCCAGTTTTCCTCAGCAGTGTGATTTACTCTCTTCACACAAAGCAAATTATCAGGTTCCATGAACAGTTCATCTACCTCACCAAGATGCTCCCGCCATAGTGACATTCTATATCCATAAACCTGCAAAGCACATTTGGTCGTGCTGACCACCTCCTAAGCAACAGCTAAAAGAGGCCAGAAATAAAAATTTTGCTACAGCATTAAGAATACCAAACAAACCTGTCCACGTGGATGTTTCTTCTTTGTAACCCATGTATGATGGGGTTGATATGAACCCATAGCTATCTCAGTGTCTTTAGATCCAGCCATGGATCTCTGGTTAATATTTGCAGATCCCACTATCACATACTCATCATCCACTATCATTCCCTTTGCATGGACATAAATCATGAACCGCTGAAATTTAAAAGCCTCGGAGATCTGATTGAAATGTAATAATCATGAACATTATTAGGAGTTCAGTGTAGAAAAAAAAAACCCTCAACTATCACACTTCAAAGATAGCCAACACTACTGCTACAAGATTGAAAGCAGTGTTAAATATCTACCACAAAGCATTTAAAGAAGCAAGGAACCAAAATGAATCTCATGAGGTCAATTTTTAAGGGTATATTAGTAGAGGACAACTTTGTTTTTAGCGAAATAAAGTTTAACAGCGCCTTGGAGAAGCAGGTTATGGAAGATCTGCCTTGCCATTTTCAGAAACAGAAACAATGAAAATTCTCCTATCATTTAGGCCACAAGAAAATATTAAAAACCAAGATAGATATGAAAGGGAAAATAGCCTTATAAATCTATGTCCAGAAACTTAAAATCTC
>Ga0307511_10006165_pt1 | contig 12098 bp, 7 predicted proteins | sample 13_EM_MG_FD_200266 | JGI IMG/M metagenome (GOLD analysis project Ga0307511, IMG submission 200266) | Populus trichocarpa ectomycorrhiza microbial communities from riparian zone in the Pacific Northwest, United States - 13_EM | ecosystem: Host-associated > Plants > Roots > Unclassified | place...
CAAACCCAGCAAGCAGCGCATTACGCAAGACGCCCAGCAGCGGTTCCTGACATTTATGCAGAGGTGCCTGAAATTTATGCCACAGATATTTACAGATGCCAACCTCTCCAATGGTTGGGGTAAAATAGGCAACGCAGATTCTTAACGTAAGAACTTCACCATTGCCAGCTGGATTCGTGGCCACAGCCCCAATAAAGCAACAATACAGCACACACAATCACAGGCCCTCATCTCTTGGCATGACCATTCTATTCCTCACCTCCTATGCTGAACTTTTGCTAAGAAGGGATGTCTCAGAGCTTCTCGAGCTGTTAACCTGTCCAAGGGATCATATCTAAGCAGTCCTTGCAGGAGATGTATAAGATCTCCAGCAGACTGGTCCACATGTTGCATTACTAGATTCTGCAAAAAAATGCAGGAAAGAGATGGTAAGAATAGAACAAATTAAAGAACAACATTCTCAGCAATTACGCAAAATAAGTGGGGAAAAAATAACCTGAAGTCGGGGTAGCTTCAAAACAGCTTTCATGCTTTCTCTTGAAGCAGCTCCCTCTGGCCAGTCCAGCCTACCCCTTCTGACATACTTCCCTGCATGTCGACTATGAAAGCAGAAGAAAAGGTTAAGAGCTGAAAGCTTAAGTGATAACATGTGATCATATATCAATGTACAGATATACATATAACTTACTCCACTCTCTTCAGTATATGCTGTGGCATAGGACCAAGCACACGCTCCATCATTGCAAGATGTTCCAAATTTTCATGTGTTTGGAATAAAGCCTCACCCTGTTCAACATATGCAAAGTTGTAACAAATCATTTGCATTTAGCCATTGTAGTGCACAGTAGAAAACAAGAAAAGCTAAATACAGGTACAGAAACATACAGTGCATAACTCCACTAAGATGCAACCAACACTCCATATATCACAAGGATAACTCCATCCAAGTCCTGCAATAATAATAATTGGAAGTTGTAATTTCAAAACAAGGAAAGGTAAAGGAAGGGAAAAAACAGAGAAAATAAGACCAAGAATTACCAAGAATAACTTCTGGTGCACGATAATGCCGTGTTGATACAATGTAATTCTGATCTTGTCGCTCATAAGTTGTGCTACCAAAATCAATTACCTTAATGGCACTTGATTTTGGGACTCTTTTATAGTAGGAAATGTCCTTTGGTGAACGAGATGAGTTCTGTGCAAAGCAACATATGTAAATGACCTTAATAAGTCAAGTCATCCAGAAAGAATTGGAGAAGGACAAAGCAAATGCCACATGGAAACTACAAAACACAGCAAGAGCAAAACATAAAATAACAAGTAAAGAAGCTAAGCATTACCTTGTAATCAGGAACTTTTACATAGTCAGAAGAAACTAGGAGTATGTTCTCAGGCTTCAAATCAGTATGTATCATACGCAGGTCATGCATAACTGCAAGTTTTGAAGTGCAGAACCAACATAAGTAAATGAATCATAAGAAAACCCTTACTCAATTTAACCTAACAATGCAACAAGCTACTCTAAAGAGAGACAATTGACAGCCAAAAATTTGCCTAAGTCAGAAATACATTAGTATGTATCTCCATCATAGTTAAGAACTAAACATTAATATTATAAAAAGACAGAAAAAAGAAAGGAAAGAAAATAGAAAAACAATGCATAAAAAGAAACTAGCTAAAGTAATTACTACACACATGCTACACATTCCAACAGTTGTCTGCCAATCTCACGGACAAGATCAATGGGAAATGAGCGATAATTGTTTTTGCGAAGAAAATCGTATAAGCTTGGTCCAAGCTTCTCAAATACCTGTTAAAACCATTTACATTCACCCACAAGTTTTAACCCCCAAGTTATTTGTGAATTGGGGAAATTAATCCATCACAAACTAATCATATATACTTACAATACAAATATGGTTACGATAGTCAAACCAGTTCCGTATTTGCACACAACTGCAAGGAATAAACCCATTTAACCATTGACACAGAAGCATAAGAAAGCAGGTCATATGGCCAGCAATGGCAATAGAGCAGGTTAGGACAGATCAGGGAAACTCACCGGTTGCTCCCTTTATCATGTTTACCAAGATTTTGCAGCACTTCAATCTCTATCATAGCTGCTTCCCTATATTTCTTGATGCCACGTACAATTTTGATGGCGACCATTTCCTTTCTTTCTCTATCCCAGCATTCCAAAACCTGACCGAAGGTGCCTATACAAGGAACAGATAGTATAAAGCCACAATGTCTGATGAAGGAAAACTACAACAAGGAATGCAAATCGGTGACAGGGCATACCTTCTCCCATTTTGCTGTGTATCTTGTCTGCAACAGTAGAAGCAAGAGAGAACAAAAACAAAACTTGGTTAGAGACTATCACAAGTAACCTGTCAAGATAAAATCTCAGTAGAATTACTTCTAATATCTCCAAAGACAAGAGTACTAGCTAGCAACTATGGAATGAGAATTCCAACAACTTGGGATCATGTAAAGTTCTCACTATATCAGAAGAGCCTATTCCTTGATAGGACTTCAATACAACAAAGTAATCAAAGTCAAATTAACTAATAGACTAATGCTATTATATCCATAATTGGTGGAAAAATGGTCCTCAAAGTCCCACCAGTAGCAAAAAGGTTTGCAACTTGAGGACTTCATATATAAGCATATTCATTGTTTATAAGGTATGGGTGGTAAAGTGTAATTACAGCGGGAAGTTAAATTATCTCCAAGCGCAAACATGTAATGACCATCCTTGTCATCTTCCCTCCATGGGGGAGAACCATTTCGAGCCACTCCTTTTACAAACAGAGAACTAGTATGGTCTGAGATTGCTCCTGAAGATGCATAGCTTGCTACATTTCCAACCTCTTGTCCACAAAATATTCCTACCTGGGCCTACACACAGCCATCCATTTATGTACCACTCAATATATTAAAATCAAAAGTTTTCACCTGATACCTTCATACACCCTCGGCATCCCCTTTCACTATTTGCCAAAAACTCATTTGTGAGTGTAACAAAATATAAAAACAAAATGCATATCATATCATATCATATTTCTTGCATAATTGAACAGAAATCTGGATTGAAAAACAAATCTTATAAAATTGATTATCCATAACTCTTAAACCCATTTCTAATCTGACTAATTAGTTATAAATAAACACAAATTTCTCTGAATTTCTATTAAAAAAATTACAGAAATTCTCATCATACTAAAAACAAAATTATTAACAATTAAATACATTATAATAAATAATTATAAGCCATATACAAAAATAATCAATTGTAACAAAGATCTGCAAAACTACAATCGTAAGCAAATAAAAACAAATCGAAACAGATCAAAAATCAAAAATCAAAAGTCAAAGATCCAAATCTTTAAAAAATAAAACGAACCGAGACTAAATTCAAGATCTGATCTATTCAAAAACTATTAAAATACATCAGATCTATCAAATTAAGAACAAATTGAAACAGTCAAACGCTGATAATACCTGAGGCACGTCCCAGGCAAAACGCGCTCTCTTCCTTGGTCGATCCAGGTGCGTTATGGGAAAGACGGTCACGTGTTCCAACTCCATGATCGAAGAGAAATCCAGAGAAATTTTCACGATTTTTGGTGCAGAGAGAATTCTAGCTAACCCTTGTTTTAATGTGAATAATAAATAACGTGGGATGAAGGTAGGAGGAGAACTGACCGACAACGTGGGTTGATTTTATCCGTGGATTTGAGTCTGACATGTGTTTGTTGATTCCACGGTTCGGTTTGTTGGCTACAGTTAGGATTTAACCGTGGTTGAGTTGAGATAGCTTTTGTTGACCATGACAATAATTCGAAGCGTTACAAATACGCAGGTCAAAAGACTTGATCGTAACCGTTCATTTGATGGTTGGATAACATAATATCATTTCCAAATTCTTTTTTTAAAAAAAACATTTTTGTTTATTCATTACCAGAATTATTTTAGACAGCTGTTTCAATTTTTTTTCAAATTTTTTTTTTAGAAATATATTTTTTATTTTTTAAATTTATTTTTATATCAGTACATCAAAACGATTTAAAATTATAAAAAAATTAAAACAAAAATAAATTGTCAAAAAATATTGAAATTACAATTCAACCGCTAAACTAAATATGCACCTATACGAGGATTGAAGGTCGCAATAAAAGCTCGAGCTATTGAGAAAAACTAGTTATCTGACTCGTATTTTGTTGTGGATCAGATTTTTTTTTCAATTGCAGGTCAAACATTTTTTTTAAAATAAAATATAGGCCTTTTCAACATTTTTTATATAAAAAATATCAAGTATAAATTAAAATGTTTATGCATACTTCTAATTAAATAAATTAAGAATTATTTGTGTCAACAAAAAAAATCATTAATGATAACTAAATGCATATATAAAAAAGTCGAGAGGTGAATATAGATTAAGATATTTAAACTCGCAATATAGTCTATTTACATGATTATATTCAATAATTCTGTTTATTAACATTATTTTTTTATTTAATCAAATGATAGTAGAAATAGACACATACATAAAATTGAAAAGGAAATTAAATATCTCGCAAAGTTGCACTTATTATAAATGCTATCAAAAAATAAATATTTTTTATTTTTAAAAAGAAATTTCAATTATATAAAACAAGAAAAATATATATATGAATTAGAAAGATTTATTCAAAAATTAAATATATACAAAAAAATAAAAAAAATTACTTTTAAAAAATAAAAAAAATCAAAGGGATATTATTTTATATATAAATTAAAAAATACATATAAAAAAAAACATTATTATTTTTTTAAGCCAAACTTACCAAAAAAAAAAAATAACAAGAAAGAGGCTAGGATGTTGTTGGGCTTGGCCTATTTAGGAGGGCCCGCGCACTGGCCTATGTTTTTAAAATGTAATATGCTCTAATGTTTTTTGAAAAAAGAAGTCAGTTGACATGTCGCTTGACTTTGCTCAAATTTCAGTTACCATAATAGTTGGGAAATCAAGGCTGAACGTTTTTTTATCCAAAAATCTATTTTTCAAATCATTTTTTATTCAAAACAACTAGAAAACACCTCAGACACCTTCACAAATCCATTCATAGCCTAAAACAATCTAGAAAATTGTCCTAAAACCCGAAATCAAAATTTTTTCCGAGCTCAGATATGTTTTTTAAGCACTTTTAAGGTAAAAAAAATACCTAAATTGAACTTCTCCTCTCATCAAATGAAATCATTTAATACAAATATTGATCGTTTTGGTGACTAAAGTCATTGGCAATGAAATATTTCTCTTCCTCTAGTAGAAATTTATTGATCTCTCTTTAGTGATCTTTCTCTCTCCTCTCTTAAACAAGGAGAAAAACTAAAAGAATAATTTTTCATACCAAAATTAAATTGAAAAAAATATTAAGGGATCGAATAGGTATAATATAAAAAGTTTGAGGATTAAAGTAGATTTTTTTAGAATTTTGAAATCATCTCCTAGGACTCACCCTTCAATTCCAATATAGCATAGCAAATCATATGGTGTCTAATTTGAGCACTTCCAACAAGAAAAAGTATAGCTATGAGCCACTTCAGATGGGTGTAATTTAATTTATCAGGTTCTAGATTTGTTCTCTAGAGGTCATCAGTTTAAGTTTCACAAACCTCAGGGACACTGGGAGCTTGCATGATCGTTAACTTTAGGACCCGTGAGATTAGTCGAAATGCATGCAAACTGACCTGGACACCTACGTTAATAATAATAATAAAAAAAAAAAGTATAGCTGAGCTACTCTATTCAATTTGGGAAATATGAAGTATTAGTTTTATTTGTTTGCCGCTGACAAAATTTTGGGAGATGATTTTATCAAATGCCTGTAGAAAAGAGAAACTATGAAGCAAAAAAGTTTTTCATGGATGGTATATAGGGTTTGCAAAACAAAAGGATAAAGAAAAGTTTTCTTGCAGGATTGGAGAAAGAACATCCGATTTTGTGCTCTAAAGAGCCACCAGATAGTGTTATTCCATACCAATTCCCATCTAAAAGTCCTCGGAGAAAAAAGAGAAATTGCAATAGCTACCAGCAGTGGCGCATCTAGAATTTTTTATATGAGAGGACAATTTATTAGTAAATATTTAATATTATATATTATACATACATATATTATATATAGAAATTAATTTGAAATATATGTACCAACTCAAGTCAAGCAAAATTAATTTAAGAATACTTTTAAAATAAAAGAACTTATGTTATAATTATTTTCTTTGAGATTTTATATTTTAAAACTGTTTCATAATGATTTTATTTTTAATTTTATTAAAAATATATTTCTCAATATATACAACAAACTTTCATTTATCTATGTCTAAATCTTTCAAGGACTAGGAAAGTTCTTAGCAACAATTATATACTGACATATGGTACATAACATTTAAAATCATAGCTTAAAAGGATTGTTATAAATTGATGATGTTCTTACTCACTTGTTGTTTTGTACAAGTGGATTAAACATAAATATTAAACGTTTTATTTATTTATTTATTATGTTCCAAATTTTTTTAGTTGTCCTGTACTTCATTTTTAATTATTAATAAATTCATTATCATTATTTTTCATATGAAATTCATAACAAAATACTTATCAATTTATTAAAATTCATATCAATTAACATATAGTATTTTTAGAGCTTTGATATCTGGTTCACCTATAGATGAAGTCTCTAACAGCACAAGTATAAAAAATATGACTGCAAGGCAAGCTAACTCTTTTCTCAAACCCATCAGCTGCCTCATTCTATACCTATATATATCTCAGACCATGCATAGAATTCTTAGCCCAAAACCCTATATTAAAAATGAAAAAGAGAAAGGAATTTCCTTTTTGGATCTGATTTTGGAGGGCTGGCTGCCAGCTTGTATTCCTTCATGATAATTGAAACGTCAAAAATATTCAATGCTTCCATAAAAACATGACCTCCACTATGTTCTTAATAAATTATGCTGTGTTTCAGGCAAGAATCCTTTAATGGAGAACCCGCACTGAGATTTGATTATTGAGACAGAAGCCTCAATTCTTTTTAATTAAGGCATTCATCGCCTCAGTCCGGGTAGAAAAGAGCACGGTAGCCATTCCAATGGGATCTCTTTTTTCTTCAGGAAGTAGTGGCATCTTGTTTTCCTTTAGAAGTAGTGGGATCTGTTTTTTCTTCAAAAGTGGTGGGATTCTTTCTTCCTGCAGACATAACGGGATCTGGATACCTGCAATAATATTTCAAGCAACGACCTTAAGAAATTCTAGCAATTCTATAACAGTTTAACTTGAAAGCAAACTACTACAGTAACTTTACAAACTTCCTGATTGAGGATGGAACAAATTCACAGCCAGACAGGAAGCGCTCTATATCTTCGTTAAGTGCATTTGGAGGGAGTCCTTCCAGCAAAACCTGAACCAAAGGCAGATCTAGGTGCATCAGCTTGAAAGTGCTATGAAGTCTCATAAAACCTGAGCCATGGAAATAATTGGATTTGTTAAAAAAAATAAAATGCAAGACAGCAATATTGAGTGGTCAAAAGATGCTCCTGAAAATGCAACCGCAGCAGGAAAAAAAATACGGGTACTTGTACCAGGGCAAAAAAACCAGTCAAGCACACTTTATTTTAGTCTCAAAATCGACATTTAGGCATCAAGCACTTACAGAATAGTCGATAGGTAAAGGTCTACAGATAATGACAAACCAAATAGCTACAAGCCTACACCACAGCAGGCCGCTAAAAGGTTCTCGGTAGTTCAGCTCTCTTGGCTTCAAATTCTAAGATTGTAAACAAGATAATCGAAAAATAGTATATTGGACATGTTTGCTGTTGCAAATAACTCATACTAGCTAGCTATGGCTTCCTGATGATGTTCCTTAAGCATAATGAGGATAAATGCATTCAATGTCATCAACAAACAGAAACAACCTTCCTTTTCCCCCCCTTGATGGGCTGATAGGAAACTACTTAAAGTACCAAATACTACAGTCTTCATGATAGAAGTAACAAAGGAAGGTCCCTAAACTGCTTCGAAATAGTGTATGTTTGCAGGATCTTGACACAATTTATGAAGTTATATCTTTAAAACTGAAAAGAATAATTATCAGACATTGAAAGCCAAATCTCCAATGACATGAAACTTGTCTAAAAATTATTTCCACAGGCACCCAGCAATTGATTAATGCAATGCTGCACCAATCATTTGAACCGATACTGGCAAAGCATCTCATAAATTCTGTAAAGCTCAGAAACCTTTTAAGAAAATAATCAGAGCCTGTAAGAAAATTCAATTAGATGTTGAAGACCACACCTTCCTCTCTTTATATAGTTTGTATATTACTACAAAATTAGATAAAATAACATAGAGAATGCAGCTGATAACTTGAACAGTGGCTTACAAGAATAACATAAATAATATTGCACGTTGCAACAGTAAATTGCATGGTTTCAAATATACATGCTCAAGTTTAATCGGCTATTAATGCACAAACCCCCTCGTGAAAAATTGCAGAGCATTTTTGCTCTGCTTAGCTAGCTATTCTAGCAAAATGAACAGTATAGCGAGTGCTGTAGTGCTCCTCAATTGGCTTTTGAAGAAGGCGCAAGAGGGAAAAGGTCGCGAGAAAAGAAAAAATTATACATGGCATTTGGGCTGTCTTTTGTTCTTGGCTTCAATTTTCCTAGCAATCAACAGTTCAACTATGGCGATGTTGTGCTAATTGCACAACTGAATCTCAACAAACGGATAAACCTTAACCACCAGATAAAGCTCAAGATAATGGTACAACCGAATCTCAACAAACGGATAAAGCTAAAGTTCAAAACAAGCGAGAAGAAGAAGATCATGTTCAAGGAAGCAACCCCAGGAAATAACAAAGTCTCTGTAAATTTATATACTTTCAAATGTATCTTGTAACAGAGTTGGCCTTATCCGAAAACATCTATAAATAAAATGATCCTCAAAAAAACATAGAGGAAAACATTTCTACTATTTACCTTTCTTTTAACACTCTTTATGTACGAGAGGTCATCTGGATCTGTGGTGCTAGCGGAGTTTAACACGACGGCGACAAACGTTTGCTCATTTACTCTTGTCTCTGGGTAAATATTTTTAGAACTGTTTGGGCTTCATAAAGAGAGATTGCTATGGATAAGAAAGGTCGACTATGGTGTGAGCTTGGTGAGAGAGAGACAAGGTTTCTGAGATTAATTCTTGAAGATTCAACATCCAGGTCAGTGTAGTCTATGCCTGTCTGTTTCTGTTGCTATCTTGCTAGCATGCTCACTTGTGATTATCGTGGAAGTTGAAAGTTTCACATACAGGGGTTTTGATATTTTATGTTGTGGAAGTTGAAAGTTTCAGTTTCTGGGATTTCATTTCTCACATTAGGTATTGAACTTGAACTTTCTGGGTTTTCAGTATTTGATTGATTGATTTATCATCATGTTGACAAGCGAGAAAGAAAGTGTTGAAAATGTACAGTGGATGGATGTTGTTCAGTTTGGCCTATCAAAGTTCAAGACTTTACCACCCTCACGAAGTTGTTGATCGTTTCTTGTAGGTTTGGAAATTGGGTTTTTCAAGTATATACAGTAACTGTTAGTATTTCTGATGGACAAGATAGACTGAGATTTATGTGAAATTCATGTTTGATCATGGTGAATTGAATCGTGTTCATATTTAGAGAATGCCCTCTGTTGATATGGTTATGAAATGCGTGCATATGACCTGATATGTATCAGGATAATAGCCTTTTGCCCATTTCCATGATATTTGTCTGCTTGAACCGATATTCTTGTAAACAATATTGACTTGTGATTTTTGCTTTATTTCCTTGCCCACCATCGCAATTGGTGTTGATTAGTCAGTATGATCTACCTCCTCAATACTCCAATTAATTCGTTCTGCAATCTCAATTTTCATGTGAAAATCAACCTATAGCAAAAAAGATAAAGTGATCGAGCAACTTTAAGGATGGAGAAAGTATTTGTCTTGTAGAGACGTGGATCAACACGAGCATGGATTAATGTGGAAATGAAAAAAAAAGGGGCTTATTAGAAAAGAATTCACGATAATTATACCATAATTTTACCGTGATAACAAAATTTAGGTTTTGAAATAAGAAAAGAATTTTTTTAAAAAGTTTGATAACAAAATTTAGGTAAGGGTTGTGGTAATAATTTTATGATTATTGTTGATGGAATCAATAATAGTTCAATGAAAGTAAAGATTTTCAGTGATTTGAAATAATATTAGCTGTTTTAGTTTTAATTATATAACGATTAAAAAAGTATTTTTTTATTCAATTTTTATTATTTTTATATAAAATATATTTTAAAAAAATATATTATTTACAAGATTTGAAAATAAGAATTAATTTTAGAGAATAAAAAAAATAGAAATAAAAATTAATAAGATCAAACAAATAAACATGGGCTTCGCTGCGCCAAGGCTCAGCGCTCAGGCGTGGAAGCTCAGTGCGTCTAGCCCATGTGTATGTTTCTAAATCATGAAAATTAATGTATTTTTGAATAAAAAATATTTTAGAAAACAACTATTACCATACTTCCAAACACCCCTAAAATTATGTATGTTTGCTTAGTTTAAATTGTATTTCACTTGAAAATGATGTCTTTTAAGCTAAACTTAATTTAAAACGTGACATGTCATCTTAGACAAATAGATATTAATAAATTATTAATTTTTGTTATGAAAAATCAATTCTTTCGCCATTTTTAACCACAAATACTTTAAGAACATTCATCAAATTCTTAAGAAACCAATTTCAACTATAAAACTCATTTTAATTAATAAAAAGAGAAAAAAAATCAAATAAAAAAAATCAAATATATTTCAAGGTTCAATCTCTCTTTTTTAACAATTTCAAGATTAGGAATCACCATCAATAAATGCCTCTTACCATGATAAAGCTATTTCACACCAAAATCAACAATTGTTGGGCTAGCAAAGTTCAAAAAGCAATTTTTGTGAAAACTTGTCGGTGAACAAATAATAAGAAATACCACCCAAAAATGAAGGAAGTGCAAGATGATCCTCCTCGTTTAGTTTGTCCTCTTTCAATCTATTTATAAATATGAAACAAGACAATATTCACAGATAAGTATAACCAATAAACTTCTTAATAAAGATGAAGATATACTCACAGATCCTTAATGTGAGTATAAGAGGCAGAGGAAAAAAAAAATCGAGTGTTCAAATTTTAAGTAATACAACTAACTTAAAACACAACCAACTTAGTAACTAAATCTGTGAAACCATTATTAATTGTTGAAGCGTTCCAAGAATATTTCTCCATGAGATTATGACCTTTCCTGAAAGCTTTATATTATTTTATTATATACTAAGTCAATGAGATATTGATGAAGTGAGAAATGAGTGATGTTCAGTGTTTTGGAAGTCATTATTCTCCACCTTATATTTCTGGAGACGGGGAAAAAACCAAGAAGAAAGGTTGTAAAATTTTCCAACGACATGTCATTTTCCTTGGATTTCCAGAGGCTGTGAATCGCCAGTCGTTCGCTGATTTGAACACTGAGGTGCATGTATTGGAAAACGGAGCTCTGAGACAAATTTCTACCTTCAATTTCCATCACCTTATAGACTTTTTGAAGCTGTCAATGAGTGGATATTACGTTTATAGTCTGTTTCTTGCATTATCACAAGTGAGAACCTAATGCGCATAAAATTCTATTTCACTGTATGAAAATGGGGTGAGATTTTATGTATCAGAAAATGAAAGCTGACCATGCCCCAGCTGGGACAAAATTAATGATCGCTTGGCATTGCTGTTCCATGCTTGGAAACTTTTGCTATCTTCTTTTTCACCTTTCAAGAACCTTTAGTGTTTAAATATTCGACGTACACCCACATTTAGAGAAAATATCATTAAAGGAATCATATCTTATAGCCCTGGTGTGTCTAAAAATTACAACAACGTTGATGAACTACAACAACGTTAATGATTACAAAGAACAGACTTGTCTTCCTTTGAGAGAGAATTGAATGTGAAGACCAGCAGAGCCCACTCGATGTGGTATTACATTTCATA
>Ga0307511_10006167_pt1 | contig 12096 bp, 10 predicted proteins | sample 13_EM_MG_FD_200266 | JGI IMG/M metagenome (GOLD analysis project Ga0307511, IMG submission 200266) | Populus trichocarpa ectomycorrhiza microbial communities from riparian zone in the Pacific Northwest, United States - 13_EM | ecosystem: Host-associated > Plants > Roots > Unclassified | place...
ACTACCCCCCCCTCCCTTGCTCATTGGAACGAGAGCACTCATCATCCCCTTCCATATCCCCTGTTCTGTTCTTGCCACCTCCCGAAATGGACAAACAATTGTTGGTGCCCACTATTTCCGGGTGCTGAAGCGCCAATAAGCTCACTTCGTAGGATCACATATCCTCCATGTCTCTTGTTGCAATTCTTCCGTAAATACCGCTTCAGTTGAAGGAAGTCGCCCTAGTAGCCTCGATTCGCCTCGATTCGCCTGGCTCCAGCAGGTGAAAGAGGGAGCTCCGTCGAGGCAGGTGGTTGTTTATGTTTACTCCTGGGGTAAACAAATTCCCTCATTGCGTCACTAAACCGCTTGATAAGATAAGCAGGCTTTTTAGCGTGGGTTTGGGGCTTGGCGTGGGGGTATCATTAGTGCACAGAACCTAAATTAAGATGCTTTAGTACCAAGCTCGAGTTCACCAAGGGCTGTTGAATTCTGATATTTGACCGGCCTGGAGTCTGCGGGAATAACAGCCTATTATTGGGGGATAGAATCATCCCCCAGGAGGCGTTTCAAAACAATTCACGATTCTAGTTCATTGCGCGGCAGCGCGGTTTTTACGCGTGTTGCAAGAACATGCTTTCTCTTGACAGGTGAAGCGGACGGAGTACACCAATGCCTGTGTAGTACAACATCCTCCATGGGGCAGACCAATTGCATGAAGGTCTTACTTGCTTGTGATAGAGTGGCCGTTACATTGGAGTCCAAATAATATATCGTGCGCGTGCAGGCACATCCGGGCCCTGGCAGCTATCCCATATGAATGGTCGGGCAATGAGGCCGCATGAGACAATGATATGTGGAATGGGAATGAATTGAGTTTCTAGAAAACATCTGCCTATTGAGCTGGTTGGTCGCCTTGTGGGCACACTGCCCTCATCTTGGTGACAGTGAGACCTGTCCAAGTTGCACTCTGTTCTAGATAAAATGAACCAATGACAAATTCAGCTGTAGACCCAATGCACTGGATTATGTGCGAAATCCCAACATAGCTCCGATTCGTTGGTTTAAACGTCCAGTTTCTTTTTGTGCCTACTTTCCAATTGCTTCTACTAGTTATTACCGTACAAGTCGACCAGCAAAAAGGGGGGAGATGAAGGGAGCCCTGCTCCTTTGCATGAGATTAAATTTCCTTGGATAAAACATGACCTGTTCTCTCTTATTTAATTGGGCCATTAGCTCCTGAAGACTTTTACAGGTAGCATGTGCCATTGTGCAGCAGTCTGTTTTCGACCTGCATCTACCGCTCGTTGCCTTGTGCCTGTACGCGCCCCATAACGTGCATCCCACATAAACGTATTCCCGGTTTTCCTGTGCTACATATTACCAGACAAGTCAAAATCCCGATGGACTGACCCTTGCCTACTGTCTGTTTTTACTTCTTTCGGGGGCCTCGAAGCTGTGGCGTGACCATAAATGACTCCACTAGAACAGTTCGTCTGGGAGGTTGGGGTGGGGGTGGGGTTGGATTTAGGTTCAGTCCTGCTTGCATGGAGTGTTAACAAGCCAGCTAATCCAAATAGAGTCGACGATCGCATCCCAGGTAATAGCAATCAATTCCCCGGATATGAGGTTTATGCTACAATAACTATACGGTGATGCTACCCTGTCCTGACCAGGTGAAGCGCCCCCAGCGACTGGCTAGTGCCGCGGGCATCGTTTTCCTCATTTGTCCTTGATTAATCCCTCAACTACTCCTGAAAAGGCCTACATATGGGCACGAGGTCAACTCATACGTTTCTTTTTATGAAGGTGTGCGTTTCATATATACGATTCCTTGGAACCCGAGACATCTTTGGTTGGATTTGAACACGAACCATCCCTGACATTAGGCCGTTGGATGATCATACAGTTGGTTGCTTTTTTTCTCCAAGCATGTCAACTTTAGCTCTTGGCCCGTCAACGTGCACCTGCATCGGTCGGTGGCTGCGGAGGACTGACTGTTCGCACGGTTCACCTTCGGGTTCGGGGTTCCTGCGCCGCCCTTATTCCTGGCGACAGCCTGAGTGCGGATGGGGGCGCTGCAACTGCATAGTCGGAATGGTCCTTTTCATCACACGCCACGGCTGTATCCAAAGTAGAGGAATACGCCGTTCCAATGGTTGTGACCGAACTTGAGGTTTCGTCTATATGGATTTGTCTCACTCGCCAGGCCTCACCTGATGCTTAGCACGCCCTTCTAGGCTACAATCCCATCTTCATTGTCGTTGAACTCAGCCCCTAACAGAGCCATTGTCTGCTTGGCTATTGGGATCGTCGGTAGTACAAAAAAGTTCTTCGATGACAAGGATGCAGATCATTATGTCATAGATGAGTGGATGACTTTCACATGTGGGAATCTCCCGCCGTTGATCTAAAGCTTTTTGGTTATGGTTCAGCGAGACGCTCACTACCAATGTCCGGACAGATACAACACATGCACAAATATACATGGAGGAGGGTAATTATATCCTGGTAGATAGAGTGCCAAATATTCAACCCGGTTTAGCTACTCTGTTAGGATATATGGTCCCGGGCCCCGGCACCGGGATCCATCCTATTAAGGGGACTCAGGGTAACAAGATAGGTAAAGACACCCAATGAAGGCAATTTACCAACTTAATAATGGTTTATTGCCTTAGTTAATCGCTCCACAAAGTTTCAAGCGCATACACGTAAGTGAATCATTCCTGGGGTTAGTATCAGTAGATAGTTCAGAATTGATACGATACCCCAGCGGCCGTACATTAGAACTGTCACCGGTGAAACAGTGATATCGATCGATATTGGAGTTATAATAAGTTTCTGGAGCTCCTTAGCTTTCCTTTACAAAGCTATCACACAATGCATATGATAAGTTCATGCATTATTGGTTCTATTTTGTGGGGGTCCCTTTGAGAAATGCGAACACTCGAGAGAGTATTCTCGATCGACTGGAATATCTCGCTTGTTCAGCATCATGTCGGTACACATTCCGGATAGCGTACGCAGAAGAATCTATCGTCCCCTTGAAACAGCAAATATTCCGGAATATCTACCATTCCGGTAGAACAATCCGGATCCGGATCAGTCAACAACACATCAGGCAGAATCGATATTCCATATGCAGGGAGAAGTTTCTCTCTCAACGAAAACAAGATCATATGGAGCTCCGAAGTTTATTTGCTGATCTATCTACACATACACACAAATCCCCCACATCCAACATGCTGAACTAATGATGGGAAATCGCAGTTCACGGACCAATTACCATAGCCAAAAAAAAAACCCTGCGAAGCCCGATCCTCACCTTGACAACTCCGCGGAGTCTCTATTGAAGGGCTGGAGCCAGAGTCCCAATTAAGTTCGGTAGATCCGCTAGATCCAGGATGGGCATTAGTCTGTTTGAAAATAACCCATACCCACTTCTGTGGCGTGTGCTTCGTGTTTCTGCCGTATTATTCCGTTCCGATATCTTCGCTAGTGTGGAGGGCATCTGCAAGAGTTGACATCTTTGACTGCGGATGCGCAAATCTCTATCTGGTTAAAGCCTGAAGAACAGTTCTCGCACTGCCTGAACGGGTTTACTGCTGGAGATCAGGGTCTTAGTTTCTGGCTTGTTCGCCTAGTGCTTTCCAGTAGTGCGGCTCCTCCTACGCTAGCGAATATAATAAATTGCAAGGATGGGGGGTTTACGACCCAAAACCGGAATTCTATACATACTCCGTGTCCTATTCCGTAACCCCCCTTCTCGAGTGAGGACCACTGACAGGCTGTAAATATGCCAATAGCTGTTGTAGAGCTCCCTTACTTACCCTGTGCAGCCTATAGATCAACCGTTTACCCATTCCGTCGCCCCTCCTATTGCCCCCACTCGTCTCAACCTTGGTCTCATCCGTTCCGAACTGTCTGTACGCCCACCCCCTCCTATTTCCACCTCTCGAAACGGGTCGAATAATTGCCGGTGGTCACTTATTCCCAGGCCAGGCCCAATCAGGTGGTTGCTCTTCCGTACGCTCGAGTTCTCACTTCGTAGGATGCATGTCTCTTGTTCGGCAAGCACCGTATCTGGCGAAGGAAGGAGGCTCAATTCGCCTGGGCATGTCTGGCGAGCTAGGTGGAAGATGGGAGCTCCGTGAGGCACAACCATGGGAGGCAGTTATGTTTTTATGAACAATTAACGCTGCAAGATATCGCAAGATAACAAGTTCCTACATTATTACGTCACTGACACGTGCAAACCCCACTGATAAGCCGATAAGCTCGCTTGTTCTTGGCGTGGGGTTTTGCCTCGCTAGCGGCGGGAACGCTATTGTACACCTTCACATGCTAGCCCAATAATGCGAAAATGATGCGGAAATGACTCTTTGTTTACTTACATTGTTTGTTGATATTTCTGACTGAGTACTTGGTTCAAATTTGAATTACTTCTGTCTTCGAGGGCGAAAAGTGAGCGTGCTCAGAAACAGTGTGCAGGGGTCCAATTCGGAGTGTCTTTGTCTCATTGAGCCAGCCCGATCACTTTTCGCACATCCAAGAAATAGGACGAACTACAGCTGTATTGAAACATCGTCTGAGGTTTTGACAGCCCAAGTGTCCGCAGCGTTGGGTGCTACCGGGCAATTATATCGATCGCAGACCCAGGCAAGATCGGTGGGTTTGCCAGAAAAACCGCGATTCGCTATGTCCTGTCTCTCATTTTGTTGGTTCAATTTGCGCGGATTTGCTGTGAGGGCAAAGCGGAAACATACTTCTGACATGTCTCAATAGAGAAGCGTATGAGTCTCTGCTCATGTTTTGGTGATTCACTGGCCAGTGCGAGATGTTGCAAGAATCCAATATGTGTGACCTACCAAGCAAGGGCATCGGATGCATGAAAAATTTTCTCTCTTCATTTTTATTTTTCCTTTTTTCTGATTGTCAACAAGTGCCGACATACAAGTATTTCGTTTTGACTTGTGCTTCTCTTTCGGAGCTTCCATGGTCGATGACCAACCAAAAGAGATGAGGAAGACCTGCATTTTGCTGCTGGAGATTTGATGCACTATGATCTACATGGCCCGCTTCTCTGGTTTGTCCATTGCTGCTCGCTCCTGAAAATTTTATAGGTGGAGAAGTGGAATGCATTCCGGTACTGCAGTCTGATTCATAAGCTTCAGAATTTGACTGCATTAATTGGATGCCTTTCCCCACACGACCTAAGCTGTTAGCTCCCCCCACGTCCCCCACACTAGTCAAAGACTATGGGTAATTATATATGTGGAGGAAAAGGGCCAATGATTTAATCATCATGCTGATCCCGGAATGCCTGGTTACCCGCTTGGGACGAAGGCTTTGAAGTTGGGTCGACATGTCATCTATGATCTTCGGCACCAACCACTTCTTGGTCATTATTTGGAGTGGCGGGTTTCGTCTTCAAGTACCTATTAGGTATGAACTTCACAATGACAGTACTCCCCGACCAAACTACTTCTTGAATTACCTCGCGAGACAAGTACTGTAGTATTACGGAGCAGCAGATTCGGATTGACAGCGACTCTTTAATTCTATCCATTCCTTCGCCGTCCCCCCTATATCAGGACATGTCCTTGGAGTTGTGGCTGATGACTACATTCTGTTCCCCCATCAATTCCTCAGGATATACTTGCTCGAATGAATCAACCCCCGCAGGCGTCCGGGGGGGCCGGAATTCTCTCTGTCAATCAAACTCGAAACAGTTCTGCTTGCTTGGAGTATCAAGAGACCACTTGATTCAGACACAGTCAGGCTTCTGCATTATTGCCACCCTAGGTTCAACGACCAATTGCAGTTCCCGAGTGAAATGACGCGGAGCAAATCCTAAGCGGGATCACTCATTGGCTTATAATCTAGTGCCGCGGCTTTTATTTTATCCCTCAAGTACTAGAATATTCCTGAAGACCCCTCTGATGTCTATGTTTTCATGTGGGGCTGAAAGCGTTCAGAGACGGCTAGTGGGATTGAATGACCGTTGAAGTGGCTTTTGCGATACCCTTGTGCACTATTTATAAAATTTGCTTTTAGCATCATGGCCATACCAACTTTTAACTTCTCACCCGTCAAACTCTGATTTTGTTGGAGGATAGGACAAAATGTGATCACTTGGTGCTTGACACCGATACACTAACAGACTTCCGCATCGGCTAGTGGCTGCTTATGTTCAGAGGGCTGTTCTTCGCCTCACGGAGCAGCGGTAAATGCCATGCACTGTTATCTCCTGAGGAAGCAGTGCAGCAAACCCTTCGAAAAACTTCTGATCAACTTCACCACTCACCCCCGGAGGCAGGATTTCACTGCCCCACCACGGCAGCCTGAGTGTGGATGGAGGCAGTGCGAGGCAATAGGGGTATTCAGGTTGTGCCTTTTTTTTCCTGCTGTAATTTACATTTTTCATACAAAGCCCCTGATTTTTCATCCTAATGCCCTTATGTACACCGTTTATCAGCATCTATCCGATAACAGGTGCCTATCTTAGCCCTTATAAATGAATTTACACTTGAGTTTTAAGCAGACAAATGGTTATGTAGAGGATATATGTACGGATTCGAATTGGGATCGTACAAGGGTGTGAATATTGCGCAGTTGATATAATCCTCGCTCGGAGATAGTATCTAGGTAGAGTCCGTTCTAGTAATCACACACAGATTTCTTCCCATAGCTCTAAGCTTTGTCAGGCCTCCAACCAGTTCACCTGGTTGATGCTTAGCATAGCCCTTCTAGGCTACATCGCAACATGAAAATTTTCGTTCTTGCTGAGTTTTAACTCCGCCTCTTGAGAAAACCTCTACAGACGAGTAGGAAGGATGAGATCATCAATGACTGAACGAATTAAACTCCCCTGTCGTTTCGTTTAAGAGGATCCCGGTGACAAAAGTATGGTAGATCATCTAACTAAATATGGTTAGGCCAGTCATGTCAGGTGCAACAACATCGATCTTCTCCCTTCTTGGAGACGACTAGATAGACCCGGTGCCGATGAGGGTAATCAACTCCAGGTAGTAGGGTAAAAGATATTAAACTTAATAATATCAGTATTTGTATATGCACGCGTAACGCTCCCCCGGTTTAGATACTCTGTTAGGATATGCCCCGGCTTTGGCATCCGGCCATAACTTTCTGATGAGGGACTCAGGGTAACTACTTGATAGGTAAAGCCACCTGGTGGATTAGGCAATTCATCAGCGCATTGATGGTTTAAATGCGTATATATATAAGTGAATCAATCCTGTGATCAGTAGGTAGAACAGAATTGGTATGATGTCCCGTCGACCGTATATTAGAACTTGTAGCCGGTGATGCAGTTAGGATACACATTAGAGATTCTAATCAAGGTTTCCGGGGTTTCAACAGCCGAAGACGCCGGGGCTCCATAGAATTTCCTCTGCAAAAGCTATTATACAAACCACAAGTGATGGCACGCTGTTGGTCCTGCTCGGATCTGCTCGGAAGTAAATGCGAACATTCGATAGAGTATTCTCGATCGACCAGAACACTTCGAAATTAGACTAAACATTTCGCACCATTTCGTTAAAATTCCGGATAGTCTACCGTGTACAAGGCAGAATTAGTGTTAAATAACGCAGAAAGAAAGCTTTCTTCGTTATGGAGATCCGGAATCATGTACCATTGAAATTTGCGAATATCTTGCGCCACTACTATTCCGATAAACAATCAGGATCATCGAAATCAACATACACAAGGCAGGGCCGCTCGCTACCCAATATGCAACAGAAAAATTTCTGTCCTCCCAGAGCACCGAAACAGAAGTCATGAGCCCATTAATTTGAATTGCGAAGGTTCGGGGTTTCTTCCCCACCGGAATATTCCGTCTATTACCACCATTCCGGGTAACAGTTTGGATGATCTAAACCGCTAAATGACAAAATTAATATATATGCTTAAGGCTGCATAAGATATTTCCATCTAGCCTCGTATTCCCAGCTCCAGATCCTGGAAGCAGGAGCCATTGGTCATGTGCCATATTATATATTGAACAAGGCTGGTTATGTGCCCATGGAGGTCCGAACCTATATCATAGCCTAGCGTTGGTATCACAGCCCCACCACGGATGATCGGAGCTAGGAAGAAACCTGGTGTATGGCCATTAAATATCTACCGGTAGTCGAAGCCATTTCAGGCACCGGTCTCTGGCAGAGGCTAAGCCATTTGTACATGTACATACATATACATTGTACAACCTAATGCAAGGTCGTTGGAAAAATAAGCGATCGCAATTCAGATTTGGACGAGGGGGGATATTCCCCGACCTCCAAATACCTATCCTGGTGTATGTGTAATTGTGTACCCCTCAATTTTTTCTTTCTTTCGCAATTTGGAGTTTCGATGTGTAAACAATCATGTATCATGAATCATATGAAACTCATCGAGTTAAAAATTTTAAAGAAATTCAAAAAAAAAAAAAACCACCAAACGGCTTTTTGAAGCGTTCCAGATCGAGTCGGATGAAAGCCTAAAGCAGTGAGGTATAGATTATACCAATCATGTCAGCTCCTCGTTAAGCTTGCCCTATAGCCGTAGTGCCTGGGCCCTAGGGGCACCGCGCCCACAGTGCAACCAGCTATTTTGGGGTTTCATATTATATTTCTGAGATACAAAGATCGAGAGGTCAATAGCCTATCCTTCCTAATTCGACTATAATCATATGCAAACACGTACGCGTGAAATCCAAGTTGATTTTTAACTCCCTCAACATGTGGCACCAGTGGCACCGGTGCCACTTCTCCGCCATAAACAAATAAATATTCTTCTTTCCTCCAAACATGTCCTACTTTAGACTACTCTTCTTTTTGAGAGTGTTAGCGTCCCCATATTTTTTCCTTGAAATTGTATACGTACAGTCCGAATGCCTCTATATGGTACTCTTCGTGTACCCTCCTGTGAAAACACCCGCGGCCAGCACGAATATTAACCACCTCCAGGAGCAGCGGCTCGACCCTGCGCTACTGGAAGCCCCACCTGCCCCCTGCCGTGGATTTCTCTCACCCTGTTTGCATACGCATGCATATGCGCCTGAAAGGCCGCATCGCCCCCCCGAAAATACTGCCTCAGTTCCCTCCTCTGCCGTTCCTGTTCTCCATCATCCGGATCATGTAGGAAAACATCCCAATCATAGTATCCCCCATGCTTGGTATACAGATGTGCATATACCTCTCTCTTCGCCGAGTCTTCGTCATCCCGCCTCTCGGTGCCTAGGAACTGGCATTTCCAGCACCAATGCGCTCTACAAACGCTACATGTGATGTGGTTACACCCTTCCGTTTTCTGCGTCATTGTGAGACATTTCGGACATGGCCGTATTTTTCGTCGTATATCATCCTTCTCACCTTCAACTCTCTGTTCTTCCTCCGGAGGAGGTCGGCATAGGGCACATTTAAACCCGTGAAGGACAGGAGGCTCAGCGGAGCAGGCTTTCTCGAGGACCCGTGCTGCCAGAAAACACTCCGAGCACCATGCCGACCACCATTGGGAGTTCTCTGCCTCGAATCGAGCACGATCTCCCATCAAATCCAGGTCGTAGCGGTGTAGGATTTTCGGTGTCGGGTAGCGCCGGCAGAATGGGCATGTTAAAGCTCCAAAGTTGATGATTTCTCCGGGCCTGTTCGTCGAATAATGTCGCTTTAGACACAGCTCGTCTGCCTTCATGGTACATCCGCGTCTGCCGCACGCCGGTACCATTTTTTCTTTGCCCATCTGCTCAGAGCATATAGTGCATGTGGCCTTTTGTACTTTGCAATCTTTCACCCAGCACATGATGGCTTTGACGACCTCCTCTGTCGGGGTATGTATCCTCTTCCCATCGATTCGGAGGGGCGTCAGTCTGGGTGGTAGATTGAAAAGGCCGTTTTCAGGACGAAAAGCTTCCCACCCGAAATTCTCTATTATTTGCTGTGCCGATAGCTGGGGAGTCGAGAATGCCATCCTTTGATGAATCCCAATCCATTCATATCCATTGTCAGCTAGTAAATGCTCCACTGTTACTACTTTGTTCTCCACTTTTGGATATCCAGCGACACACAGCGGGCAAGTAAAATTTTTCAATTTCTTTCCCTTTACCCACCATGGCCTACGCTCCTCAACTTCCCCAACCCTTGTAACTATTTTGCACCCACAATCGTTGCATTCCCTTATAGGGCATGGCCGCCGTTTTCGACAGAAGTAGCACTTTGGCTTGCCTCTCAGCCTCTCAATGCTGAACACTGGATATCGAGCCCCACAGTGTTTAACTGAACATGTAACCCATGTAATTTCGTCCGATTCCTTGACCGACGGTGGATTTTCGGGGTTAGGTCCAAGTCTAGGCCATTCTTCTGGGCTGGAACGTATTTGCGTTTTTTGGCAGAACCCACATATCTTGTTTTCTGAGAATAACGCAATCGGCCGGGTATGATTACAGATGTTGCACCGAGCGACCAGCCCCACCGGGGCCTTTACCTTATCCACCGTAGATTCCACAAGGACGGGTATACTTGTCAACTTGTTTCTTGCTAGATATATGTATTTCTGGAGGTTCTCAAGTGCCAGGTCTTCGGGCTTCGAGACCAGAACTCCGTAGGCTGTAGCCACGTTTAGCGGACCATTTGACGGAATTGGAGTCATACCAACCCACGTTCTTTCCCTCCCATCTTCGTGCAGTGGTGTGTCTCAATCGATGTCAATTTCCCGTGCCTTCAACGCATCTGTATCGCTGTCTCGTTGTGTAATAAATATCCCAAAGGTTCACTAGATAAGTTGTTAGGGGGCGGGTTCAACGAGATAGTCAGTAGATAAAGATGGGAGGCTTGGAGAGGCCAAGTTGGCCGATTGCTGGTGTGCGAGTTAAAAACATCCCCTCGTGAAATTGAAATTAGGTTGATAGATATACACTTTGTAGAGGGTAACGTGAGTTAGTTGTTCTGAAACGACCAATTACTCATCTTCAAATGTATCATTTAGCGCATGCTTCACTATCCTCAAACTGGCTTGATATGGTGTGATAACTATAGTTAGTCTCCAATGATACATGAAGTTAATAAGTTCCACCTTTCTTGTTGCTAACCTATTACCGCATCCCCTCTCAATGAAATAAACCCATGGATATCAGAAGACACCGTGACAAGAACCTCATGCAACAGCAAAAGCACTCGCATAGCTGACACTAGAATCCCTCAACGTGAAGCATTTGCTACTTTGCTCGTATCTAACGAATCTAAATTTTCCTTTAGGCTCTTGTCCTTCTTCCTCTTCCAGTGCACCCATCACCACACCTATTGGGTGCCGGCCACAGACGGTGTTTCGAGTTTTCTGAAGGTACTCAGTGAAGTCCTTATGCCTTCCAGTTTCGATGGACTCAATTGCAAGTTTATCCAGTCTCTCAATCGAGGACCATATGGGCGGGTCAGTTGGAGGCTGTGGACAATTAGCCTGCCTGAGTGTATGTCCGGTGATCTGCCCTCGGTTCTGTGGTCCTGAGTTAGGGATATAGTACGTGTAGGTAAACCGAGTGCCCCTATTTAAGTGCGTTAGAACGGTCTCCACACATACAATAGAATGTACACACCAATGGCAGAAGTCACTCGAAATTACAAAACAATTCTCCGGATCATCTAGGTATGGTCTCAACAGCCTCCCATACTCCTTCTCCTGTCGAGCACCAATGGACCCCACCAAAATTGGCACTATCTTTGGAAAAGCTTGCCCCTTCCCAAATTGCCTCTCTAAAACCTTATAGACATATGGGAGGTGCATCTCAATACTATGCTCGTCTTGGTCAGTGGTAGGGCCCATGTTGGTGAATGCCCCGCCTTGTAGCAAGCTCTCATTTGTTTCCTTGTCAATGACGAGTGAACCGAGCGGGGTGGCATATGTCGTGAATAGGGAGACAGCACAGGCCTCAAAATAGTGATGGTGAGAGGGTCCAAGGATGAAAACACGTTTCCTGGATAAAGATCCCAGATTAGATGATGATCTTTTAGAAGGACTTTGAGCCATAATATGAATGAAATAATTTAATACGCTTTCGATACATCTAGTGACTTGTATGCCCATGCAGCTGGCGGGCCGGAGTAGGAATAACCTGCATGTCTA